>Ga0208125_101144_pt1 | contig 10458 bp, 10 predicted proteins | sample LakWasM128_HOW14_2_FD_183938 | JGI IMG/M metagenome (GOLD analysis project Ga0208125, IMG submission 183938) | Freshwater sediment methanotrophic microbial communities from Lake Washington under simulated oxygen tension - Sediment Metagenome... | ecosystem: Environmental > Aquatic > Freshwater >... | reverse complement strand
GTGTCGGTCGATGGTCTGATCGAAACGCTGGACGGCAAATACGGCAGAATCGACGCAGTAGTGAACAACGCCTATCCGCGCAATGCGAATTTCGGTCGACAATTCGAGGATATCGAATATGCGGATTTCTGCGAGAACCTCAACCTGCATCTCGCCGGCTACTTGCTTGTCGCGCAGCGTTTCAGCCGCTATTTCGGCGCACATGGAGGCGGCAATATCGTCAACATGGCTTCGGTCTATGGTGTTATCGCGCCACGCTTCGATATCTATAAGGGTACGAAGATGACCAATTCGGTGGAGTACGCTGCCATCAAGTCCGGCATCCTGCAGTTTTCCCGCTACCTGGCCCAATACCTCAAGGGTAAGGGCATCCGCGTCAACTGCCTGAGCCCGGGCGGCATCCTGGATCGCCAGCCCGAATCCTTCCTCGAAGCCTACAAGTCATACTGCAACCAGAAGGGCATGCTGGATCCGCAGGATGTCAGCAATTCCCTGGTGTTCCTGCTCTCGGATGCGTCCAGATATATCACCGGTCAGAATTTAATCGTGGACGATGGCTTTACGCTGTGACCGGAGGCAGTATTGAAGATCGATAGTTTCAAATTCATACCGCATCCGGATATTGAGCTGGGTATCCCGCGCCAAGAGGTAGAAGCCTTTGTTGTCATTCCCGAGAGCGTGAGCGACCGGCCTCCGCCCTTGGTCATTACGATTCCTGGATATGGACAGACAGCCGATAGCGAATACTTCCGCGAGAAGCTGAATTCCTATATTGCCGAACGTTATGGTTGCTTGGTGATGTCAGTGAATTATCACGGCATCAGGAAAGCGCCTCAGCCATTCGATTTTGGCCAATTGCCGGGCCTGCTAATGGACTTGAAGGACAGCTATGGATGGAGTCCTGCTTCAGCTACCAATTCACAAGATGCCATCAGTGAGTTTGTGGTTTGGGCAAGCTCTAACGGGATTAAAAGATTACCGTTAAGCATGAAGAGATTTCTGGGATTCCTCTACCCTGAATATCTGTCATTCGGTTTCTTGCCTGCGATTGATCATTTCGTGGCGATTGGCGAGTTGGCCAGGAAGCATCGGTTTGATCAGCGACGAATTGTCCTGTTTGGCTCTTCATATGGCGGATATATTGCCAATCTGATGGCGAAATACGCGCCTAATACATTTTCGCTGGTCATCGATAACTCAGGATTCGCAAGGGTTTTACTGCGCGATGTTCTGGCGGATGAGTTGCTTGATGGGGAGCAAAAAAGGGATATCAGTTATGGGCAAAGCAAGGTAATTTTTCCATTCACTCCGTCCTATCCCTGGACACTCGATGAGCTCGCGCCGACTTATTTCTCGGATGCCCGCCGCGCTATTCGCAGTTTGTTGCATATGGGACAGTGGGCGCCTGCCGCATCCCGTCACTGTATATTTCATTCGGTAGCCGACGATCTTGTTCCTATCTCTGAAAAGGACCGCATGGTTGAAATCCTGCGGGAAACAGGGCGGACGGTCGATTATCATCGTGTAGAGTCGTCTGATATCGACGGAAAGATATTCAAGACGGCGGCCCATGGCATGGATGCTTCTCTGCGATCCTTGTTCGAAATCGCCGTACCGGACGTCATTCCCGAACTCGAAACCATGACTGATTACGAGTTGGAATCGAGGGCCAATTTTTTATGCGGCAATGAAATCTACCAATTCAGATATACGCCAGAATATGGCTTTAAGGCTGAATTGCACTCCAATCCAAACATGCTTGATCTTTCCCATCGCATGACACTTGAGATTCAAAATTAATGAAACTATTGGACAATTTGATGTGGATGCGGAACCGAACGTTTTCGCCCGATGTGAAGGTGCCGCGGCTGATGTTTTACCATATCCCCAAGACGGGCGGATTGTATGTCTACAATGCCTTGGGCTCTGCGCTCTTGCTCCTATCCAAACTCACGATCGCTTCCCACCCTCGTTTCCCCGGATTCGAGGTTGGCCGGATCGATTCACCTGAGGCCATGGAGCGGGTGAACTCCTTGTGGCTGGTAGGTACTCATCTCTCTTACGGCTGGCATCTCGACTACAGACTGGCAACGCCTTATCAGTTGTTTACATTGGTACGCGACCCATTCGAGCGAGTGCTTTCAAACTACACCTATAACTGTATGCGCAGTGGCAAAAAGCCTATAGCAGCGGAATTCCTGGAATTTGCGGCGCTTCCAGAAAATTGCGACACCATGGTGCGCCATTTTTGTGGCGGTACTCTGGATAGTCGTCTGGATGTCGCGCACGCGCTTGGCATACTGGAGCGCGACTTTCTCGCATACGATACGGTCGAGTATATTCCGGACATGATCGAGGGCTTGCTGAACTACGCCAATTTGCCCAACGTCATGGTCGGGGGGAAGATCAATTACACGATGGACGAATATAAGCTGGATGCCGCCGAATTGCGGCCGCAGATCGAGGCCCTTAATCGTGTCGATATGGAGTTCTATTCCGAGATTGAGGCGCATCCGCGCCGATTGTCCATTCCTGCCGGGGAGGGCTACCACCCGGCCACCGTATTGCTCCGGGAAAGTGGTGCGAGCGAAGGAAGCCAGACGCGTCTCCAGTCCGTCAAAACCGATCTGCTGCTCGATACGGTCACTCGCTCTCGATGTGCAGAAGAGGTGTTTTCAACTTTCTTTAAGTAGTGGGGGAAAAGCCGAATCTGGAATGCAGGCGTGCTCAAGTTGCCAGATTACGGATGCGCTCATGGCTCGGCTTGTCCGTTAGTCTGCATCGGTGCTAACCTTAGCCTCAGCCAGCAATCTCCCCATAGTCCTTTCGCGATGACCTTATGACGCCATTACAGCAAGCCTACCTCCAGAAATTGCGTGCGACGGCCGACGCCAACGCGGCGTTTTTTGAATTGAACATGCCGCAGCACAAGATGCTGCTCGACGAGGCCCCCACGGCGTCGGTGGATATTTCCGATCAGGGTGACCTCGTGATCCGTTATGCCGACGGCGAGAGCCGTCGCATCGCCGCCGACATCCTGGAAATGGAGGCGCGCATGGAGCAATTCGCCGATCTGCAGGATCGCCCGCAAATCCTGGCGTTTCACAATCTGCGTAAATTCTATGAGAATCCCAGCCACGGCGATCATCAGGTGTTTCATTACTCCAAGTTGGATGCGGAATATCCCAACCGGGCGACCCGGCATTTTGCCAGGCACTACCCCGACAATAGCGGTCTGAATCGCTATCCCAGCTTCGGTGAAAAGGAGATCCCGCTGCTGATCGTCTTCGGCAGTCGTCTCGGCTGGCATCTGCCTCGCCTGCTCGCGGAATACAAGGTACGGCACCTGATCGTGATCGAAACGGACGTCGACGCTTTCCGGCTGTCCGTGTTCTTCCAGGATTATGTGCTGCTGAGCAGGTTGGCGATGGAGCAGGGAACGGACCTGATCTTCATTGTGCAGTCGGACGTCGAGAAAATCGCGCGATCCATGACGGCAGCGATGTTGAAATCCGAGGGGTTGCCGCAGTTCTTTATCCACGGCGCATCGATGTTCTATGCACTCGACGATGCCGAGATGGTGGCCAGTATCAGAACGACGATCATCGACACCCTCTGGGAACTGTTTTTCGGCATGGGCTATTTCGATGACGAACTGATCACCGTTCGGCATACGTTCGACAATCTGCGGCAGCGTTTTCCCGTCTTTAGCCGGCCGAATGCGATGAAACCGGATGCAGTGGCGTTCATTGTCGGCTCCGGCCCGTCACTGGACGGCCTGATCCCGCTCCTGCGTCAATATGGCGACCGCGCGGTCATCTTCAGTTGCGGCACCGCCATTTCCATTCTGCATAAAATGGGCATCAAGCCGGATTTCCATATCGAAAAGGAGCGGCAGGACATCGTCAGCGATATCCTCGTCAAGTCCATCAGCAATGACCTGGAGTTTCTCAAGGGTATTAATTTCATCGGACTGAGTCCGGTCTATTCCGAGGTGTTCCGCATGTTCGACCGTTGCGGCATGATCATCAAGGCAGCGGATACCATGGGCGCCCTCCTTGAGGCGGACGGTATGCCCGGCGAGGTCATCCTGAGCGGGCAACCCACGGTTACCAACACCGCCATCGACTATGCGCTGTGTGCCGGATTCAAGAACATCTACCTGTTTGGCGTGGACATGGGAAGCAAGGATAAGGAGAAGCATCACTCCCAGCACACGGTCTACGTCAACCTGCTGCCCGAGGAAGATCATCTCAAGAAACTCCTCGCTCACCAGCCCAGCAACGACATCGTCGTCCCCGGCAACTTCGGTGGCGAGGCCCATGCCAACAAGATACTGGCCTTTGCTCGGAGGATGATGGGCTTTATGGTAAGCGGTTACCCGGACGCCAAGGTGTACAACCTGAATGACGGTGCAATGATTGAGCACACCACCCCGTTGCCGCCGGAGGAGTTCGGCGAGCGCTGGACAGGCGGATGCGATAAATATACGACCGTCGAGGCGGCCATGAATACGTTCGAGCCCATGGATGTCGACCTGGATGCGTTGCAGCGGATGCTGCTGGAGCGGGTCGATGCCTTTATCGCGCAGGTCGAAACCATTGTGGCCAAGCCGCAGAGCTCCCTGTCGGAAGTCCTCGACAAGATGGTTGAAATCCATTGGATGACGCTTGCGCCATCCAATATCAACGACCCATGCGGGCTGCTATTCAGAGGCACGTCGGCGCGGCTGTTGAGCATGGCGTACAATGCGGTCACCATCATCAAGGATAGTGACGAGGCGTTGGCCAAAGCCGAATGGGATTTCGCGAATCTGGTCGAGTGCCTGCACGAAGCCCGGGCCGAAGTAGTCAAGAATCTACAGATTGCTCTCGCGACAGCGGAGCAGTGATCCAACTAGTTAAGTACGGAGCGCGAATTGAAAATCGATCCTCTTGAGAGAGTCAGGCTCAACAAACGCATCGAGCAGGCGCATACCTGCATGATGGATGGCGATGCCGACGGTGCACGGAAAATATTCCAGGAAATCCTGCTGCAAAATCCGCAATATCCGGCTGTCTTGCATGGGATGGGAGTGCTGTGCGCGGGACAGGGGGATGTGGGGGAGGCCGAGCACTGGCTGCGTCAGGCCATAGCCGCCGATGCCGAGAACGCCCTAGCCTGGAATGACCTGGGTGAAGCGCTCCGCATGCTGGGCCGCGGAGAGGAGGCTATTGCCGCATATCGCCACGCGTTGCAACTGGAGCCTGGCTTCCTAAGCCCCTTGAACAATCTGGCCGTGGCGCTGGCGGGCAAGGGGGATTTGGAGGAGGCCAAACGCTGCCTGCGCCAGGCAATCGAGATCGACCCGACGGACCCGCATCCCCATAACAATCTGGGTGTCATCCTGGAAAGCGAGGGGCAGGTCGCGGAGGCGTTGCTCTGTTATGAGAAGGCGGTCAAGTACAAGCACGATTTCGAAGAAGCCCGGCAGAACTACGCCGATTTGCTGCAGCGCAATCCGGAGAGGCTGATGCAGGCCATGGGGCGTCTGCTGGACGATGCCAAGTCCCTTGATTGATGCCGGGATCAGGCGTCGCGGTGGCCTTTGGTCCGGGCGCTGAAAATAATTTTCCTTTCCCCTAAAGTTCGGGGAGGCGCTGCCGAAAAGAGGTGTGAGCGCAACAGCTCATGCAAGCGGGAAAGAATTTCCCGTGTTCACTTCTTAAGAATTAGGAGCAGAAAATGGCAACTCAAGTTACGCTAACCGCCGCAATGCGGTCCAACCTGACCACCCTGCAGGCTACCTCCAACTTGCTGGATCGGACGCAGGAACGCCTGTCGACCGGCAAGAAGGTCAATACCGCGCTGGACAATCCGACCAACTTCTTCAGCGCTGCTGCGCATAATACCCGTGCCAACAATCTGACCAACCGCAAGGATGGCATGACGGAAGCGGTGCAGTCGATCAAGGCGACCAACGCCGGTATTGAAGGCATCAAGGCGCTGCTCGAAAGCGCCAACGGTATTATTGCGACGGCATCCACAGCATCCTCCTCGAGCTATGACACGTTGTATTCGCAGTTCAACGCGATTGTCGGTGAAATCAATGACTTGATCGACGACTCGAAGTACAAGGGCACCAACTTCCTCGATGGCACCTCGGTATCTTTGGATGTCATCTTCAACGAGTCCGGCAGTAACAAGCTGACATTGTCTGGCTTTGATGCGCAATTCAGTGCTCTGCTGGCCTCGGCGACAACTGGAACGACCGGTAGTGCAGGGGGCTTCAGTCTGCTGGCTGCTGCCATCGACGGCGGTTCCGCAGCGGCAATTTCTACGTTCGTGGCAGGTGCGGGTGCCGGTTCGGCCGCGAATGGCGGGTTCTCGCTTGCTGCCAACCTAACCGCAATCAGCAACGGTATCACGACTGCTCTGGCGACACTGGAATCACAGTCCACCAAGCTGTCGAGCAATCTGTCCATCGTCAATGCCCGTCTGGACTTCACCAACGCAATGGTGAACATCGAGAAATCCGGCGCGGACAACCTGACGCTGGCTGATCAGAATGAAGAAGGCGCTAACATGCTGATGCTGCAGACCCGCAATCAGTTGGGCACGACTTCTCTGTCGCTGGCTTCGCAAGCAGCGCAAGGTATCTTGAGACTCTTCTAATCTAAAGACGAGTTGAAAGGTAACTAATGATGTTGCCGGGGTTTGTCGATTCGACGGGCCCCGGTCTTTCATTGGGAGAATGACATGGTCAGCGAATTAAATGTGGCAACCATGGGGTATCCTTCAGGACTGGCCTCGCTTGGCCTTGCTCCATCCGCTGGGCCGGATGCGGGGCAAGCTGTGCCGGCGGTAAGCGGGCGGGGAAAAGGTGGGCCCGAAGAGCAGGAAATCGTCAGTATCAATTCGTCCGCCGAGACCTTTGCGACCTTGACGGATCGCAAGGAGACCTCTGTGCAGGCTGCTCAATCAGCACGGGATGCGAACAAGAGTCTGGATCAGGCCGAAGACTTGCTGAATGACATGGCGTCCCTGGTGGGCGCGGTGAAAAATTACCCGCCGTTCCCGGCGGGCAACGAAGATCGGATGCAATATATCAACAGCATCGACGGGCTGCGCAAAGAGATGCAATCTCTGGTCGTGCCGCCCGTTACGCCTGATTACGAGCCAGTGTTTTATCCGCAAGAGAGCGAGTTTCCGCCATTGGATGCCAAAGTGCCCAGCGACGCCGCCGTACTTGCGTTCGGTGAAGCGGTGCAGGCAGTGCGCAATGAGGTGGATACCGCACGCGAGGCGCTCGAGGCGCAGATGCAGCGTTCTGCCGAGAATGCCAGTGCCGATTTGCCGCGCCCGCCCGAGGAGCAGCAGGCGCGGGAGCTCAGCATTGTGGTGACAGGCCAGTTGAATGGCAAAGCCCAGCCGATTGTGGGCGCTTCTGATGTTTTTGCACAATTGTAGGATCTGGCGATGGCGCTGAAGTTAAGTTTGAAACCAAATGAAAAGGTATTCATTGGCGGCGCCGTTGTTCAGAATGGGGATAGCCCTGCGGAACTGAGCATCCTGAACGACGTCCCACTACTACGGAGCAAGGATGTATTGAGCGAGCAGGAGGCCGATTCCGCATGTAAGCAGGTATATCTGTGCGTGCAGTTGATGTATATGGACAGGAACAACCTGTCCACCTACCAGCGCAATTACCAGCGGTTGATCGAGGAGATACTGGTGGCGGCGCCGGCGACGGTGGATTACATCGCCGAAATCAACAATGACCTGGCCTGTGGCAGGTATTACCAGGCCATGAAGTGTGCACGCAAATTGGTGAATTTCGAACAGGAGTTAATCAAGCATGTTCAACAATCCGCTTAAAGCCTATCAAGCCGTTGAAAGCGCTACCTTGGATGGGCGCGCGCTCGAAGCCAGCCTGTTGATCAAGTCCGCGGCCCGCATGGTGGCTGTGCAACAGAACTGGGATGCGCCGGAACGGGAAACCATGCTGGACGAAAGCCTGCGCTACAACTTGCGTCTGTGGACGGTATTCCAGGCCGAGATGGCGAACAATGACAACCCGATTCCTGCGGAAATCAAGCGCAATCTGCTTTCCCTTTCCGCATTCATCGACAAGCGCACGTTCGATACCATCAGCTATCCAGAACCGGCTAAACTCGATATCCTGATTGCCATCAATCGGAATATTGCCGCAGGTTTGCAGCCCGTTAGCAATGCGGCTATCGCTCCTTAATCATTATGGCTTCCGATCCTTTTTCCGTCAGCGGCAATATATTTGATGTCATAGGGCAGGATCGGTCCGCCCAGCGCTCGCAGTTGGCGCAGTATGCGCTCCAGCGAGCCGCCCAGCAAATGAAGAGCAATAACCTGAAGGAAGCCATCACCAGCTTCAGGCAGGCTCTTGCTTCCGACCCTCAGAACACCACGGCACTCACCTATATCGGGAATATCAATCTCTCAATGGGCAATGTGGATGAAGCCGTCAAGGCATTCAAGGACCTGGTCAAACTCGATCCGACTTCTTCCGATTCCCAGATCAAACTGGCCAATGCCTACCTACAAGGCAAGCGTTACAATGAGGCAGAGGTCACCTTCAAGGCCGCGGCCAGGCTGGACCCCAGGAATCCCGTGCCCGAATATACCCTGGGCATTCAGTATGCTCAAACGGACCGGCTGCAGGAAGCAGAGGCGCAATTCCGCAAGGTGCAGCGCATGGTGCCGACCGATGGTAACGTGTATTACGCACTGGGCGCCTTGCACAATAAGCAGGGCAGGTACGAAGAGTCGGTGCAGGAGTTGAAAACTGCATTGTCGCTCAAGCCCAAGTTCTACGAGGCCAACTATGAATTGGGCGTGGCTTACACGCGTCTTGGTCAGGATGATGAAGCAAATCGACAGCTGCAGATTTTGAAGGGCGCGCGCTCGGCATTGACCACCGACCTCAGTTTTGAAATCAACCGGCCGAAGATTCTGTTTGTGGATGGCTCCAACAGCGGCTTCAATCTTAGCCTGGGGCCCGGCACCCCGTTATGGATGCTCGACCCTGTCAATTTAACTGCGCCCGGATCGAGCAAAACTTTTTCGGTCAATATCCAGTTCAGCACCCAGATGGATCCGGCTTCCATCGCCCAATTGAGCAACTGGACGATTTCCCGGGCGAGAAGCACGGCCGGCGGTTATTACAACAACAGTCCCACCGGTTTCGTTACCACCACCGAAGTGCAGATTGCCAAGCGGCCGCTGTCAGTAATCTACAACTCGACCACGATGCAGGCTACGGTGACTTTCTCGATAAGCCAGAACAGCACAGGCAATGCCACCATAGATCCCAAGCATCTGGTATTCCAGTTCGGTGGCAAGGATGCCTATGGCCGCAGCATGAATACCGCGGCCGACGAGATCGACGGCCGCTCTTTGGTCAAGGGTTTTTAAGCGGATGAAAGCAGATTGAGCGCGCCGTCCAGTCCGGTGTGGCAGATGGCGTAGGTTGCCTGTGCGCGCACGACCGGTTTGGCATGATAAGCAATGCCGATCCCGGCAGCAGCCATCATTTTCAGATCATTCGCGCCATCGCCGACGGCGACCACCTGATCGGCGCGCAGTCCCAGCGAGTCGCGGGTGCGTATCAGCCAGTCCGCCTTGCCTTGCGCATCCAATACGTCGCCCAGCACCTTTCCGGTGAGTTTGCCATCGATGATTTCAAGCACATTGGCATGGGTGTAATCCAGCCCCACGCGCAGTTTGAGCCGTTCGGTGAAAAACGTAAATCCGCCGGATACCAGCAGGGTCTTGATGCCGCGTGCCTTGAGTGCGGCAAGTAGCGTGAGTGCTCCTGGATTGAGTTGCAAGCGCTCATCATAGACGCGCTGCAATGCCGAATCGTCCAGTCCGGCCAATAGCGTAACCCGGCGGCGCAGGCTTTCGGCGAACTCGATCTCGCCGCGCATCGCGCTTTCGGTAATCGCCGCGACTTGCGGCTTGAGGCCTTGCATGTCGGCGATTTCGTCTATGCATTCGATATTGATCAGCGTGGAATCCATGTCCATCACCACCAGCCCGATATCGGCCAGCGTATGCTCGTCTTTCACGAAGGCGCAGTCGATCTTGTGGGTCTCGCAATAGGCCGAAATTTCCGGATTGGGAGCGATGTCCGACAGCACGTAGGCGTGGTCCGCCAACTGACGAAAATCCCGTTGGCCGGATAGTGAGGCGAGATGGGCTAGATGTTCGGGCAGCAGGTTCTGCCCCTGGATCACGAGACGCATAGGAAAATTGGCGAAAAATGAGCCGCGATTATAGCATCGCGTCCGGGGATCCCGTTTTTAACGATGCGCCAGTACTGGCTTATTCGGGGGTTTTCCGCCAAAATTGCAGCATTTCCCCTGTCTTTGGAATTACCATGAATTTGCATGAGTATCAGGCCAAGCATTTGTTGCAACAATATGGCCTGCCGACGCCGCG
>Ga0208125_101133_pt1 | contig 10529 bp, 6 predicted proteins | sample LakWasM128_HOW14_2_FD_183938 | JGI IMG/M metagenome (GOLD analysis project Ga0208125, IMG submission 183938) | Freshwater sediment methanotrophic microbial communities from Lake Washington under simulated oxygen tension - Sediment Metagenome... | ecosystem: Environmental > Aquatic > Freshwater >... | reverse complement strand
CGAAGCTACCCATCTCCACCATGCCATTGCCACCAATCAGCTCCGTTTCTTTTAGATGCTGCGGCAGGTAAGAGTATTTAACCGGGCCGAATATGGTTGAATGCATGCCCATCATGAATAACGCGGCGGCTAGCAGCCAGATGTTATGTAAAAAGAATCCAGCACTGGCAAAGACCATAATCCCTATTTCAAATACTTTTACATAGCGAATGATCTGCGACTTTTCAAACTTATCGGCGATTTGCCCCGCAGTGGCAGAGAATAAAAAGAACGGCAAAATAAATAGCCCTGGCAGCAAAGTGGCGAGCGTTGCGCCATCTATGCTACTCAGGCTTGAAGCATGAAAAGCTACCAGTGTAATGAGCGCCGTTTTAAACACATTATCGTTAAATGCGCCTAAAAACTGTGTAAAAAAGAATGGTCGAAAACGCTGTTCATTCATTAAGGTGAATTGATTGCTCATGGATTGATTCCTATTTTCTAGTTTTTATTTGAACGCGTTAATTTGCACTGACTTATTCTTTAGTATCAGTTTTAAGTAATGAAAATGCCATGCCAGCCAATAGCAGCACGCCTAAAAACAAACCGCCCCATAGCAGCCAGCGTTTGTAATCAATAGGCGCTGTCCAAGTGTTGGCTGCTTGTTCAGTTGAGGTGTTGTTAGTACTCACTTCTAATGTAATGCCTGCATTTGCTAGAGTTTGAATTTTCTCAATTTTGTATTCTGGAATTAAACTAGCGATTGAGACATTGTTCACAATGCTAGGTTTTTCACCAACATGCAGTGTGAAGGGCGCTTGTCCGCGTGCGTTCCATACCACAGTGGATGGCAGCCAGCCTAAAGATAAACTTGGGTTTTCTGCACCGATGCCACCGCTTGCTTGGTTAAATTGCAGACGCCAATAACGAGCAGCAGTTGGTGATAAAACTACGTCAGGGCTAGTGAAAGTTTTGCCTTGTTGTATCAGGCGATATACCGATGCAGACGTGAGATATTCCCAAGGCTCGTTTGTATTGTTACGCACTTGAATGGTTGCATTGGTGATGGTGTTATTTTGCGGTAGTTTTATTTGCAAATAACTTGCAGGAAAATGTCCCGCAGATTCGAAATCAATGTTCACTAAGCCATTTTTCGCGTCTTCGCTACGTTCTATCAATTGAATAGTTTGCAGCACCAATTTAGGGGTGATGCTTTGCACTTTGCTATATTCCGCATTGGCTTTTGTCAGGTTAAAGCTCGTGTCACTTGGTTCAGTGGCACGGATTTGTAAATAGCGTGCTTCGGTCGGGCTATCTAGCGAAATAGTATTTTGTAGAATGCTGTTGTTAGCATTGGCTGTTTTCAGCAGTACGGCATTACCTGCATGCGCCCAGCTTTGTAAGTCGTTACTAGTCAGCACTTCTAAGGTGAGTAGCTTGCCGTCAACGCCTTGCCAGTCAACCGACATGGTATCTAAAGGCGCATGTTTTTTGCCGGCATCTAGCAGGTAAATCGGATTGGTTCTTTTGCTAGCACCTGTTTCGCCATCGCTTGAAACAATATCAAGTGAAGTATTACCTGCACCTTTTTGCAAATGAATACGCAACTCGTTGGGATTGCCCAGCGCACTTTCTTTAATCGGGAAAATAATAAGCGGTTTGCTGTCTTGGTGCGTTGTGGTTTGTGGATGTAAATCCTCATAAGGTATCAGCGCATAAGGCACTTGTTCGCCTGACGCGTTTTGTATGGTCAGGTCTTGCAGCGTGCTGCTGTGCGTGTATTGATACACCTCTTTGCTGATGTTGGTTTGGTAAAATGGCTCGTTACCATTGGCATCTAACTTAAAGCTGGCAGCCATTGCAGGCGGCGTCAGTACAGCGAGTAAGTACGCAATCATGAGTTTAGAATTTTTCATGGCTATATCCTTTTTGAGTCTTTTCTTATTTTTAGATTTCAATTTTTAAGCGGCAAGTAGTTCTTTTTTGACTGGCGGTAAGGGCGCAAAATAGCCCATCACCAGCAGCATCAAACCCGCACCTATGAATGAAGCAATGCGTTCAACAGAGCCATGTTGTGATAAATCGAGCAAGAATAATTTAGCCACCACTAAGCCCATTAATGCTGCACCGACAATCCAAATTTGGCGTTGACCACGTTTGTGTGCAAGCAACATGAGAGCAAAGGCTGTGACGCCCCACAAGAAGGTGAACGACATTTGCACGGTAGAGTTGGTGAAGATTGATGCCCATTCAAATGGCGTACCTACCCAATGATGCAATGTGCGTAGTAATACGCCATTGAGTAAAGTAAAGCCCATAATGCTAGGTATAACAGGCATCATGCTTTGTAGTTTGCCTAAGTGTTTATGCACACCGCGATGCCAGATGAATAACAATAGTAGTACGGCGGCTAAGGTAATATCTAGCGGATTAATAAGCGGCACATAAGGCAATGGCGCTGCGTTGCCGCTTGAGTTAAGCGACATGAACATAAACCAAGCGATGAGTGACGCAACCAGTGGCACACAGCCAATCCAAGCCCAAGTGCGGGCGCTGCTTAGTTGCTCACTAGTAAGCACACTCTTTTTAGCGAACTGCCAGTGTGTGATGCCTAATACGATAGCTATTGGAATAATCGCCCAGCCGATGTCTTTCCATACGTTAGATTCTTGCACATATAAGCCAAGCTGATATTGCCACTCCATCACGCCAATAATTGCACCTATCCACAACAATGGTGCGCGTAAGAACGAGCCATTCGGAATATGGCCACGTTTAATCAGCCAGATGTATGCGGCAAAAGCTCCAAGCCAGCTGTAAGCGCCGAAGTAGGCAAATGGATGCTTGTTATCAAACGCAGCTAAGAATAACTCCCAAAGCAGTGTGATTGCCATGGCTGGCATTAATAGCAGGCTTAATTTAGCAAGTTTCTCCCATCTAAAGAAGCGCGAAACAAATGGCAAAAACACGCTAGTGATGGCGATAAACGCGAGGCTTGCGTGCATAAATAAGTCTTTGTCTAACAACTCATCAACAGCAGTTAAGCCTGATGACACCCACCATAGCCAGCCCCATAAGGCTAACACTGTGGTCAGTAATGAGAACTTTTCAGGACGTAATTTATTCCACAAAGCACCACATGCCCAGCCAGAAAGCGCGATAAAGCCAACGCCTAAATACATATTTTGGTTATTCACTCCCGTATAACCAGTCAACCCCCAGCCCTTCATAAAGGCAAAGGCTGCAAGTATTTGTAAAGCCAAACCTGACAGCGTTGGAAAAGTGCGATTTTGACGTAAACCTACCCATAACAAGCCCACGCCTTCAACAGCCCAAGCGGCTGATGTCCAACGGCCATCTAAAGCCAGTGGTAAAGTCAGTGTGATAAAACCTATGCCTAGCGCTAAAAAGCATTCGCCTAAGAATTTCAGTGTTTCGAGCTTACGTTTCAACACCCACCAAGCTAGACCTATATAGAACACACCAAGTGCTAACGCGCTATAAGCGAGGCCAAAATGTGAATCTTTCAGCAAAGCATATTGCAGACTAAACGCGACTAATGGTGTGCCAAAGACTAAAGTAGCGTCTACATAATCACTCGCTTTTGCCGCTTGGCGGTGGGCGAATAACACTGCAATGCCTGTGAACAACAGGAAGAAAATAATCAGGAATGGCTCGGTGGTGGCAAAGTTGTCTGGCACGTAGCTTTTCGCACCCCACAATGTACCAATAATGAAAGTGAAAGCCCATCCCAGCACATTGAGTGGACGCCAGCTTTTGTTAAATGCAACATAGGCAATTGCCAAATTCAGCACTAAGTAATAGCTAAACAACCCTACATGGCTACCATGTCCAGTTGAGGTGAGTACGGGCGCTAAGAAGCCGCCTGCAAAGCCCAGCACAGCGAGTGGCATGGCAGATTGCTTGACCGCGATGAATGCTGAAAGAAATGCGATTGCGACTAGTAGCGGAAAAGCAGCACCCGCTGGGACTAATTGATACAGCTTCAATGCGGCAAAAATCGTGAGGTATAAAACACCGATACCGCCACCTTGTAAAGCCCATGAGTACTCAGTGCGCTTGTAGCGCAAGCGCCAGCCGACTACCAGTAAAGCAATGCCGCCTAAAGCAACCGCTGCTAAACGTAACTCAATAGGAATAAAGCCATTGTCCACCGCAAGTTTGAGTAAAAAGCTAATGCCGATAAACAAAATCACGATGCCAGAACGCACCAGCGTGTTGCCGCCAAATAGCCAGTCTTTTGCTGCGGTTATGCTTTTCTCAATAAAATTGGGCTCTGCAAGTTTAATCGGTGGTCGGGTGATGGTTTTTGGTGCAGCAGTATTTGTGGTCGAAGCGCTAACTAGTTTGATAGGGGTTTCTTGCACGCTTGCAGCTTGAGTGCTTGGTTTTACGGAAGCCATAGCTTGCTCAGTTAAATCGTTACCAGAGCTTGTATTGAGGGTTGTTGAGGTACTCGTTTCAATTGCAGAATCAGCCACTGGTTTAATGACCATACTAGGCGCCTCTGTTTTAAGTGCAGCTAGTGGCGATGACGTATTCTGCTGCTGGCTTTCCACAACTTTTTTCAGGGTATCCAGTCGCGTGCTTAATCGAGTGATTTCAATGCTTAGTTTTTCAGTTTCTCTCTCAACTTCTTTAATCTTAGTGTCTTTATTATTGGACGAGAATAGTGAGAAAAAGCCCGCTATACCGCCAATTGTGACGACTATCCCCAATAAGCCCAACATTAAAAATAATGATTCCATGACGCTCCCCCTTTGCTTTTCTTGTTATGCTTTTGTGTTAATTAATTCGGTATCAAAAACTCTTCTTGTTTCAAAAGTCTCTTTTGAAAATCCTACACCCTGCCATTGTATTAACCGTTTTACTGCAAAATCAAACATCAACGGATTGTAATTGCGTAATGTTTGCAAAAATAATAAATGTGACTCTTCCAGCAGGCCCTCACGGTAAAGTTGCTTGGTGGAAACAAGTGGCAATATGGCGGGTAATGGGTAATCAGTGCCGTTGAGTAAACGGCCGTACCAATCTGTGCGGGATAAAAGAGGCTTAATGACCCATGCATGATTAAATAAGGTGACTGCGGAAATTTCGCCAAACACTAAATTTTGGTAGGCAGAGGTGTCCATCATGCGTGTAAACAAATCAAAACTTTTTACTGTTTTATTCTGATGGTCTAAGTCTTCGTCATACCCATCGCTTGCGCAGTGAGCAAGTACCACGCGCACGCCAGAATCTAGCGCTTTGCGCATTTTCAACGGATTACCAAAAGCCTGGTTACCGACTTTTACAGCACTTTCGCGACCAGTGTGACTAATTATTGGTATATCTAAATCATGCAGTTTTTGGTAAAACTTAGCACACTTAGGCGATGCCGGGTCTATATTCATGCCTGTAGGCAGCCATTTAATGGCGCAAGCACCTTCGCTGTGCGCTTTTTCTAGCGCATCTATTGCATCTGGACGATATGGGTGAATCGAAGCGACCCATTCAAAATATTGTGGATATTGATTGGCGATTTTTGCTGCGTATTCATTGGGCACGTGAAATATTGAGCTTTTACTATCTGCCACGCCTTGCTCGTCGCGAAACCAGTCAAAAGCAAACAGCATAGTTTTATAGCCGATAGGCATTTCACTCGCTAATTGCGTCATGCGCGTGACAAAGCTGGCATCTTCGTTATGTTCAACGATGCATCCACCATTCATGTAAAAGTTTTTTTGCACTTTTAAAATGGGGTGCATCCAGCTTTCCATATTGGGATTAAACCATGCACCACTGCCGCTATCACCAGCACCGATGATATGTGCATGGCAGTCCCACACTTGGCTTGCATCAATGCCTGCCCAAACTTGTGCCATCAGTGGGTGATTTTTTAATTCGTCGGGTAGGCCAGATAAGCAAGGGTTAGTAAATCCAGATTCAGGCCATAATCTAATGCCAGCAACTGCGCTGGTTGATAGACCGAGCGCCGCTGTACTAAGTAAAAACTGTCTGCGATTCATGTATTTTTGAGGTTTAGCTAAGCGCTTTTAAAGAAAGCCTGTAAAAGATGAACGCACGCTGGGGCGATTGTATTCGCCTGGCATTGGTTTACCTTTCACTAACTTTTCATACAAGGCTAGGCCGTTTTCATCTAATTTGCTGTCGCTGCCGTTGTCAAATACCAGTTTGCCATCATGGCCAAATAATACCAATTGCAAAGGGTCGGATTCAGTAGCGCCGGCACGTAAGGCTATATCGTCTGGTGTAATAGCAAAGCTGCCGAGTACATTTTTAGTAACAAAATCTACTTGCGGATAGGCGATATAAACCAGCTCGGAACAGACGATGGTATCGGTGGTGTTGACGTCAAAATTGAAGTCATATTTCTTACCTAAGTTACCTAAAGCAAGTTCTACTGCTTCTAGCCTGTCTGCCAGCGTGAGATTTTTAGGACGCAAAATGGCCACGTCATCCACATTCATAAAGTCTTGCAGTTTATTAAGCTGCACGCCGTTTCTTAAAGCTTCAACTACGCCGCGGCCTTCAGTGATCTTGGCCAGGTTTTTTTGCACGATAGGTAAATCCAGTGCGTTCATTTCACGCAGTTGATCGGCTGTGCCTATGTAAATAGCGGCATGACCAAAATGCCCGGGAATGCTCTTGTCTGTGAGTGTGAACGGTGTTTTTTCTAGCAAAATGTCGCCAGGCTGCAATTGCGCCAGCATATTCTTTAACATCACGGCATCGTCCTTAAGTTTACCAGCACGCCAGCGCACTATGCCCATGGTATTGCCGACTACTTTTGAACTGGTAAATTTGATTTTATTTAATCCGCGCTCAGATAAATCAACCGCACCACCAGCGGCTTTCACTGGCAAAGTAAAAATCTCTTGAAATACATTGCCGCCCTTTAAACCTTTAATCATCGGGCTTTGTGCAACTTCACGATATAGCGATTGAATAGAGAGTGAGCTATGACTTATTTGCAGCTCAATTCCAGATTTATTATCTGCAAAGAAACGTACAGCATCGTTAAACGTTTTACGATACTCAGGGTTGTTAGAGCGCACGGTTGAAGAGTCATAAAAACCTTCTGGAATACCGAATTCTGGATAACCTTCGTTGAGTTTGCTGCGTAATAAATGATTGTTATCCAAGGCTTGATGCATTTCTTTGCTATTTTCAAACAAGGTCACTGCGGCTGACATGGCAATCACGATTTCAGTTACACGCGCTTTGTCGTCAATGTCATCATCCACGCGATATAACGCACTTCTATGAGATAAGGCTTGTTTGAATAGGTTGTTGCGTAACTCATGTGCCTCAGAAAGCGCTTTTGCCACGCGCAAGGCATAAGCGGAAGGTAGTGCGCCATGATGCTTTTTTATTGCCTGATTTGATTCATCTACAAAATGTGGCAGTTGTTCACGCAGTTTTTTTGATTGATCTATGAGCGTTAAAACTTGCAGCGCGTCTTGCTCAAAATAAGAGGGGTTACTTAAGTTTTGGATTGGAGTATTCGGATTTATAAGACTGCTGGTTTCCGGCTTAGCGGTGTTTTCCGTTGCGTTAGTAGCATAAGCTGGGGCCGCCAATAATACCGATAGGCTTAGAACATGAAGAAATCTTTTGTGAGATGCGGTTATTTTTTTGAGTGTCGTTTTATTGTATTTCAATTGAAAGTCCCCGATTGAGTGCTTATTTAAGCGGCTTCTGCCATTTTTTTAAGAGTGACGTAATCTGTTTTACCTGTGCCAAGTAATGGCAATTCTTCTACATGAATGATTTTGCGAGCAATGGCAATTTCTGGGCTGCCTAGATTTTTAGCCACTATTTGTAAGTCTTCGCGCTTTAATTCAGGGTCAGACGTAAATAGAACAATGTTTTCACCGCGCTGAACATCGGTTTGCGTACTTGCTGCATGCTGGTGCTCTGGTGCGGCAGTGCATGCGATCTTCTCAACCACTTCAAGCGAAACCATTTCCCCCGCCACTTTTGCAAAGCGTTTTACGCGGCCTTTAATATGAATAAATCCTTGAGCATCGACTTCTACAATATCGCCAGTGTTGTACCAGCCATCTTCAGGTGGAATGAGTACGCCGGGGTTATCGAATAAGTAATAACCCTTCATGACGTTTTCGCCTTTCACATGCAGCAAACCGCCCGAGTCAATACCTGGTATCGACTCAAGTTTGTGCTCCATGCCTGGCACAAATTGCCCAACGCTGCCGTTTAAGTTGGCCATTGGCGTATTAGCCGAAAGTACTGGTGCACATTCGGTCGCGCCATAACCTTCCAAAATGCGAATGCCGAACTTCTCAGTGTAAGTTTTGCGTACTTCTTCATTAAGTTTTTCTGCGCCAGCCACCACGATCCTTAATTTGTAAAAATCGTAAGGATGTGCAAATTTTGCATAGTTACCTAAGAAAGTACTGGTAGCAAAAAATACCGTACAACCACGGTCATAAATCACTTCTGGAATGACTTTATATTGAAGCGGTGATGGGAAAAGATGAATTTTGATGCCATTTAGCACCGGTAATAATGAACCTGTAAAACCAAAAGCATGGAATATCGGTAACACCATCATGAATTTGTCTGTTGGGCTAAAATCTAAAATGGCCATAATTTGTGACATGTTAGACAGCAGGCTTTTATGGGAATGCACAACGCCTTTTGGTTTGCCTTCAGAGCCTGAGGTAAACAACACCACGGCTGGCTCATCAGGTCTATTCACTTCCATGGCGGCACGTGGGTAATGCATTGCATAACCCACCAGCCAGGCGCGATCCACCACACTAAAATCCGCTCGTAAATCTTCTAGATAAAGAACTTTAAGATTTTTAAGTTCGGCAATCACACTTTCTAATTTAGCTGTTTCAATAAACTTACGTGATGTAATGATGGTTTTTATATTGGCCGCGATACATGCGTTTTGCATGCCAGAAGTACCTGACGTGTAATTAATCATTGCGGGTACGCGGTTAAATGCACTCATACCTAAGATGATTGCAACCGTATTGGTGATGTTGGGCATGAGCACACCAACCGTTTCGTTAGCGCTACTCACTTTAGTCACGATGCGACCTAATGCAAGGCTCTTTTTGAGTAAATCTTGATAGGTTTCTTCCGTCTCATTCATGTCTTCAATGAGCTTGTAGTTGCTGCCAAATTTATCAACGGCGTCTAAAAAAGATTCAAATAATGTACGGCTTTTTTGCGCTTGAAATAACATTTTTTGCATGACGCTACGCATGCCCTCGCCCGCAATACGACGACGTTGCTTGCCTGTAGGGAAGCCATGACTAGTCGCTTTAGGCATAACGATACTTGTGGTTGGCATCACAGTGAGCGTGACTTTTGGTAACAATCTTCTAGGGTGGTGGTTCGTTAAACGTCCAAAATAAGACTCAGCAGCGCCGTCAATGCGCACCGGCAGAATAGATGCGCCGGTCTTTGCCGCCACAAAACCTGGGCCATCATAAACCTTCATTAAATTGCCGGTTAATGTGATGCGACCTTCTGGAAAAATCACTACGTTTTCGCCAGTTTCCAGCAATTTAATCACTTTTTTCATGGCAAGCGGGCTGGTCGGATCTACTGCCAAATGGGGTGTTAAGCGTAAAGCTTGTCTAAACGTCCATTTCTTCAGCACTGAGGTGTGCACAACGAAAGTCGCTCTTTTAGGTAGAAATAAGCCGAGTAACAAGCCGTCTAAAAAGGATTCATGATTGGCGACGATAAGCAGTCTGTTTTCGGCTGGCACATTCTCCAGCCCGCGCACTTGAACGCGAAACAGAATCTTGCAAATAGATCGTAATAGCTTGACCAACATTTCAGCTCTCCCAGCTCTAGTTGTTATCACTAGTAGTGATAATTTATTTTTCTTTATATTTCGGTTTCAATATAATGCAATACGCCTTTTATAGCGCTAGTGATTTGGCTTTTATTCACCCAAAAATACACTTCTTTACCAATCTTCTCACTTTGTAGTGCGCCGCTTTGATGCAGAATTTTCAGATGATGTGTCACCGCTGTTCGGCTTAATGTTGAAGCTGCGGCGATTTGCAAAATATTGAGTCGCTCTTCTTTTTCAAATGCCAAGAGAATACGCTGTCTATGCGCATCGCCAAGCGCAATAAACAGATGTGCGATATTTTGCCATTCATCAGGAATCGTTGTGATTTTCTTCATAACTATATAATTAGTTATTTAGTTTTATATGTCAAGTTTTTTTTATTTTTTATGAATCAGTATAAATAAAAACGGGCACCTAGGTGCCCGTTTTTAAATTACTAGCTTACTAATTAAACATATTGCTTATGCGTGGTATGCACGTTCGCCATGTTCTGTAGTATCTAAGCCTTCACGCTCAGACTCTTCAGAAACACGTAGACCGATTAATACATCTACAATTTTGAAAGCAATGAATGATACAACTGCAGAAACTACGATTGCTGTTACTACTGCGTAAATCTGTGCAGTCATTTGAGCAGCGAAGTCATAAGCGCCTACAGCATTTGCTACGTAGTCATATACAC
>Ga0208125_101132_pt1 | contig 10535 bp, 4 predicted proteins | sample LakWasM128_HOW14_2_FD_183938 | JGI IMG/M metagenome (GOLD analysis project Ga0208125, IMG submission 183938) | Freshwater sediment methanotrophic microbial communities from Lake Washington under simulated oxygen tension - Sediment Metagenome... | ecosystem: Environmental > Aquatic > Freshwater >... | reverse complement strand
AGACCGAGCACAAGCTGGGGCATGGCCACGCCAACGCCTTGGTGGCGCACCATCTGGCGTCTTCCCGGTCTTAGCCAGGCCGCATGAACCAAGCCCGCGCGTCTTTTTCCTTTGCAGCGCTTTGCCTGTGGCCGCTGCTGGCTGCCGGCGCGGCCGCGGCCGATGAGCCGCAGCTGCAGCAGCAACCGCAGCGCTGCCCCGCCGAGCTGCGCGTGGGCGTGCTGGACTACGAGCTGGCGCCGCTGCTGCTGGGCAAGGATAAATCGGCGCCGCCCGCCGGCAAGCTGATCGACTGGATACGCCAGGCCGTGAGCAGGAGCGGCTGCACGCCAAGGCTGCAGCTGCAGCGTTTTCCCATCACGCGCGGCCGTGAACTGCTCTTGCGCAACGAGATCGATATCTGGGGCGTGGCCTTCCCCGGCGTCGAACTGCTGGCCATCAGCGCGCTGCCCATGCAACAGGATGGTCAGGTCGACCCGCAGCTGGGTTTCTATCTCTCCAGCTACTCGCTCTACGCGGACGCCCTGAGCTCGCAGCAGATCAGCTGGGACGGCCAGACCCTGCGCGGCCCCGAGGACATGCGCGTGGGCGTGGCACCGGTGCCGGCGCTGCGGGCGCTGGTGGCCGAACGCAACTGGACGGCCGAGAACGGTCTGGACACGCAGAACGTGCTCAACAAGCTGGTGCAGGGCCGCAGCGCCGTGGCCATCCTGCCCGACATGCTGGTCGCCACCCAGCCCGCCGAGGTGTTGGCCCGCCTGCGCAAGCTCTCACCGCCGGTGCTGACGAGTTGGTACTACGCCCCCATCAGCAAAGACCTGTTCGCCCGCCACCCGGCCTTTGTGCGCAGCTTCTGGCTGGAGATGTGCAAGGCGGGGCGGGCGGAGCAGAGGAGCAGGGTGGGGTGTAGGGAGTAGCTTGGTGCCTGGGGATGGAGTCGCATCGACGCGATGACCTGCCCAGGCTATGCCCGCAAAGCACGCGGCGGGCAGCCCGCTCCTGGCAGCTGTGGCGGTCGGCGCTGCGCACCGACTTCCCTGCGCTTCTCGCCTCTGCCGGTTCGCTCGCAAATTCGTCCCGGGGTACCGGGACCGTGCAAGCTCAGCGCGCAAGCGCGCCGCCGGCACCGGCTGCGATGCTCGGCGCCCCAGATGCCAGTCGCAGGCTGCCCGCCTCGCGCTTTGTCGACCCGTCGTACCCTCGCGAAGAACTCGCGCCATCAGCGCGATGTCGGAGCGGCACAGGCTGGTGGGTGCGAGGCCCCATTTGCGGCGCCGAGCAGCGCAGCGGCTTCGGGCCGCGCGCGTATTGCGCGCGCCTCAAGCACTGGATTGGCGCAATTTGTTTGAGCGCAATGAGCGCAGCGAATGCAGCGAGTTTTGCGCTGGCCCGGAGGCGCGAGCAGCACAGGGAAGCCTGAGCGCAAAGCGCGAGGGCCGCCGCATCTGGGGCGGAGTGCCTGCCAGCCTGTGGCGCTGTGCGAACTGTCTCGCCGTGCGTTGGCTCTATGTGACCACAGTTTGCAGTATGGGAGACCTGGCCCTCAGCCTTTGCGGATTGCACTATCGCCTGGGAAATATTTAATCGAGAAGCCATGGCTCTCAAATTATCGTCTTCCGTTCAAATTATGCTACTTGGCAAATGGTCGATAAGTCGTGAGTAAGGATTTTATCTAGTTAAATGCGATTGCAGGTGATGAAGAGGTGCTTGGTGTGGTAAATGTTATTTGATTTTCCAGAACACCAAATTAAGCCAATTCCCCACAAATCCCCATAAGCACGAGGATGCGACTACTCCTATAGCGAAATATGTCCAGTGGTTTAGCCTCCAAGGCACTGATATCCCAAGAGATTCGTTACTGAACCCCCATATTTTCCCTAAGAAGCTCTGGAATTCAGCCAACAGGAACATGGGGATTAACAGAATAATTGAGGAAATAAAGGTCACCCCTAACGAGTTTCCTAAATTGGCGATCGGAACCAAGAAGAAGCCCGGCAGTCCGAGGAGTAGGTACCAACGCTCAGTGTTTCTTCTGAAAATACTCGCCAAGTGTTCGATGTGTGTGGCAACCGCGCGACCTGGGTTCAAGTTTTTGAGTTGATTCCACGCCGCACTAACTAACTTGTTCATGCGTTGAAGAAACCGCATACTTGTCACCCCTAATCCCAAAATCAATGTAATCCGAAGGCCAAGCGCCGCGCACAACGCGCGGTCATCAGGAACTCCTATGCCGTGTAGTTAGTCCCTTGCGTACCGGCACTGCAGTCGCCGCATCTACTCGCTCTAGATCGAATGTTCCACCGCAGCGTTTGCCTGCACCAGAACCTCAACTCACCCGCCTTCAATTTTTCCATGCATAGCCAGCCGCGGCTCGCTGCAAACAGCATAGAGTGCCTAGCGCCCGCTGTGGCCTGGGCTTGGAAAAGCAGTTCATTACTTCAAGCGTCGAGCGACTAACCTTGTGGCTGACAAGAAGCTGAATATTCGCGAGCTGTCATGGTGCCTGCCCCCACGTGCCTCACTCACAAACTCGCAACCGAAAACCTGATCTGCCCAAACCTCCCCCTCCCATCCACCGCCGTCAGCGTCTGCTCCCCACTGCGCGACAACTCCAGCTGCAACGGCGCCCCCGACTTCTCGCTCTGCCCCACCAGCTGCCCATTCAGCAGCCAGGTTAGCCCTTCCTGCGCCCCAACCGCTTGCAGCTTCAGCGCAATGCGGTGCTGGCCCGGGGCGGGGCGCAGCTGGCTGCCGGGCTCGAGGCCGACGATGCGCAGGGCGTCGCCGCGTGGGGAGCGCGGGGCGCAGCCGGGCCTCCAGGGCCAGCGCTCTTGAGGGCTGCGTTGGGCGGGTTCGATCCAGGGTTGCAGCAGGGCGGGCCAGCGAGCCAGTTCCACGCGCTCGGGGCTGGCCTGCGCGGCCGCCACGCAATCGGGGCGCAGGCGTTGCTGGCGCTGTGTGTCCACCCAGGCCACCTCGATCAGGCTGCCGGGCTGCAGGCGGTCGGGCAAGGTGGGTGGGGTGGCGCCTTCGAGGGTCCAGGCCAGGCGGCGTTGCAGGCAATGGGCGGGCGCGGTGCTCGCCTCGGCCAGGCCCAGGGGCCAGCAGATGGGCACGGGCTTGACGCTGACGGGCACGTGGCGCGGGGCCAGTTGTTGCGGGCCCAGGGCCGCGGCGAGGTCGCGCAGCAGCGGGGCTGAACTGTTGGCGCCGAAGTGGCCGGGGTTGGGCGTGCCGTCGGGCCGGCCCATCCAGATGCCCAGGGTGTAGCGGTCGGTCACGCCCACCGCCCAGGCATCGCGGAAGCCGAAGCTGGTGCCGGTCTTCCAGGCGATGCGCTGCTCGCTCTCGCGGAAGGGCGCGCCGGGGCGGCCGCCGCTCTCCAGGATCTCGCGCACGATGTAGGCGGCGCCTTCGCTCATCAGGCGCGTTTCCACCAGCGGCTGCTCGGCGCGCAGGCGCGGCTTCGCGGCCACGCCGCCGCGCGCCAGCGCGGTGTAGGCGCCCACCAGTTCCTCCAGATTGGTGCTGCCGCCGCCCAGGATCAGGCTCAGGTTGGGGCTGGCATTGGCGGGCAGGCGCAGGCGCAGGCCGGCCTGGCGCAGCTGCGCGGCAAAGCGCTCGGGACCGAGGCGCTCCAAGAGGTCCACCGCCGGCACATTGAGCGAGCGCTGCAAGGCCTCCGACACGCTCACCGGCCCGGAGAAATCGGCCTGGAAGTTGCCGGGCGCATAACCGCCGAAGTTCTGCGGCGCGTCGATCAGCAGGCTCTCGGAATGGATCAGGCCCTGGTCCAGCGCCATCGCGTAGAGAAAGGGCTTGAGCGTGGAGCCGGGCGAGCGCAGGCCGCGCACCATGTCCACATGCGCGGCGCGGCGCAGGTCGGAGAAATCGGCCGAGCCGGCGTAGCCGCGCACTTGCAGGGTCTGGTTCTCCACCACCAGGGCGGCGATCGAGACCTGCTCGGGCAGGGTGTTGAGGCGGTCCAGCAGCACCTGCTCCAGGCGCGCCTGCAGGCCGGCGTCGAGCGTGCTGCGTATCACCGAGCTGGCCGGCTGCGTGCCCTGCCTGGCCTCCTGCCGCAGGCGTTCGGCCGCCAGCGGGGCGAGCCATTGGGCGCGCAGCGGCGGGGCGAACACGCGCTCGAGTTTGGCATCGGCCACGCTGGCGGCGTCCCACACGCCCAGGTTCAGCATGCGGGTCAGCACCTTGTCGCGCGCGGCCTGGGCGCGCGCCGGGGCGCGGTCGGGGCGCAGCTGCGAGGGCGATTGCGGCAGCGCGGTGAGCAGGGCCGCCTCGGCCTGCGAGAGCTCGCGCGCCGGCTTGCCCAGGTAGCCGCGCGCGGCCATCTCCACGCCCTCCACCATGCCGCCCATGGGCGCGTGGTTGAGGTAGAGCGTGAGGATCTCGTCCTTGCTGAGGTGCAGCTCCAGTTGCAGGGCGCGCAGGATCTGGCGCAATTTGGCCGGCACGCTGCGGCCGGCGGCGCGGCGGTCCAGCAGGCGCGCCACCTGCATGGTGAGGGTGGAGCCGCCCGAAACGATGCGACCATGCCTTGCCCATTGCCAGGCGGCCCGGCCCAGCGCCCAGGGGTTCACGCCCGGGTGCACGCGGAACCAGCGGTCTTCGAAATGCTGCAGGGTCTGCAGATAGAGCGGCGACACCTCGGCCAGCGTGATGGCATGGCGCAGCGCGCCGTCCTCGCTGACCCAGGCGCGCAGCGGCGTGCCATCCTCGGCCAGCACCACCAGGGTGGACTGGCCGGCGCCGCTGGGGTCAGACCTTGCCCCGGGCGGCAAGGGGAAGACAAACAGGTCCAGCGCGGCGATGATCAGGGCCGGCACGGCCAGGGCAAGGGCCAGGCGGTGCCAGCGCTTGAGCAATGCCTCAAGGCCCCGCACGCTTGTCCACCACCGTGATCTCCCCCTCCGCCTTGCCGATGCCGCGGATCTCGGGGCGGTACATGTCTTCGGCGTAGGGCGCCGGCACCACGTAGCGGCCGGGGGTCACGGCGCGCACCAGGTAGAACAGCTCCAGGCGGCTGCCGTCGAGCTTGGCGGCGGCCACGAAGCGGTCGTCGCGGTACTCGGTGTGGACGATGCGCGCGCTGGCGTTGGCGGCCGCGATGTTCGTGCCCTCCACCGTGAACTCGCCGGCCTGCGGGCCCTGGCTGAGGTTGAGGTTCTCGACCTCGAAGCCGGCCGGGATGCGGTCCACCACCAGACCGTCCTTGATGGCCTGCTTGTTGGCTTGCACGCGCAGGCGCACGATCAGCATGTCGCCGGTGTTGAACTGGCGCGCGCTCACCGGCTTTCCATCGGTGCTGAAGAGGGCGCGCTCGATGCTGATGCGATCTTCCTGCGCGGCCGGCAACTTGACCGGGTAGCCCTGCGCCGCCACTTCCACAAACACCGTGCCGGGGCCCTCGTTCCTCAGGCTCACGCCGGCCTTGAGCTTGGCAGGCTCGATGGCTTGCTGCTGCGTGCCGCTGCCCGCCCAGGCGGTGCTGGCGCTGCTGCCCTGGGTGAGGCTGGCCTTCCAGCCCTTCTCATTCGCGCCGGTCGCGCCCATGGCGCTGTTGGCGGCCAGGAAGAGCGCCAGGCGCTCCTGGGTGGAGAAGTAGCGACGGCGGTCGAAGTCGCCGGCCAGGTCGAACAGCAGGCCCTCGCGGCGCTCGTGCACGATCTGGTGGCGCTGCAGCAGGGCATAGCCCAGGGCCAGGTCGCGCACCTTGGAGCCGTAGTCGCCCAGCCACTCGCCCCAGTACCAGCCGCTGCCCTCGCTCTGCTCGGGCTGCAGGCCGTAGGCGGCCTTCATGGCATCGTCCAGCGCCACCTTGGCGCGCGCCTCGTCGCCCATCAGCTTGAGTGCCAGGCCCAGGTGGATCAGCGGTAGCGGCGAGCGCGCATTGCCGCGGTAGCTTTCGTGCAGGGTGCGCAGCGTGGCCAGCGGTGCCTTCTGCTCGCGCGCCAGGATGTAGCCGGCATGCGCGGCCTCGGCAAAGCGCTGGTGCGCCATGCGCAGCAGCTCCACCTCGCGGTAGTCGCTCAGGCGGCCATTGGCATCGCGCTTGAAGGCCTTGGGCGGCTGGGTCTGGAAGGCCGGCGCGCGCTGGAACTGCTCGGTGAGCGCCTCCAGGCTGCGCTTGAGCATGGTTTCGGGCACGTTGAAGCCACCGTCGCGCGCGTCCTGCAGGAAGCCGGTGACATAGGCGCTCAGCCAGGCCTCGTAGGGGCTGGAGGCGGCCCAGAGCCCGAAGCCGCCCTTGGGCTGCTGCATGCCGGAGAGGCGCGCGAAGGCGCCGTCCAGGCGCTTGGCGCGCTCTTCGCGGCCGATGGGGCTCATGCCAAAGCGCTTGGCCGCGTCCTCGTCGATGAACACCAGGGGATAGGCGCTGCTGGTGGTCTGCTCCAGGCAGCCGTAGGGATACATCAGCAGCTCGCGCACCTGGGCGCGCACATCGATGGGCGGCTTGTCGGAGACGGCCAGGCTCAGCGCGGCCGAGCCGGCCCAGTAGGCATCCAGCAGCGTGGGCTCCAGCTTCACGCTGGCGCCCGGCTCGAGGCGCACGCGGCGGATCTCGCGCGTCAGCGGCGTGGTGGGCTGCACCTGCAGCGCCGCCTCGCGCACCAGCTTGAGCGAAGTGCCGGCGGTGACGGTGAGCTTGAGCGGCGCCAGGCCCCAGGCATCGGTGGCCTCGGCCTGGAAGCGCAGCACCTTGCGCTGCTTGTCGGCCAGCTTGATAGAAGGTTCGGGCGTGCCGGTGATCTTGAGCGGCGCGCCGGCCTCCAGCTGCACCTTGACCTCCTGCGTGGCGCCGCTGAGGTTGGTCACGTCCAGCGCGATGCTGGCCTTGTCGCCCGGGGCGATGAAGCGCGGCATGGCCAGCTCGGCCACCAGGGGCGCGGCAATCATGCTCTCGGCCTGGGCGCTGCCATAGCTGTCCGCGCTGCTCACCACCGCCATCAGGCGCAGCGTGCCGTTGAAGTCCGGCAGCTTGAGGTTCAGCCTGGCCTCGCCCTTGGCGTCCAGCTGCACCGGGCCGCTGAACAGGTCCACCAGCAAGACCTTGCGCGGCATGCTCTGGGTGTCGCGCTTGCCGGCGTCGCCGCCGAAGCGCTGCTTGGCCTGGCCGCCCTCCATCTTCTCGATCAGCTTGCCGTAGAGGTCCAGCATGTCGGCGCCGTAGCGGTGCTTGCCGAAGAAGAAGTCCACCGGGTCGGGGGTCTTGTAGCGGGTGATGTTGAGGATGCCCACGTCCACCGCCGAGACGGTGACGATGGCCGGCTTGCCCGCCAGCGCGGGCGCCTTCACCAGCACGGGCAGCTGGCTGTCGGGCGTGGCCTTGGCGGGTGCCTGCAGCTCGAGCTTGACCTTGCGCTCTTCGCGGTAGAGCGGCAGGTGCACCAGGCCCAGCGCACGCGCGGGGGTGACGCGGTCGCCCTGGCTGCCGGGGCGGAAGGCGGCCACGGTGATGTAGAGGTCGTGGCGCTGCCAGTCTGCCGAGATGGGGATCTCCACCTCGGTGCCCTTGGCGCTCACGCTCAGGCGCTTGGCGTAGAGCACGCGGTCGCCCTCCACGGTGAGCAGGGCTTCGCCGTCGTGCGGCGGCTTGATGCTGAGCTTGGCCAGGGCGCCGGGCTTGAAGGGCGCGCCCTGCAGCTTGAGCTGCACGCGGTCGGGGCGGTTGCCCATGTCGTCGGCGTCCTGCGCGCCCCAGCCGGCGTAGAAGGCGTAGCGCAGCGTCTGCTGGGTGGCCGGGTCGCTGATCTCCAGGCGGTAGCGGCCCCAGCGCACCGGCAGGGCCAGCTTGCTGCGCGCGTCGAGCCTGAGGCTGCGCGCCTCCACCACTTCCTCGCTGGTGTTGTAGCCGGAGTTCCAGCCGCGGCCGTCGTCATAGCGCCAGTACCACTGGCGCTCCTCGTAGATCAGCTTGAGTGATAGGGGCTCCTTGGCGGGCTTGAAGTTGCCGGCCGCATCCACGCGCGTGAGCTCGAACTCGGCCAGCGCGCCCTCCTGCGCGACGTTGCGATCGAACATGGGGCGGACGGCCAGCAGCTCGGCGGCGGGCCACCAGCTGCGCTCGATCGAGCGCACCACCGGCCGGCCGCCCGACTCCAGCAGGCTGAAGCTGCCGCGCACCAGCATGGGCGAGTGGCGCTCGCCCAGCTTGGGCGCCAGCTGCAGCTCGGCATGGCCCTTCTCGTCCAGCTCCTGGTCGCCCAGGTCCTCGCGCGAACGCTGCTTGTCGTCGGCAAAGTCGCCGAACAGGAAGCCGGGCAGCTTCTGCGCCAGCGGGTTGAGCTGGCGCTCGGCATAGACGCTGGCCTGCAGGCGGTTGCCGGCGGCGGGGGCGCCGTAGAGATAGTCGCCCTGCACCTGCACGTCCAGCGCGGTGTCGCCGCGCATCACGCCCTCGGCGGCCTTGAGTTCCAGCTTCATGCGCTCGGGCAGAAACTCCTCGACCTTGAAGCTCCATTGCGCGTCCGGCTGCTTGGCGGCCGGGTCCACGCGGGCCTGCAGGGTCCAGCCACCGGTGGGGGCATCGGCGGGCAGGGTCAGGGCTTGCTGGTAGTAGGCGGCGCCCGTCGCGCCGGGCTTGACCAGCTGGTTCACCAGGCTGCTGCCGTCGGGCTTCTTGAGCGTGAGGGTCAGCGGCAGGGGCTTGGCGGGCGCGCGGCCATCGGCATCTCTTGCCAGCACCGAGACCTGGAACGATTCGCCCGGCCGGTACAGATCGCGCCCGGCATAGATGAAGAGCTTGTGGTTGCGCGAGGCATGGCCGGTGGCGTCGAACTCCGAGAGATCCAGCGCCGGGTCGCGCAGCGCCAGCACCGCCATCTCCTTGTTGCCGCGCCTCGCCAGCAGGGCGCGCGCCTTGTCGCTGCGGCCCTTGAAGACGGCATGGCCATCGCCATCGCTCTGCGCCTGGCCCAGGGCCTTGCCCTGCTCGTCCACCAGGGTGAGCTCGATGCCGCTGAGCGAGCGCCCGCTCTTCAGCGAGGTGGCGAACACGTCCAGCTGCTCGGTGTGCCGCCGCACATGCAGGCCGATGTCGGTGACGTAGTAATGCGTGACCTGGTAGTCCCAGCCAAAGCGGCCGGGCTGGCTCATCACCGCCACATAGATGCCGGGCTCCTGCAGCTCCTTGATGCGCTCCACCGGCAGGTAGCTGACGTTGCGGCGGTTCGGCCGCGCATCGGTGGCGAAGCGGCCGATGTAGACGCTGTCGGACATCTCGCGCAGCTGGTCGAGGATGTAGCCGCCCACCTGGCCCTTGAGCCGGCGCGCGCCGTCGTCCCAGTAGTAGCCGCCCTCGTACTCGCCACCTTCTTCGTCGTTCTGCTGCGCGCGGCGTTGTTCCTCGCGCCGGCCACCCACCTGCTCCAGAAAGCGCGGCAGGGCCTCGGGCTTGATGCGCAGGAACTGCAGGTCCACCTCGGGCGTGTTCACGCTCACCACCGGCAGGCCGCCGTTCTGCTCGGCCGGCAGCACCACGCCGCGGCTGGCGAAGTAGAAGCTGGTGGGCATGGCTTCGCTCAGCAGCTCGCAGCTCTGCGGCGTGGCCAGCTTGGCGCCCGACTTGGCGGCCAGCCCGGCGTTCAGCGTGACGCGGTATTTGCGCTCCGGCGTCACATAGGGCAGGTAGAGCACGCGTGGGTTGTCGCCCAGCACCCAGCGCGCTTCCAGCGGTTTCGCGTCCTCGGGCTTGCCGTCCTTGGCGCCCTCGCTGGCCTTCAGCAGGGCGCCGAAGTCCTGGCGGCGGTCCAGCGCCTGGGTGAAGCTCACCGCGATGGCGGGCGAGCCGTCGAACATGCGCGCCTTGCATTCGCTGAAGGCAAAGGCGGCCTGCTCGCCGCCGATCTCGGCGCTGCTGCCTAACTCGTTGGCGCCGCGGCCTTGCCATGCCTGCCAGCCGAACCAGCCGCCCGCCGCCGCACCCGCCACTGCCAGGGCCGCGAGCCCGAACTTGATTGCCGTCGTCGCCTTTGCCGCCATGCCTGTCGCTCCCCGAATTTCGGGGCAGTGTATGCGAGCAGGCGGGCTGGCAGGCAGCGCCGCAGCGCGCAGAAAAAAGTCCCGCCTTGGCGGGACTTCAGGCGGGCGTCAGCCGGTGCTCAGGCCTTGCGGCGGCGCGCAACGCCCAGTCCGAGCAGCGCCACGCCGACGAGGGCGAAGGAGGCGGGTTCGGGCACGTGGTTGCCGGCCTGGCCGTCGTAGGCCAGGGCATTGGCGAACAGTTGGCGGTAGTCGCCATTGCCGCCGCCATAGGTCACGGCGTTGGGGAACAGCGAGATGTCGATCACATTGCGCGCGCCGTTGATGCCCACGAAGGCGCGGCCGTCATCCCAGGAGGCCACCAGATCGGCGCCGACGTCCAGGCTGTTGTTCCAGTCGCCCCGGTAGTAGCTGGCGCACACCGAGTTCACGCCCGCCATGATGGGGCTGCTGCTGTCGTGGCTGCCCAGGCAAGCGGCGCTGTAGGCGTCGGTGCGGCCCGAGACGAAGGGTGCGTAGCCGCTGCTGGCGATGCG
>Ga0208125_101126_pt1 | contig 10572 bp, 9 predicted proteins | sample LakWasM128_HOW14_2_FD_183938 | JGI IMG/M metagenome (GOLD analysis project Ga0208125, IMG submission 183938) | Freshwater sediment methanotrophic microbial communities from Lake Washington under simulated oxygen tension - Sediment Metagenome... | ecosystem: Environmental > Aquatic > Freshwater >... | reverse complement strand
GACGCATGAATTTGGTGATTTAGCTCAAGATGCAACTGCACGCTTTGTTGCAGGCGGTGAGAGTTTTTATAGTCCAGGTGTTGAGTTAGCAAGAAATACGGTTGTGTTAGGCAGTCGAGTACGATTAACAGGCGATGATGACAATAACCAAATCACCTTACTAGCTAGCTACGATGCCGAGTTTCGAGAAAAGTATTTTGGACAATCGCTATCAATGCAGTTGCGATACGATTTTGACCAAGCTTCAGCCTATATTGAGCGTGCTAATACACGTAAGGAAGCTATGAAGAAAAATTCCGTACCAAGCCAATTAGTGACTGCTACTGAGCAAGATATAGCCGATATTGCTAAGGCAATGCAAGCTTCAACACAAGAAATTGTAGAGCCCTTAAGTTTAGAAAATCAGCAGAGATTAGCGATTAGTAAAGTACTTAACTATTGGATAAATGCATTAACAAGTAAAAACTTAGAAAATTATTTCAATGTATATGGTTCTGATTTTGTCATATCTGAAGGCGGTACCCGTCAGCAATGGGAACGTAAGCGTAAATTAGAAATACTGAAAAGTGATCGTCCAGTAATCAGTATTGTTAACTTAAATATCAAGCCAAACGGCAATGAAGCTAGTGCGTATTTTACACTCTCTATGCAAGATGGTCAGTCAAAGCAAGCCGTATTAAAGAGTATTGATTTTGTGAAAAAAGGTGAACGCTGGTTAATAGCAAGTGAGGATGGCATAACGATGACAGAATAAAACTAGCATAACTAAAATGAAGAAAATTTCTGTATATTCTAAAAACCAATCTTCTGAGCTTACGCAGATATTGGAGGAGGTGCGACAGCTGGGTTTTTATGCAATTGATTTCGCCAGTTTTGCGCCGGGTGTTCATGATACTGTTGAATTGATGTACGTGGCAAACTTATGGGCAGCACGTGCAAATTTAACGGTTGCTTTCAACTTTGAAAAGAAATTATGTGTGTTTGAAGTACGCCAATAGATTTACTTAAATACAAACTCAGTAGCCTATTTATCATTGCTTAAGCACGGTCTATTGTAGTCAAATGTAACTGATTTGTTATATTTTCTAAGTATAATCTATTAACATGCTGAAAATTGGTTGTATTCAGCCATAAATGTAATAAATATGTAAAATAATCAATGACCTACATTAGTTTGATAAAATAAACATAGTTAAAAATTCGCATCACAATTTTTTGGTTTTTTTATTAATACTATTTGGAGATTTAATATGTTTCGTTTATCTATAGGTGCAACCTTAATAGCAGCAGCATTTTTTGCGAATACAGCAATGGCTGAGCACGCGAACTTAAAACCTAAAGCGCATGATAGTTTAGGTAAATGTGTTCAAGCTGCTTTAGCAAAACACGATGGCACAATTGTAAAAGTTGAATTTAAGAATGAAGGTAAATCAGGCGTTTATGAGTTTGATATTGAATCTGCAGATGGTACGGCATGGGATATTGAATGCGATGCTAAAACAAGTAAAGTAATAGAGGTTGAGCAAGAAGTTAAAGCGGACGATGCAAAGTTTAAATCAGTAGCTAAAGTATCTGAGACAGATGCAAAGGCCACAGCACTTAAGGCTCACGCTGGTACAGTGACTGAAACTGAATATGAGATAGAAGCTGACGGTAAAGCTTCTTATGAGTTTGATATCACTACTACGGATGGTAAAGAAATCAAAGTAGAAGTTGACGCGACAACAGGTAAGATTGTTGAAGAGAATGAAGAAACATATCAAATTGGTAAAGAATAATCAATTTAATTATGTCGTATAAAATGACAGCTTAGCAATATAAAGCTAGAAGTAAAAAAGACGCCCGAGAGCGTCTTTTTTACTTTTTACTACATGCAAATCAACAAGACTACATGAGGAGTCTACCCAGTTTAATGAACACACAACCCTTAAAATTATGTAACAGTAAAAAGTCCTAGTGATAGTACTCCCTGCTATTACATAAGCGATAAGCATGCCAATATTCTGTATTTATCGAATTATTGAACTAACTATATGATTATAAAGGTATTATTAATTTATCTTTTATGTCTTTTTGCATTCAGGCCATTCAAAATATTTGGTTGTTACTAACCAGTTTATGGTTGTTGTAACCAAATTTCGGTTGTTTCCAACCATTAATTCCTTACGTTCTGTTTTATGCCCTTAGTAATTTATTGTTTTGATTCAAGAATGCAGATTTAAGACGTTTAATGCCTAAATAGATTTCATCGTTATTCAAGTTTGCAAAGCCTAACCGGATGCCTTTAGCCTGATTGTTGTTATATGAAAAGCTTGCAGATGAGATGAAACTTACTTTTTCTGTTTCAGCATCTGCACTGAGTAAATTGATGTCGATAGCTTGGCTTATATTTAGCCAAATTGCTAAGCCATTTTGAGGTTGTAGAAAACTCACAAAATCATTAAGTTCTCTACTTAGCAAGCACGACATATAGTTGCAGCGTTCTTCATATATTTTCAGAGCGCGCAAATTATGTTTTTTGATTTCACCTGTGAGTAGTAGCTCTGCTACCGCCAGCTCTGATATTGAGTCACCATGCCGGTCTATTAATGCTATTTGAATTGCACATTGTTCAATTACATCAGCCGAGGCTACGAGATAACCAATACGAAATCCGGGCGCCAATACTTTAGAAATAGAGCCTATATAGATGACATTTTTTGATTGTTGCAGACTAGCTAGCGGTAAAGTGCTCTGCGTGTAATTGAATTCAAAATCACTATCATCTTCGATAATTAAAAAATCGTAGCGCTCAGCAAGTACTAACAGTTGTTGTCTACGAACTTGTGACATGCATACGGTAGTAGGAATCTGGTGGTTTGGTGTGACGTATACGACGCGAATCCTATGTTGATGGCATAACATTTCAAGGTGGCTAACATCAATACCTTCATGGTCTTGTGACACGCTCAGTATATTGGCGCCAAAGCTTTTAAAAGTTTCACGAGCAATGGGGTTGGTGAGTTGTTCTGTCACAACGTAATCACCATCTTTTACAAAAATTCTTGCCGTTAAAAAGATGCCCATTTGGCTGCCGCGCACAATACATAGGTTCTCAATTCTCGCATGTAGACCTCTTTCCATGTTAAGCATCTGCAGGATAGCCTCACGCAGAATTAATGTACCCTTGGGATTACCATAGGCAGCCTTGCCATTTCTTGCCGAGGTAATAAGGGCATGTCTCATCGCGCGTGAAAGCATCTCAAATGGTATTAGTCTTGAATCTGGTAAGCCTTCGCTAAAATGGATAAAGTCATGAGAATGACGTTTAGCTTGAAGGGGTATGACATCGGTTGGTAACGGATAAATGCTGCGTTGTTGTGTTGCATTTACAGATTTTTGCTTGACTGTTATGGCCCTAGATGACACAAAAGTGCCGCGCTTACTTTCACTGGTGAGCCAGCCTTGTGCGATGAGTTCGTCATAAGCCTGAATGACAGTTTTGCGATTGACATTGATTTTTTTAGCGAACTCACGTGTCCCAGGTAAAGCTAGGCCAGAAGTTAAACGTCCATTTTGGATATCTTCAATGATTTTTTGTGTGATTTGCACATAAACAGCCGTGCCTGATTCACGCTCAATAGTGAGATTGAGTTCCCATGGTCGTAACATCACCAACTCCAATTCGATCATTATTTCGACGATATTGACTTTCTAGCTTGTGTGATTTTATAAACCGACTTTATAAATCAAAGACACAACTTAAACTGCACTAGAAAATTTAGTTTGATGGATACTAGGAGAACCCAAGTATTAGATATTACCAAAATATTCATATTTATATAAATAAATCATCTGGACCATATCGAATTAATGTTCTGGATGGTCTGTTGAGTGCTGTTTATATATACAGTTACATCTGTTTACAAATTGAAACAAATTATTATGTCGTACAAACAAAATGTGCGATGTGTTTTTGTTTTAGTACGCTGTCATCCTAGTGCCAGTTCTATGTAAGCAAGTTGAGGTGATTTTCACTTTATTCTTACTATTATCTTTGGAGATAACTATGTTTACAAAACAACGCGTATTAGGTTTAGCGATTAGCGCAGCCTTCGCAATGCCGGTAGCGGCATTTGCTGCAGCAGACCAAGAAGCAGCCATGAAAGATTCAAACAACTGGGTACACCCACGTGGTCAACACAATAACCAAGGCTACAGTGCTTTGGCACAAGTAAACAAAGGTAACGTTAAAAACCTTAAAATGGCTTGGACATTTGCAACCGGTGTAAACCGCGGTCATGAAGGTTCACCTGTTGTTGTTGGCAACATGATGTATGTACATACAGCATTCCCAAACAATATCTACGCTCTTGACTTAAACGACAATCAAAAAATCGTATGGTCATATTTCCCAAAACAAGATCCATCAGTACAAGCTGTACTATGTTGCGATAACGTAAACCGTGGTTTAGGCTACGGCGACGGTAAAATCTATCTACAACAAAACGATGGTAACTTGGTTGCTTTAGACGCTAAAACAGGTGCTAAAGTATGGTCAGTATTAGTAAACGATCCAAAAGTCGGTGCTACAAATACTAATGCTCCACACGTTATCAAAGATAAAGTGTTAACAGGTTGTTCAGGTGCTGAGTTCGGCGTTCGTTGCTTTATTGCAGCTTACAATATCAAAGATGGTTCTTTGGCATGGAAAGCTTACTCAACAGGTCCAGACTCTGAAACATTGCACGATAAAAACACTAACAAAGACAACCCGCAATACAATGCGCTATCAGTTTATATCGATGTAAATGGCGGTAATAAAGTTGGCGGATCATTTAAAAAAATTCCTAATGACCAATTAAAGATCGGTGAGCAAGAGTTAGGTACACGTACATGGTTAAAACCACAAGCAGTTAAAGATGGTTGGCAACATGGTGGTGGCTCTGTATGGGGCTGGTGGCCGTATGATGCACGCACCAATCTAGTCTATTACGGTGCAGGTAACCCATCAGTTTGGAACCCAGATGTACGTCCAGGCGATAACAAATGGTCTATGACAGTGACAGCGCGTGATTTAGACACAGGTATGGCTAAGTGGGCTATGCAAATGACGCCACATGATGAGTGGGACTACGATGGCGTGAACGAAGTCATCTTGTTCGACAAAGGCGATAAAACATACGCATGGCATCATGACCGTAACGGTTTTGCCTACACTTGGAATGCTGGTACAGGCACATTAATTGCTGCTCAAAAAGTACATCCATTCGTTAACTGGGCAACTGATGTTGACATGAAAACTGGTGTGCCAAATAAGACAGCTAACGCTTCTACTCACCAAGACTACAATGCTAAAGGCGTTTGCCCAGCTGCATTGGGTACTAAAGATCAACAACCAGCTGCTTACTCACCAAAAACTGGTTTAATGTACACACCACTTAACCACGTATGTATGACATACGAGCCAGTTGAGTCTAAATATGTTGCTGGTCAACCATGGGTTGGTGCTACATTGACTATGTTTGCTGGTCCAGACGGTGTAATGGGTGGTTTTGCTGCTTACGATCCAATGACAAACAAAAAAGTTTGGTACAACAAAGAGAAGTTCTCTGCATGGAGCGGTGCTTTAACAACGGCTTCAAATGTAGTGTTCTACGGTACTTTAGACCGTTGGTTAAAAGCTGTAGATGCTCAATCAGGTAAAGACCTTTGGAAGTTCCAAGTGGGTTCTGGCGTGATTGGTAACGTATTTACATACGGTAACAAAGGTAAACAATACGTTGGCGTGCTATCAGGTATCGGTGGCTGGGCTGGCGTTGCGATGAACCTTGGTATGACTAACCCAACAGACGCTCTAGGCGCTGCTGGTGGTTATGCTGAATTAACAAAATACAACGCTGCTCCTGGCGGCGGTGCATTGAACGTGTTTAGCCTATAATTTAGCATCATCTAATTGTAGTTAAATATATGTACTAAAAAATACCCCAATTCGTTGGGGTATTTTTTTTGCATAAATTATCTAAATAATATGAATGAAGTTTCTAAATCATTTATTCACATTGGCTACCTGTAACCAATTACTGGTCGGTAGCAACCATGTATTGGTTCCATACAGCCAAATTTAAGCTTATAAAATTTAATAAAGCTAAATTTAAATTAAAAATATTATTAATAATCAGTTGATTATGTGAAATTTAAGATGGTTGGCATGTTTGTCGCTTATGTTTGAAATAGCCTTTATTTGATTAACATCACTACCAAAGGCTTAGACATTAACTTAACCAACTTGAAGAAATGACTTATGGATAACGTGCCTGATATTGTTGATTTCGTACTCTACTTCTTAGCGGGATTATCCATCCTGACTTGGACTATTTTAATTGTAAAGTGTTATATATTTTGGCAATCCAAGAAAGCGAATAATCAAATACTGGCAAATTTTAATGGAGTCACACGCCTGACTAAACTGCCTAGTATGTTAGATATTGCTGAAGGTTCTTTAAGTAGCTTAAGCCGTAATGTAATCGTAAATCTCAAGTCATGGAATAAAGATGCGTCATTGGATACTAATTCCTACCAAGACTTGCTGCGTCAATCATTACGACAAGAGCGTCATTCTCAACAAACACGCTTGGAAAGTGGTTTGGCTCTATTAGCAAGCATAGGTTCCACTTCACCATTTATCGGTTTATTTGGGACAGTGTGGGGCATCATGCATGCCCTTAAAGGCATTTCTGCATCAGGCTCTGCAGGCTTAGACGTAGTTGCTGGTCCAATTGGGGAAGCGCTTATTGCAACTGCCATGGGCATTGCTACAGCCATTCCTGCGGTGTTGGCTTACAACTACTTTCTCCGCCAATCTCGCCTAGCTGCGGCAGATATGGATCATTTTTCTGAACGTTTACAGATACTCGCTAAACATTCTGATTACAAGGTAGATTAGTCATGTCCATGGACAATTATGGTTCAGAAGGCGGCATGATGAGCGAAATTAATGTGACGCCATTAGTGGATGTGATGTTGGTGTTGCTCACGGTGTTTATTGTAACTGCGCCATTATTAATGAATTCGGTCGCGGTCAAGTTACCTAAAGTTGCAGCGACTACTTCATTACAAAAAATGAATGATGTGAAAGTTAGCATAACTAAAGCATCAGGGGTGTATGTGGATGAAATGAAAATTACTGCAACGGATTTGGAAGCAGAGTTAAAAAAACGTAATGCTAGCGGTGATTTACAAGTGCAAATCATGGCGGATGAGGGTGTAGTTTATGGTGAAGTAGCTAAAGCCATGGCGCAAATTCAGCGTTCTGGTGTGACTAAATTCACTTTTGTGATGTTGCCAGACAGTGCAATATCCGCCGCTAAATAATTGTAGATTGGGTAAAAATTGACCAATCTAACATTAAACAATCCATCGATAACCAATCAGTTATTAAATAATCAAATCGCGGGCAATAAGCTGCTTGATACGCAGCAAAAACCCAATCACTTTGTCTTTGGATTGGCTTTAGTTTTCTCGCTGCTGATGCATTTTGCCATCATGCGCGCGCTACCATGGTTAGAAGTGGCTAAAACTAAACCACCTATGACTATCGTCGCTGAGTTTCAAGAGGCACCTCCACCTCCACCACCTGCACAAGAAGTAAAACCTGAAGAGGTTAAACCAGAGGTGGTTAAAGATACTCAACCAAAACCTACGCCTAAAAAGCAAGCTGTTGCAGTGCCAGTATTGGCCGCTGAGCGTACCGAGCAAGTCAATAATAATTACACCGTTCCAGATATTCCTAAGCCTGCCACAGTACCTACTCAGCCAAGCCCCGTAGCAGCACCAGAAACACAAACTAAAGAAACTTCTGCACCTATAGCCAGCAGTACGCCTAGTAGCGCAGTGAGTTCATCTGCGTCTGCAAGCACTTGGGATGCTAGCGACGTTTGGGATGACTACGGTAGCAATCTACAAAAGCTGTGCGAGCGCTACAAGCAATACCCAGCCATCGCCATTCGACGTGGCTACCAAGGCTCAGGTAAGGTTTTAGTGCATTTTTCGGCTGAAGGTAAAACCATCAGTATGGCTATGGAAAAATCAACCGGACAAAAGTCGCTTGATGATCAAGCTTTAGAAATGGTTAGAAAAAGCCTGAATGAGTTGCCCGTACCGCCTAAATTTAAAGGTAGAGAATTCAAGCTTACTATTCCAGTAGATTTCAAGTTGGAATAGATTTTTACTCAAGTCTCACACCTAACCAAATTCAAACTTAGCTTACAAGTTAAGGCTATCAAAATTAAAACAAAAAATATGAATTTAAAAATCCGCATCAATTTAATTATTACCTTAATGCTCGCTTTGGTGATGCTAATTGGTACCGTAATGACGATTGACAATGCACAAGAGGACATTCGTGCGGAAGTTGACTCTACAACAGTGCTAGCCATACATTTGCTTGATGCAGAGGTGTCACATTACACCTCGGATTACGCATGGGCGAATAGTAATGCTGACGATAAAGTCTCTATCTTTCGTCTGCAAAGTTTAGATAATGTTCGCCATCTACGCATAGAGTTTTTCGACTCATTTGGACGGTTGCGAGATAGTAACCGTCCACCAGTTAGCAGTGATACAAATTCACCACCTGATTGGTTCGAGAGCTTGATGGGCAAAGTATCAACTTCATTAAAGGCCACGAATAGACCGATTATTGTCAATAATCGTATTTTGGGCGAGATGGTGATTACGCCTGATCCTTCTTATGAAATTGCCGAAATTTGGCATGACACGATTGGTTTATTGAGCTTAGGTTTTTTATTTTTCTTAGTGGTCAATGGCATGGTGTATTGGGCGGTTGATAGCGCATTACGCCCATTAAAAAAGATTCTTAATGCCCTTACACAGCTTGAGCATGGTAATTTACAAGCGCGATTGCCCGCATTTTCTCTGCCTGAACTCTCTAGTATCAGCAGTAAGTTTAACGCAATGGCGCAAACGCTAGAAAATAGTACGTTGAACAACCATCGGATGACTCAGCAGATTATTCGGTTGCAAGAAGATGAACGTAAAAATATTGCACATGACTTGCATGATGAAATTGGTCAGCATTTAACGGCAATCAATATTGATGCTTCAGTGATTCTAAAAACAGATAATATTTCGACCGCCCAAGAAAGCGCCATGGCGATTAGTGCAGTTGCCATGCAGATGATGGAAATGGTGCGAGCCATGCTGCAGCGATTAAGGCCTGCCATGCTTGATGAGTTAGGTTTATGCGCCTCTCTGCAGGAACTCATAGAAACATGGCGGCAGCGTAATCGTAGTATTAGCGTGAGCATTAATATTTCTAGCCAGCTAGGCAATATCAATGAAACCATCGCCATCACAGCCTATCGCATTGTTCAAGAGTGTTTAACTAACATCACTAAGCATGCGAATGCGCGGTTGGTGACCATTAAAATCGAACCCAAAGCTGATTATCTAAAAATATTGGTACAAGATAATGGTCATGGTTTTGATACGCAACTGACTTCGCAAGGCTTTGGCTTGGCTGGTATGCGTGAACGTGTGGAAGGCCTTGGCGGTTCATTTCACCTGAGCTCAAACCAAGACAAAGGCGTGCTTATTGAAGCTAGTTTACCTCTCAATATCAAGGTGCCGAAATGACCAATAATTTAATAGCAGGGAAAATTCGAGTGATATTGGCAGATGATCACAATGTAGTACGTTCAGGGTTGCGTCGTTTATTAGAACTTGGTGGTGATATTGACGTGGTAGCAGAAGCTGATAGTGGAGAGCAAGCGTGCCAGATATACGGTGACTTTCAATCCGATGTATTGGTCATGGATTTATCCATGCCAGGCATTGGCGGCTTAGAAGCATTACGTAGAATACTAAGCGTAGCGCCAAAAGCGAAAGTGGTTATTTTTACCATGCATGAGAACTCGGCTTTTGCCACGCAAGCGCTTTCTGCTGGCGCGCGTGGTTATGTGGCCAAATCAAGTCTTGCTGATGACTTGTTATTAGCTGTACGTGAAGCAGCTGCTGGAAAAACTTACATCAGCCCAAGCATTGCACAAAAAATCGTCATGCAATCTATCTCAGGCTCACCTGACCCAATGGAGCGGCTATCCTCAAGGGAGTTTGAAGTATTTAGATTGCTAGCTGAAGGCGCAGGCATTGATGATATTGCAAGCAATCTTCAGATTAGCCAAAAAACAGCGTCTAACTATCAGACCGTACTTAAGCAAAAATTAGGTATTTCCAATGCCGTTGAACTAGTGCGACTAGCTATAAGGCACGGTGTTATCTCAGGGTAAAAACGGCATTAATTAGAAAATTGAAAGTTCACAAATAAATAATAATTATTTGATAAATATTTTTTTAATATTTAACTCAAAAACTATCGTTCTCCCGCACTTGTTTTCTATGTAAACATTTGAATAATATAGAATTTTTTTTATAAATTTTGATGGTGAAATAATCCTAATTATATCGGGAAGAACTCCTATATTCTCGCGGGAATCTCGCTCTTACGCAAATTTTCACTAAGTCTTATATTCACCAGCTTACAAAAATTAACTAGAAATTTAAGCTCAAGCT
>Ga0208125_101118_pt1 | contig 10603 bp, 9 predicted proteins | sample LakWasM128_HOW14_2_FD_183938 | JGI IMG/M metagenome (GOLD analysis project Ga0208125, IMG submission 183938) | Freshwater sediment methanotrophic microbial communities from Lake Washington under simulated oxygen tension - Sediment Metagenome... | ecosystem: Environmental > Aquatic > Freshwater >... | reverse complement strand
TTCGCTTCGCGACAGGGGGGCGAAGAGGCCGGTGTAGTAATTGGCAAGAGCCAGGAGCCGCCTCTCGCCTCGCTCTTGCCGTACCGGCAGCATTGCCACCGTACGGCCGCTGGTGGCGTCCGCTACCCGATAGAGGAAAACCTCGGCCGAAGGCGGCATGGCCGCGGCGGCCAATAGCTGGAACCATTCCAGGCCAAGATCGAAACTGGTCGTTTCGGCCTGATCGAATAAATCCCGGCTGTCCGGGGATAGCGACCTGAAATCGTCCAGTCGCTGGATGGTAAATGCGCTGGGGAAACCGGTGTTTTCATCGCAGTTACTCGCTGTCCGCGTCATGGTGGAGAAGGCTGTCAGAAGGCGCGAGCAAGCGCTGTCGTCGGGCCGCCGGGACGGGCTATCGATCCATTTGATGCTTCGGGCCAACTGAAGATTTCGCTCATGCCGGGCCTCGCGATCTGCATCTCTCATCAGCCGGAAGCCATCGAAACCGACGCCAAATGGTGAGGACGCGAAAAATGACATAAACTATTGCTGTAGAAGGATTATCGCACTCACCTTGCGGGACTTCAAACATGGATACGATCGGCGTCGTGAAAGACCTGCTTGCCCATACGCTCCAGATAGGACGGCGTGCCGATGTATACACGGCGGACTCTCCCTTGCTGGGCGCCATGCCCGAACTCGATTCCATGGCCGTCGTCAACCTGATCACCGCCATGGAGGAGCAGTTCGGATTCGTGGTGCAGGACGATGAAATCACCGCCGAGGCTTTCGCCACGCTAGGCTCCCTGGCCAGGTTTGTCGACTGGAAACTCAGGCAATAAATATGCGCCCGCCGGGTTTTCAGATGGAACCCTTTTTTCTGACCGGCAGACATGGCGCATTATTCTGTCTTTATCTCGCTCCCCACGGCCGTGCGCCGAAAGCCGCCATACTCTACCTCCATCCTTTTGCGGAAGAGATGCACAAGTCCCGGCGCATGGCGGCGCTGCAAGCGCGGCATCTGGCGGCAAACGGCTACGCGGTGCTGCAGGTCGATCTCACCGGTTGCGGCGACAGTGCCTGCGATTTCGGCGATGCCCGCTGGGAAACCTGGCGCGACGATGCGCGACGCGCGCATGTCTGGCTGACGGAGCGGGCTCCGGGACCGGTAATGTTGTGGGGCCTGCGCAGCGGCGCCGCCCTGGCGGCCGTGATGGCAGGGGAGCTTTCCGGCGTCTCGCGCCTCTTGCTCTGGCAGCCCATGATCAACGGCGAACTATTTCTGCAACAGTTTTTGCGCATCAAGCTCGCCAATGAAATGCTGAGCGAAGGCCAGTCGCATAGCGGCACCCACGGGCTCGTCGCCAGGCTGAAGGCAGGCGTGGCAATCGAGGTGGGCGGCTATCTGCTGGCTCCGGAGATGGCCGCCGCGTTGCAAGCGCTGAAACTCGACCATCTTGCGCCGCCCTGTCCGGTGGAGTGGTTCGAGGTGAGCCCGCAAGGCGGGAGCGCGTTGAGCCCGGCCAGCCAGGGGGCCGTCGATACCTGGCGCCGCGCGGGCGTGGATGTGCGTGGTCATGTTCTGGCGGGCGAGCCTTTCTGGACGACGCAGGAAATCATGGAGTGTCCGGAACTGGTGACCGCAACGCTGAAGAGCCTGGAGCCATGAAGACGTTGACCTGGCATGAAACGCCCGTTGTCTTCGAGTGTGAAGGCAGCCGCCTTGTCGGCATCGCGGCGCTTCCGGCCCGGCCTGCCGCCACAGGCGTGCTCATCATCGTTGGCGGGCCGCAATATCGTGCCGGCAGCCACCGGCAATTCACCCTGCTGGCGCGCCACCTGGCCGGGCTGGGCATCGCCTCGCTGCGCTTCGATTATCGCGGCATGGGAGATAGCGAAGGGGAGAAGCGGTCGTTCGACCAGATCAATGCGGACATCGGCGCCGCACTGGAATCCTTCTTGCAGCTTGCCCCAGCCATCGAGCGCGTTGCGCTCTGGGGCTTGTGCGATGCCGCCAGCGCGGCCATGTGCTATGCGCCCACGGATGGGCGCATCGAGCAGCTCATCCTGCTCAATCCCTGGCTGCAGAGCTCGCCCAACGTGGCGCGGACGCGCCTGCGGCTGTATTACCCGGCGCGTCTGGGGCAGATGAATTTCTGGGCGAAACTGCTGGCGCTGGAGGTGGACATTCCCGTCACTGTCCGTGGTTTTCTCGATGACCTGAAATCGACTTTCCACTGGCAAGGGAAGCCCGGCAGTGCGGTGAACAGCATCGCCGATGAACACATGCTGGCCGGGCTGGGGCAGTTCGGCGGCCAGGTGCTGTTCATCATGAGCGAGAAAGATCTGACCGCCGGCATCTTCCGTACCCAGGTGGAGCACGACCGGCGCTGGCAGCAGGCGTGCCAGGCCGCCACCTTTCTCGATATTCCCGGGGCGGATCACACCTTTTCCACGCGGAAATTCCGCGATCAGGTGGCGCAGGTGACGGCGCACTCCTGTTTTACCCATGCGCTGCATGCAGAGGCAGGCACTAACGAAGTTTTTCCGATGCGGCCTGTGTTGCGCGCCGAACTGACATCGATGACGCGATTGCCGGATGATGGGCTGCAGGACGCCTGGACTGCGCTGGAAGCGAGAAGCGACGCCTCCATTTTTCAGTCCTGGAGCTGGATGAAGTCGTGGCTGGAGGCCCTGCCGGATGCCACGGAAATCTACCGGCTCAATATCTGGAACGGTGAAGAACTGGTCGGCATCGGGCTATTCGGCAAATCCACGCAAACCCGGCATAAGCTGATCCGGTCCCGAGTGCTGTGGCTATCGGAGTCCGGAAGCCCCGCACTGGATACGCTCACGATCGAGCATAACAATCTGCTGATTGCCCGCGGCTGGGAAAACCGCGTCTGGCCTGCCGCGATTGACGAGTTGATGAGGCACAAGCAGGCATGGGACGAAATCCGCATCTCCGGCATCACCAACGCCATATCGCGCATTTCGATCGAGCAGTACGCGCAGGCCATGGGGCTGATTCCGCAAACGGAATTCAGCAAGCCCTATTTCTGGGTGAACCTCGAAGGCATGCGCCCGAACCGGGAGGAGTATCTGCGCGCCTTGAGCCGCAATACGCGGCAGCAGATCCGGCGGGCCATGAAGCTCTATGCTGAAAAAGGGCCGCTCGAAATATCGCTGGCGGGTTCGCAGGAAGAGGCGTTGTCTTATCTCGACCAGCTGAAACAGCTGCATCAGGCGTATTGGAACAAAAAAGGTCTGCCGGGCGCGTTTTCAACCGGGTTCAGCAATCGGTTTCATCGCAATCTGGTCACCCACGGTTTCGCCAAAAACCAGATACAGCTCGCCAGGATCACGGCCGGCGAAGACACGATCGGCATTCTCTATAACTTCACCCACCAGCATCATGTCTGCAACTATCAGGCCGGGCTGGTCTACGGTGAAGATCCCAAGCTCAAGCCGGGGCTCGTCTGCCATACGCTGGCCATCGAGATGAATATCATGCTGGGAAACCGATCATATGACTTTCTCATGGGCGACAGTCAGTACAAGCGCAGCCTGTCCACGCAAGAAGGCATGATGTACTGGCTGACGCTCAGGCAGCAGAAGGTTCGGTTCCAGATCGAGAATGTCGCGAAACAGGCGAGGTACAAACTGCATGCAGCCATACGCGCTCACGACATCGAGGGCTGAGCAGGCGCGGGCGTATCTGGCGACGCACGCGCCCATACCGGCCATCGTGCTCGGCCTCTGCAAGCACGGCCTTTATCTGACGCGCAATTTCGCCCGGCACGGCATTCCGGTGCTGGCTATCGAGAGTAACTTTGGCCAGTCCTCGGCGCACACCCGGTACGGATTCAAGGTTTTCTGCCCGGACATGCACGGGACTGCGCTGATCGATACGCTGCTAGCGCTCAAGCCATGGGTGCCCGCGGCGACGCCGATCTTCCCTACCAACGATCGCATGGTGGAGGTGCTGCTGGCGCATTACAGCGCGCTCAGCGACCATTTCCGCCTGCCTTTCCCGAAGGGCGATTTGCTGCGCCGTCTGGTCATCAAACCGGCGCTGAACCGCTTGGCCTCCGAAGCCGGACTCGATGTGCCGCGCTCGTTTTCAATTGCCGGGCTGGACGAGCTGGAAGGGGTACGCAACCAGCTCCGTTTCCCGGTCGCCGTCAAACCCGCCATGCCGATGATGAGCTTCAAGAGTCGTCGCTGCGACGACTATGCCGCGCTGGCGGCGCAGGTCGAGGTAAGCGCGCTGGTGCGCGAGCCCCTCATTGTGCAGGAATGGATAGAAGGCGACGACCGGGCGATCCTGTTCGGCGCTTATTACATCGCCAGCAACGGCGATTGCCTGGCCCGTTACTCAGGGCGAAAACTGATGAGTTACCCTGCGCTGACCGGACATGCCGCCGCGACTGAAAGCTATGACATCGGCGAACGGCTGGACGAGGGATGCCGTTTTCTGAGAGGCCTCGGTTGCTGGGGCCTGTGTTCGATCGAATACAAAGGTTTGCCCCCCGGCGAGGCGCGATTCATTGAAGTGACAGTCGGGCGTTGCGACTGGTGGATCATGGGGTGCGGCATCAACGGCGTGAACATTCCCATGGCCGCCTACAATGATTTGACGGGTGCCAGCCTGCCGTTTGACAACATGCAGACATCGGCCTACATTTGGCATGACATCGAACACGCGCTGCCGGTACTGGCCGAAAATCTCTTGAAGCGCCGATGGTCTCTCGCCGATGGCGCAAATTATCTGATCCGGCCCAAAAAGGATGCACTTTGGGACTGGCTGGATCCGATGCCATTCCTGTATTCGATGCCTTTCTTTTTTCTTGGTTGTATCGCAAAGCTGTTCCGTATCATCGTGAGGACGTTACGAAAAACAGGCTAACTTGACGGGATACCACTATGAAGTTTAGCTATCCATTCCTCGCTGTTTTCCTGGTCGGCATCGTGGGGGCCGTCGCAGTTCCCGGCCAGGCCGCCGTGGTTCGCGGCGAAACAGTCACCGCCGCCGAAACGGCGACCATGCCGCCGTTATGCAAGCTGATCGTGGTCGACAAGCCCAACGCGCACATCGATCAATACGCGCAAAAGAAAAACGCGGCGTTGTTCGACCGGCCGGAATACCGCATGGCGAAAAACGCTTACCACGTCCATCATTGGTGCCGGGCCGTCATCTCCAGGATGCGCTACTATGCCGCCCGCTCCGAGCAACAGCGGCGCGCCTACATGGGAGATTTCTACGATGAAATGGACTACGTGATCCGTAATACCGATCCCGCCTGGCCCTATATGCCCATGATGCATGCGGAAAAGGGCGAAATGTATCTGGTGGACAAGAAATTACCGGAGGCCATGAACCAGGCGCTCAGTGCCATAAAGCTGAATCCGGCTTTTACCCGGGGCTATGTGCTGCTGGTCAATACCTATATCGCGATGGGGCAGAAAGACAAGGCGCTCGAAGCGGCCACGGAGGGAATCAGGCGCAACCCGGCGTCCAACGCGCTCAAGAAGATGTACGACGAACTGGGCGGAACCAAGCCTTATCCGTCGGAGCCGGTCGCCACACCGGCCAAGCCGGCGCCGGAGCCTGCGGCGAAAGCGGAAGAGCCGGAACCCTCCGCGCAACTGCCTCCGCCTTCGACCGGCGAATTCAAGTCCGCGGATGAGGACGCGGCGGTGCCCCAGCCGTTGCGGCGGCCGGGAGACGCCGCCTCGCCATTGCCGGAGCCCGCCGCGCCGGAACCGCCCGGCCCGAAGAAATATTGCCGCTTCTGCCCGTAACGTCACTGTTATCCCTTATGCACGTCGCCGACCCCATAGCCGAAAACGATACCAGCCCGCTGGTATCGGTGGTCATCCCGGCGTGCAACAGCGAACGCTACATTGCCGATGCCATCGACAGCGTATTGCAGCAGGATTACTCCGCGCTTGAAATCTGGGTGGTGGACGACGGCTCCGAGGACAACACCCGGGACATCGTCCGGAGCTATGGCGACAAGGTGCACTTGGTCACGCAGCAGAACAAGGGCTCCGCCGCCGCGAGAAATCTGGGCATACAGCATGCGCATGGCAAATACATCGCATTTCTGGATGCCGACGATGTCTGGCACAAAAATAAAATCGGTTTCCAGCTCGACGCACTGCGTCGTAGCGGCTACAAGATGGCCTACAGCAGCTTCATTCGCTGGCATCCCGACGCACAAGGGCGCTATGCCGCGCCGGATTCGTTGTTCGGGACTCCGCGCCATCCCGACACCACTTCCGCCAGAATCGTGACGGGCTGGACGTATGCCGACTTGCTGCTGGACTGCATCGTATGGACATCCTCCGTTCTCGTGGAAAAAGCCGAGATCGAAAAGGCCGGTCTGTTCGACGAGAGCCTGCGCAAGGGGCAGGACTATGATCTCTGGCTGCGGCTGTCCCGGCAGATCGAAATGCTGGGGCTGGAGCAGCCGACCGCGCTTTACCGCATCCACCCGGACCACATCACGAGCGCCGTCAAGGCAATCAACTACGAATATCTGATTCTGACGCGCACCCTCGCCAAGTGGGGAGAGGCCGGCCCGGACGGGCGGACGCCGGCGGGATCGGTTTCCGCGCGGCTTGCCAAATCATGTTTGCTGCATGGCCTGCGGCATTTGCACCGCGGCGATCCGCGTATCGCCGCGCACGCTTTCCGCGAGTCGATGAAACATTCGGGCATGCGCCCGAAGCCCTTGTTTTATTTACTGGCGGCACTTGGCAAATGCTGCTTTCGGCCGTTCGCGCATGAAAAAAAGCTGGGTTTGCCCACCAGTGCGCCCGTCAGGCTTGAGGGACGCAAGTCTCAGGGATAGTCTTTCCATTGCTGCGGAGGATGCCTGCGGAGTTGCGAATTCAAGACAGCTCTCAGTTGGCCGGGCGCCATATGCGCACGGCTGACCATGCGGCATGACATTTCTTCAACAGATAGGCTTCCGCACCGGGCGGACGTCCGGCCATCCACCACAGGCCAAGTACAGTGACAGTATAGGTCGCCGCCCCCAGGGATATCTTGAGGGCGGCCAGCACCCCCGGCAACAGGGCGAGGTGTCCCATGCTGGGCGACAGCACGGCAGTCATCGCGGCAGCGCCGAGAAGCGGGCGGATCGAGGAGCGTATGATTTCCCGAAACCGCAGCCCGGGAAGCGTTCTTACCAGCAGCCAGAACGATAGCCAGACGCCTATGGCAACCACGAAGAGCCTGAGCCAGGCGATTTCGAGTGCATCGCTGCCGGAAATGACCGTGAATGCCAGCACGCCGAATACGGCCACCCGGATCCATATGCCGATGACGCTGATGCCGATCTTTCCCAGCACGATCAATACATAGCCACCGCTGGTCGTTAGCGACTGGATGATATTCACCAGGGCGAGAATCTGGATGAAGGGCACTGCGATCATCCACTTTTCGCCGAGCAGAAAAAGCACCACTTCATGCGCGACCAGCGCCAGGCCTGCCGCTGCAGGAATGGCGACCAGGGTCTGCACGCCTTGCGCCAGCAGGAAGATGCGCTTGAGTTCCTGCGGGTCTTCCCTGGCGGCGGCAAATGCCGGGAAAAGCACCCGGTTGAGTGGCGCGAGCAGCTCGCCCGAAGGCATGGCCGAGATATCGTCGGCGAGTGAGTAGGCGCCCATGGTTGTGGCCTGCGTCCAGCGACCCACCAGGATTTTGTGCAGATTCTGGTGAAGATAATTGCCGATGCTGCGCAGCAGCATCCATTGCGATATGGAGAAGATTTCGCCGAATTTTTCGAGACTGAGTCGTGGCCGCATCGGGTGCAGCCAATAGCTGAGCCCGACCCCGACGGTACGCCCGGCCAATGCACCGATCACCATCGCCCAGTAGGAACGCAGCAGCCATGCAAGGACGATGGTGGTGGTGAACCCGGCCATGCGACGCAGGAAAAGAAAGCGGAATTCGGCGCCGAATCGCATGTGCTTCTGGTAGGTGACGATTCCGATGTTCTCGAATCCGGCGATCATCAGGGAAAAGGGCAGCACCTGCAGCACGGTCTGGACGCGCGCATCCTGAAAATACGCGGCAGCCAACGGCGCGGACAGCACGAGGATCAGCGTGGCGGTCGACGTCTGCAGCAACCGCAAGGTCCAGGCCGTGTTGTAGTGCGCATGCGTGGCATGGCTGTTCTGGATGAGGGCGACATTGACGCCGAGATCGAGCAGAACGTCCGCCAGGGCAATCGCAATCGACGCCATGGCAATGACGCCGAAGTCTGCCGGCGTGAGCAACCGGGCAAGGATCAGGGTGCTGACGATGCCGATCAGTCTGTCGGTCCAGCGCATGGCGACGACCACTGCGGCACCTTGCGCGATCGACATGACACCCTGTTCCCGCTCCATGGGCCTTATTTCCTAATGGATAAGCCTAGCGTGGCGCGGAGGAGTCGATGGGAGAATCCTATGTAGCGCCATCCTCCGCGGCATGCCAGGCTACGCAAATGGTTAGCCCAGGCCGGGCCGAGATGAAAAGCGCGCAGCTGCTGGCCGGAAAGCGTGTGGTGGGCTGTCGCCAGGCGCGTTTGCAAGATTTTTCGCACATCGCGGCGGTCGCCGAGCTTCAGCATGCGCCGGTACAACGAGACATGGCTTTCGACGTACGCTACCGATTTCGAGGCCGAACCCGGCGTGTCGTTGATGACGAAGGTGGGGAGATCCAGCACGCGAATATGGCAGTTGGCGCACGTCAGCCGGAAGGCGAGCCAGGTCCATTCCAGATAGGCCTGCGGCTCTTCAAAAAAAGAAACCGGCACCGATTCCGAGCGGAAAAGCGCGCCGCACGAAGCCAGCCAGTTTTCATGGAACAGGGCGAGCTGCGGGTCGGCTTCCACCTTGCCGAGCCGGTGCATGGCGGCTTCTTCGCGGTTCGCCGAGCGGCGCAGGCCGTTGGTGACGACCAGGTCCGCCGCCGGCGGCGTTTCGATCGCGGCCATGCGCAACGGTATCGCATCGGGCAGATACAGATCGTCGTCGTCGAGAAAGCAGAAATATTTTGAGTTCACGGCTTTGCGCCCTGCCAGAATCGCCGCGGGCAGGGAGGCTTGCCGCATGTGGATCAGTTCGACCTTGGACTGCGACAGCGCTTCGAGCAAAGGGGCGTGATAGTGATTGCCGTTGACCACCACGATGACGTGGATCGACGGTTGTTCCTCGTCCTGGGCCAGGCTGTCCAGCGCGCGCAGCAAGGAATTCGCGCGCTCCTGCGTGGCGAGGGTAGGTACGATTACGGTCACGTCTGCGGATAAGGACATGGTCATCTCCTCCGCTTCGTCTTTCCTGGGCTAACGAATGGGTACGCGGTGCAGCATGAGCCGCATGCGGCCGACCTTGTAACTGTTGCGTATGAAGCGGGGCAATCGCCCCCAGAAGGGGTTTTCCTGCGGCCGGATGGCGTCTGTCCACGCCACGCCTTTCTCCGACAGGCTGTACTCCCAGACGCTTCGATTCTTGTGATAGGCCCCGGGAGCGATGGTGACCGGTTTGCCGGCGATCGCGCAGACGATGGCCGAATGCAGTCGGTTGGTGGTGATGGTGCGGCTGTAGAGGTGTATGCGCATCCAGTGCGCGAAGCTGCTGGCGGCACCCGCCGGGTCGATGACCACGCCGGTGGGATGCAATGCATGCACCGCGGGTGGGAGGCGTTCGTTATCCTCGCGGAAGACGATCAAGTCGTAATTGCCGCGCGGCATTTCACGCAATCCGGCAATGGCGCACAGATCGGCTGGTTCCAGGGCCAGGGCGGTATCGTGGTCCAGGCCGGGCGTGACGCCGTATCGACTGAGATCGATGTCGTGGAACACCTGCAGGGAGGTTTTTTCCCGTGCAAAAAAGATCAGGTCGCGGCAGCGAACGGCAGCGAACGCGCGCTCAAAGCGGCTTTTCAGCTTCTCCGGCGCGGCTTCGCTCGATTGCGGCCCTTGCACGACGAGATGCACTTCGCGGGCGACAGAGCGTTCCAGATCGAAGAAAGGACGGCCGCTGCCCCAGCTGTTATAGCCGCCGCTGCCATGGAGGTAGATGCAGTGGTCGGGCGTCGTGGCTTGGTGTTCCAGTTCGGCGGAGTCGCAGCTCGACCACGTCAGGCCCGCCGCATTGGCCATTTTCTCGGCACCGGCGTAGATCAGGTAATCCCCCCAATTGCCGCCGGGACGCACGAAGAGCCAGGGGCGCTCGCGATGGCGTTCAAAAAGCTGGCGCAAGTCCGGAGAATGGCTCAATTCACGCACCATTGGCGTATTCTCGGCCCGAAACGCCACATCACCGGGACGCGGCCCAAACTGTCCGCCAGCTTGACCAGAGGCCGGAGGCGCCGCGAGCGGCGCAAGGCATGCGCGGCTGCCGCCTGAATGGAGCGATGTCCGGTCTGGCCGGCGAGTGCGTGGATTTCCTCGATGAATGTCTCTTCATAACCGGTTGCGATATACAGGTCGGCAAGCCTTTCCTGCCGGAACGCCACGGGGAAGGGGTTGGCAATATCGAGCGCGCCCAACAGTTGCAGCGTCGCCATGGTGCGGATGCATTTCGGGCAGATGCCGCAATTCGACGCAGCGCCGTTTTTCCA
>Ga0208125_101114_pt1 | contig 10655 bp, 8 predicted proteins | sample LakWasM128_HOW14_2_FD_183938 | JGI IMG/M metagenome (GOLD analysis project Ga0208125, IMG submission 183938) | Freshwater sediment methanotrophic microbial communities from Lake Washington under simulated oxygen tension - Sediment Metagenome... | ecosystem: Environmental > Aquatic > Freshwater >... | reverse complement strand
CGCAGGCCAGCAAATGGTGCGCCAGACTCGTAGTTATCACGCCTTGGCAACGCTTGTAGCCGAGCGCCTTCGGAAGGGCATTGAGGCGGGGCGTTAGCGCATGACCGACCACTATTCGCATGCCCGTTTAAGACGCGGGGTGGCTCATTTCCTATGGGGTAAGGCGTCGAGCGCGCTGCTCAACTTCTGTGGCTTCCTGCTTGTTGCAAGGTTGCTTGAGCCGCTTGACTACGGGCGATACGTTGCACTGATATCGCTTGTGGAACTTTGCCTCAACCTTTCAAGCTTTGGCTTGGACTGGGTTAGTACGCGATACATACCGGAATTCCGCGTCCAAGGTAGCGGGGCGCAGCTAGTTCGATTTGTTGTCCGACTCACAGTACTCCAAGCTTGTCTGCTCGCCGCAACGGCATCAGCGCTCGCTTTTTGCGCAGTACCCCTCGCTGAACTGTTGGGGCTTTCATCGTCTGTAAATGCGATGCGCCTATATGCCTTGTACCTACTTTTGGAGGGGCTGAGTCGAGTGTTGCGGGATCAGATGCTGAGTCAGCTTCTGCTACAAGGGCGAGCGCAACTGGCCCTCGTGCTGCGCCATTTGCTTTGGGTAAGCCTTTGCGGGGCTATATGGATTTCGCGCGGTCGTGCTGATATTCAAACCGTAGCTTGTTTGGAGATAGCAGCGACAGCGCTTGGCTTGGCGATTGCCGTATATGGACTTGGGAGAGCGCTACGTGCGGCCTCTCAAGAAGTGCCGGCGCCGCAAGTTGGGTGGTGCCCTCCGCAGATACGAGAAGTGCGTAGCTTGGCTTTCAATAGTTACCTAGGGTTTTTGTTAAACATACCGGCTCGTCCGCAAATGATAACTTTGCTCATCGCAAGAGTAGCGGGCGTTGAAGTTGCTGGTATATACGGCTTTGCTAGAAATCTGACAGATCAAGTGTTGCGATTTCTTCCGGCTGAACTACTTCTCGGCTTTATTCGACCTGTTCTCATTGCGAAGTATGTTGCCTCTCGCGATTTCGGCTCGCTCAATAAGCAGACGAATGCGTTGCTTACTATTAGTCTGCTCGTCTTGATGCCGCTGGTGGCACTTGCCGTCGGGCAGGGCCAGTTGGTTGTTCAGGTTCTAGGTGCGGGAAGATTCCCGGGCGGCGGAGTGCTTCTTGCCGTAATGTTGCTATCACTGGTTGTGTTTAGTCACAGGAGAATTTTAGAGTTTATTTCGAACGTGGTTTCGATGCCGGAGATCGTTAGCGGGGCAAGTGTCGTACTTCCGTTGGTATTTTTGCTTGTCGGATTAGTGTTGGCGCTCAAGCTGCCTATTTGGTGCGTACCAATGGTTTCTCTCATGGCGGAAGTTGTGTTCGGACTACTTGTGGTTCACTTTCTTAGGAAACAAGGGTTCAATTACATTTTGCCCCTTTCTTCGGCTGCGAAGTTACTGCTCGCGACTATAGCGGGCGTGATTGCAAGTCACTTCTCCGCGATTTTTCACGGTTCCGCGATTAATTTAATTGCTAGTGCTGCAAGTTCCACCCTTGTGTCAATATTGATGGCAAGGGTAATGGGTATATTTACTGTTGGGCAGTTCATTGAATTCGCGCGGCCGCGCTGAGGGCTCAAAAGTAATTTCTATGTAAAGTTTATTTGTGAGGTTTTTCGGCATTCAACTCAGAGTATTTGGAAGGGGCCGGTATGTCGGCGTTGAATCATATGCGAGCCGATGCTTTCAGGCATCGTGGCAGGTACGGAACTTTTGAGCCGTTGTATGTATTTCTTGTCTCTCGTACATATCGGCCAATTTTGACGCTGCGCATATGTCAGTTATGCAGCTCTAAGCGGGGGATTTTCCGTCTGGTGTCGGGCGGCGCAAGATTGCTTCATCGATGGATGTGTCATTCGGCATGCATGGATTTGCCCTGGCGAACTGAAATTGGCCCTGGGTTTTCCATTGCGCACGGTTGGGGTCTGGTTGTGAATCAGAAAGTTCGGATAGGCTGCAATGTGACTATTTTTCATGGCGCAACTCTTGGTCGAAGTGATCGCATTAACGCTGACGGGACCAGAGAAATTGGATATCCAGTGCTTGATGATGATGTCTGGATCGGACCCAATTCAATTGTGGTGGGCAGGGTAAAAATTGGACAGGGTAGCCGGATTTCTGGTGGCGCTTTTGTCTCAAAAAACGTTGAGCCGCATTCAATTGTCGTCGGGAATCCTGCGTCAATAGTTAAGTCGAATTGCCTGCCTGATGTTATGAATCCTGTACCTGTTGAGCGACTATCGGCATGATTTATCAGAAGAGTCGAAGCTGTTTTGGTGTCAAATCAGTCGATGAATAGGGTAAGGCTTGATATTGACGCTGAAGCCGACTGCGTCATGGTTGGACCGAGTCCTGCCGCGCAAGGCGGCGTTGCCAGCGTTGTCGCCGCCTACGCCGAGGCCGGGCTATTCGCTGACGGCAATGTGCTGATGCTTTCGAGCTTTGTTGCAGGCAAGGGCCTGACCAAACTGCGTGTTGCGCTGGCGGCGTGGCTGCGGTATTTCATTTGGCTCTTGCGCGGGAGGGGCGCGGTACTCCATGTGCACGTGTCGTCTCATGCAAGTTTTTGGCGCAAAGCCCTGTTCATATGGGCAGCCGTGCTGGCGCGCCGCAAGGTCGTGTTTCACTTGCATGGTGGTGGCTTTCGTGCCTTTGTTGAAGGCTTGCCGCCACTGCTGCGTGCACTTGCCCTTGCCACCGTCCGCCGCAGCGATTGCCTGCTCTGCCTGACCGGCGCGGTCGCAGACTGGCTGCGCAGCATCGCCCCTGGGCTGCCGGTTCTGTGGTGGCCCAATCCGGTGCCGGTGTCGCTGTTCCAGGCGCGTGTGCCCGAGCAAGCGCGCGAGCCGGTGGTGCTGTACTTGGGGGCCCTCCTGCCTGCGAAGGGCCTACCCGATCTCTTGCGCGGCTTTTGTCTGCTGCAGGCTCAGCGTGCCGAAGCCCGATTGGTGATCGGTGGCAGCGGCCCGGAGTTGGACGGCCTGCACGCCTTGGTGGATGAGTTAGGGCTCAGTGGCGCGGTGAGTTTTCCAGGCTGGCTCGACGCCGGCCAGAAGGCTGAGCTCCTGGCGCGCTGCCGAATGCTGGTGTTGCCGTCGCATCTGGAGGCCCAGCCCATGGTGTTGCTGGAGGCCATGGCCGCAGGTGCCGCCCTTGTGAGTACCGATGTGGGCGGTGTGCCGGATCTGGTTACCGACGGTGAGCACGGCCTGCTTGTACGGCCTGGCCAGCCAGCGCAGATCGCCCAGGCCATGCTGCGGCTTTGGGACGACGAGGCGCTGCGATCTGAGCTGGCCATGCGGGCGCGGGCCAAAGTGCAGTCGGTCCATAGTGCTGACAAGGTCTGTGCTGAGCTGCTGGCGATTTACGCGGGCCTTGCCGCCAAGCGGCGTTGAGTAGCAGTACGCGAGGGGATAGACCATGTTGCGCGAGTTGCGGTATCGGCTGATTGATCTGGCGCGGGGCACCAATTCGCTGGCCCTGCTCGACCAACTGAGGCAATGGCAGTTCGAAAGTCCGGCTGTGTTGGCCCAGCGCGAGCAATCAAGCCTGGACGAGTACTTCGCGGACCTGCGCGCGGCGGTGCCGATGTTTCGTGACGTGGCGAGGTTTGAAGACCTGCCGGTGATTGACAAGCGCTTCATCAACGCGCATCGCGATGCCTTGATGAACCCGCGCTACGAGGGCAAGCGGGTGCGTAAAAAAACTGGCGGCTCCACCGGCGAGCCGCTCGTCTATTTCACAGGCGTTGAGTCGCAGTCATATCTGTGGGCCGGGCTGTTCCTGGCGTGGGAGGCGGCCGGGTACAAGTTGGGTGACAAGGTCGCGTTTCTGGCGGGCTCGTCATTGTTCGGTACCGGGTACAAGCAGCGTATCTATTACGGGCTGCTCAATGTCACGGTGTTGTCGGCGTTCGACATGTCGCGCGAGTGCATGGACTCATATGCGGATGCGCTGCGCTCTGGTGGCTTCGGCCTGCTGTATGGCTATGCCTCGGCGATTCACCGGCTGGCGAGACATGCACTGGATGGTGGCGGCACGCTGAAAACGCGTTTGCGGGCGGTGGTCTGTACGGCAGAGATGCTAACGCCGCAGATGCGTGCTGATATTGAGGCCGCGTTCGGGGTTCCTTGCTACAGCCAGTATGGCTGCAACGATGCAGGCGTCTCAGCCTTCGAGTGCGAGCATAGAAATGGCTTCCACCTGCTATCCACGCGCAGCCATTCCGAGGTGCTGGAGGGGGGGCGATTGATCTCCACCGACATGTCGAACCGGGCCATGTTCATGCCGCGCTACGACACCGGCGATCTTGTCCGAATGTCCGGCCGCATCTGCCCTTGCGGTCGAGGGCTGCCGCTGATCGACGAGGTGGTCGGGCGGCAGAACGACATGGTGAGCGATCCCCAGGGCGCATCGGTGCATTCCGAGTTCTTCACGCACATGTTCCGCGAGGACCCCCGGATCCAGTCCTTCCAGATCGTCTTCGACGCGACAGCGTTGGTGATCAACGTGCATGGTGCGGCCCTGACGGCGAGCGAGCAGCAGGCTTTGGCCGCGCCGTACCTGGAGCGAATCAGGGCTTCGCTGCGCTTCCCCGAGATGCGCTTCGAGTTCAACCAGCCGTATCTGATTCAGGCCAACAGCAAGCATCGCTTTGTGCTGCGGCGGCCGAAATGCTGAAGCGCACGGCGGCTCGGGTCAAGCCACAGCAACGGCCTCAGGGCGGCAGGGTGGTCTGGCGCTTGTCGAAGTTGTAGGCCTGGTTGCCGATCACAACTCCGATTCGTGTGCCTTGCTGGCTGACCTGGACTGGCGCCAGCTTGCAGCTGTCGCGCAGCACGGTCAAGTGAGCCAGCTCGGTGCTGCGGGACAGCATTGTGAAGCGGCCATGCGACTGCGCGGGGCGCGCGACTTCGGGCGCTATCTGCCAGTCACTGGTCTGTGCAAAGCTGCTGGCGGGTCCGTAGCGATCCAGGCAGACAGAAGCCGTCCCATTGCTGGCCTTCACGGTGCTGGCGTCGGCAGTGAACGGACTGGGCGAGTGATAGTTCAGTTCCCACTGGCGCGGGCTGGTGCTCGTGGCCCAGTCGTAAATCAGGGTGATGCCGCTCGCGCGGTCCATCACAACGGTGCGCACGGCGTTACTGAGCAGGGGCGTCCAGGTGTAGTTCTGTGTGCTGTAGCCCCGGTATGCGGCAGTGGCATCGCCGGTTACCAACGAAATCGCGCCGCGTGTTTCCATCCGGATCAATTCGCCGGTGGTGTCCATGCTGTGGACCGGCTCGGACGGCCGCGTTGCGGCCGACAGGTTCTCGCTCTGGCCGATGCCGCCGTCAAACGTCAACGCGTTCTTGTAGCGGGTCGCGCGGGTCACCGTTCTGTGGTGTGGTGAGTTGTAGTAGGGGTAGTAGCCGGAACTGACCAGCAGCGGCTTGCCTTGCGAGACATAGACGACCGAGTTCTGATCGGCATGTGAATGGTTGTACGCGCCGAAGTGGCTGGACCGGAAGAAGAGGCTGGTCCGGGCGCTTTGAGCGGTGTTCACGTGCATGGCCGCCAGACCGGCGTCGGGGAAGAACCATGCGTTTTGGCTGGGTGCCTGCGGCTTGGGTAGCGGGCTGCTGTCGGCGCCCAGTAGCAAGAGCTGCCAGATCAAGGCATTGCTGGGCGCGCTGACGCTGCTGGGGTTTGCCTGCCAGTACCAGGCATCCTGGGCACTGCGTGTCATCTGCGCATGCAGGCGGTAGTAGCTGGAGCTGTAGTAGGCATACAGCTCTTCGGTCTCGGTTTCGTCGCCAAAAGCGCTAGGCTGCTTGATATTGGGAGCCGTGAACGCGATCAGCTGCTCTCCGGCGCGGCGCAGGGACTCGAGCTGGTAGAGGTCGACGCCAGTGATGGTGCGCATGGCAGCGACATAGGGCACTGCGGTGACAAAGGAGTACCAGCCGTAGGCAATGCCGTTGCCAAAGCTGCCATCCTCGCCGCCCCAGGCGCCGAGGGTGAACAGGCTAAGTTCCCAGGCGCGGGGCAGCAATGTCTGTGCCTCCGGAAAACCAGGCAGGCCGACAGCCAGCAGCAGAGCTTGGTGGAACCAACGCACATCGTTGATTCCATGCCCGTCGTAAGGGTCTCGATCGAGCACCTTCAGGCCTTCGGCTGCCTGAAGAAGTCGACTTCGCAACGCCGCCGTCACGGCGGATCTTTCGGCGCTATTCAGCTCGGACCAGAGCATGTCGATGCCAATCGCCAGTGCCAGGTAGATTTCTCGATTGGCCTGAACATTGGATGCTTCGCTGCTCACGCCAGTGGGAGCCCAACTCGCCAGCCCCAGCACGCGCTGTTTCGCGTTGGCAATCATGGCGGCGTTGCCATCCAGTCGGCCAATCAGGGCCAGCATCTCGATGTATTCGCGTTCGCCCCGGGCGGTCTGCCAGATCGCTCGGTCGCCTTGGACCTTGGCAAGCTCTGCGGCTGTGGACGGCGTGCTTGGGGCGGCTGGAATCGCGCGCGTGAGGTTGTACTGCGACAGGCCGCGCAGCTTGTTCAGCACCGGGAGATGCTCTGCACCTCGCGCGGCGGCTGCAATGGCGGAGTAGCTGCTACCGCTCGGCACGATGCGCGGCCGGGGCTTTGCGGCAGCAGCCAGTGCCTGTGAGTTGCCGTCGGGCATCGGCTTGGCATTGCTGAGCGTTTCCGCTCGTGCGGCCAGGGCTGAACTGCTGGGTGCGGCAGCAGCCACACTGAACCGTCGCCAATTGCTGGGCACCGTGATGCCCCGGTTATTGACGTAGCTGACCGACCATTCATAGTCGCCGGCCTGCAGCTGCAGATCCAGTAGGTAGCGCGGGCCGGTGATGTTGTTGCGGCTGACTATGACGCTGCCCCCACGTAGCTTCACGAAGAAGCTCCAACCTTGGGTGGTCATCCGGTCACGGGGCTCGCCCCATGAAAACAGCGATGCGTCGCTAAGTAGCTTGCAGTCAGCGGGCAGGATGCGCCGCTCCTGGGCCGCCATCTTGTCCAACCAATCAGGCACCAGCGCTGAGCAGTTGTCGACTCCCGCGGCCGGCGGGTGGCTCGTCAGCAACTCTTGTTCGGAGGGGGGGGGCTTGGTCTGCTGGCACGCCGTCACCAACATGACGGTGACGAAGGCACACAGGCGGGCGGTGGTGTTGGACGTGACTGGCATGCAAACTTCCTTGCGCGTAACTGCAGCGCGCACCTGATGGCGCCAGCACAGGCTGACAGCCGGCCCTGATTGTCGCGGCAGACCAGCGCTTTGGAAGTCTTTGTCGGCAGTGAACAGCCCCTAGAACGCGTGCGGCAGCGCGCGTTCGGCAATTCTTAACGTCCGCGCCACTCCTTCAGCATCAGCCCCAGAAACGCCATGTCCTCGATGAAGTAGCGCCGGAACATGCGGCGCGGCTCCTGCAGAAAGCGGTAGAACCACTCAAGCCCGGATTTCTGCATCCATACCGGTGCGCGCTTGACCTTGCCGGCCGCCACGTCGAAGGTGCCACCCACGCCCATCGCGAAGGGGATCTTCATGCGGGCCTGGTAGGCGCCCAGGAATTGTTCCTTCTTGGGCGAGCTGATGGCGACGAACAGCAGGTCGGCCTTGGCGGCGGCGATCTCGTCGACGATGCCGGCCTCCTGCTCGGGCTTCCAGTAGCCGTTGCGGTAGCCGGCGAACACCAGCGCGGGGTACTTGCTGGCGTAGATGTCGCGCACCCTGGACACGATCTCTTCCTTGGCGCCCAGCAGGTAGACGCGCCAGCCTTTCTCGGCAGCGCGCCGCATCAGCGCCTCGAACAGGTCCACGCCGGCCACGCGCTCCTTGAGCGGCTTGCCCAGCAGGCGCGAGGCCCACACGACGGGCATGCCATCGGCGTTGATGAGGGCGCAGTCGTTGATGATCTGGCGCAGCTCGGGGTCCTTCTGCGCCTTCACGAGCTTGTCGACATTGACCACCACATGCTGATGCGGCCGGCCGCTGGCGATGAAGCCCTCGATGGTCTGCAGGGTCTCTTCCATGGACAGGTTGTCCACGGTGCAGCCCATCATCTGGATGCGCGGACGGCTCATGTCAGCAATTTTCCGGCCAGGATCTGCACCGTGCGCTCCGCCGCCTTGCCATCCCACAGCAGCGGCCGGCGGCCCTTCTTGCCGTTGCCGGCAATCGCCTCGAGTGCGTACTTGATGACGTTGGCAGGGTCGGTGCCGGCCAGCACATTGCTGCCTTCGTCGACGGTGACGGGGCGCTCGGTGTTCTCGCGGATGGTGACGCAGGGCACGCCCAGGGCGGTGGTTTCCTCCTGCAGGCCGCCGCTGTCGGTGAGCACCACCACGGCGTCCTTCCAGAGGTGCAGAAAGCTCATATAGGCCTGCGGGCCCATCAGGGTGACGCCCGGGCCCAGGTCGATGCCGAACTTCTCGATATTGGCGCGCGTGCGCGGATGCACCGGGAACACCAGCGGCAGCTCCTGGCCGACGCGGCGCAGCACCGTGGCCACGTTCTCCAGCGCCGCGGCGCTATCCACATTGCTGGGGCGGTGCAGGGTCACCACGCCGTAGCGGGGGTGGCTGCGCTTGTAGGCGTCGCTCTCCAGGCCCGAGGTGTCCTGGCTCTTGAGCTTCTCGGCCTGGTAGAGCACGTTGTCGACCATCACATGGCCCACGTCCCAGACGGCGCCCATGTCCTTGCCCTCCTGCTGCAGGTGGCGGTAGCCGCTCGGCTCGGTGACGAAGAACCAGTCGCTGATGGAGTCGGTGACGAGGCGGTTGATCTCCTCGGGCATGGACATGTCGCCGCTGCGCAGGCCGGCCTCCACATGGGCCACCGGGATGCCGGCCTTCTTGGCCACGATGGAGCAGGCCAGCGTCGAGTTCACGTCGCCCACCACCAGGCAGGCCTGCGGCTTCTCGGCCGCCACCAGCTGCTCGTAGGCCAGCATGATCTTGCCGGTCTGCTCGGCATGGCTGCCGCCGCCGCAACCCAGGCGCACGTCGGGGGAGGGGATGCCCAGCTCCTCGAAGAACACCTCGTTCATGTCGCGGTCGTAATGCTGGCCGGTGTGCACGATCTTCCAGGCCAGCCGCCCGTCGGCCTGCAGCGCGCGCACGATGGGCGCGATCTTCATGAAGTTGGGGCGTGCGCCGGCGATCAGGTGGATGCAGGGTTTGGAAGACATGGAGGCGGTCTCTGGGCTTGCGTGCGGAGTCAGCGCGCGATTCTAGGTGGCGGGCCGGCGCCGGGCGTCGCCGGAACAGGTGTCGATGTGAGCAGATGTGGGCTTGGTCACGCCTGTCCCCTGAATGGGGTGGATGCCGGCTGGCGCACAGGCGGCCTGAGAGAGAATACGCGCCGGCCTGCGATGTACGAACGGCCGCATCTGAATCTGAGGGGATTGCGTGAAAGTACTCGTTACCGGCGCTGCCGGCTTCATCGGCATGCATGTCAGCCAGATCCTGCTCGCGCGTGGCGATGAGGTGGTGGGCCTGGACAATCTGAACGACTATTACGACCCCCAGCTGAAGCTGGACCGGCTGGCGCGCCTGACGCCCAAACCTGGCTTCCGCTTCGTCAAGCTCGACGTGGCCGACCGCGCCGGCATGGAAGCGCTGTTCGCGGCCGAGAAGTTCGACCGCGTGGTGCACCTGGCGGCCCAGGCCGGGGTGCGCTACTCGATCGAGAATCCGCACGCCTATATCGAGAGCAATATCGTCGGCTTCACCAACATCCTGGAAGGCTGCCGCCACCATGGGGTGCAGCACCTGGCTTACGCGTCGAGCTCCAGCGTCTACGGCGGCAACACGCTGATGCCCTTCAGCGAGCACCACAGCGTCGACCATCCGGTGAGCCTGTACGCGGCCACCAAGAAGGCCAATGAGCTGATGGCGCATACCTACAGCCACCTCTACCGCCTGCCCACCACCGGGCTGCGCTTCTTCACCGTCTACGGCCCCTGGGGCCGGCCGGACATGGCGCTGTTTCTGTTCACCAAGGCGATCCTGGAGGGCCGCCCCATCAATGTGTTCAACCACGGCAAGATGGTGCGCGACTTCACCTATATCGACGACATCGCCGAGGGCGTGGTGCGCGTGCTGGACCGCGTGGCCACGCCGGACGCCGACTACGACTCCGACAAGAGCGACCCGGCGCGCTCCAACGCGCCCTACCGCGTCTTCAACATCGGCAACCACGACCCGATCGAGCTGATGGGCTTCATCGAGGCGATCGAGCAGGCCTGCGGCCGCGAGGCGGTGAAGAACTACCTGCCGCTGCAGGACGGCGATGTGCCGGCCACCCATGCCGACGTGGAAGAGCTGGCCGCCTGGACGGGCTTCCGCCCCGCCATGCCCGTGCCCGAGGGCGTGGGCCGCTTCGTGGCCTGGTATCGCGAGTATTTCAAGGTCTGATCCAAACCCCCGCTGGGCGCAACATGAAAATCACGACGATTGGCACCGGCTATGTCGGCCTGGTGACCGGGGCCTGCTTGGCCGAGATGGGCAACCATGTGGTGTGCCTGGACACCAACCCGGAGAAGATCCGCATCCTCCAAGCGGGCGAGATTCCCATCCATGAGCCCGGCCTGCTGGAGGTGGTACAGCG
>Ga0208125_101110_pt1 | contig 10671 bp, 9 predicted proteins | sample LakWasM128_HOW14_2_FD_183938 | JGI IMG/M metagenome (GOLD analysis project Ga0208125, IMG submission 183938) | Freshwater sediment methanotrophic microbial communities from Lake Washington under simulated oxygen tension - Sediment Metagenome... | ecosystem: Environmental > Aquatic > Freshwater >... | reverse complement strand
TGTTTAAAATTTGGATGAACGGCAAATTCACAACTTCTGCGGCCTCGTCAACGAACATCGAGATAGCTCCCATATTGATACCGTTGTTGTAAATCATGCCCGCAACCGACGCGAAATCAGACAGGATAATTGACCCGATTGCCGACGACACGATAGAGTCCGATAAGGAATCCAGTCCAATGTAAAACACATGTTTTCCAGAAAGGATCGTGGAGGTGTCAAAAATCGGTCTACTATCATTCAAGTCCTCCTCATCGGGCGAAAGGAGATCGCCCAGATCGCCAGATGTCAGCATATTCATCACAGGGATCAAAGACGCTATCATCTTCGAAAAGTGCATACGATTATGCTCAACCAACGATAGTAAGCCATCAATGCCCTCAGAACCCTTTGGGCCTCCGCTCCAGGTTGTTTTGTACCATTCAACAAGCGCCAGCCATTCCGGATTAGTGATGGTTTCCATTTTCTTCACCTTACCCGCCTTGGCCTTGAGGAAAAAGGGTTCGGCGCTAACATGCCATTCGGGATCAGTTCGATTAGCATAGGCCTCGATCATCCTAATTAATAATGTTTCTGGACCACTCTCAATGTAATAGCGCAATAACTTAATAGACGGTCTCCTCCCCGTTTCTTGTAAGCCCTGCGCAATAAGATTCAGAGCTCTAAACGCAAACGCGGTAAAAGTGTCGGAACCGCCAGACTGTGATGGCAACAGCGCTGCAATCCGCGATGCAATCTCCGTTGTACGGGTGAAATTACGCATCGGATCCAGCCGAACAGACGAGCCAGGAAACGCGGGATGAAAAAACAAAAAAGAGTCGCCTCGTCCCGCTCTCTTACACTCTAACTCCATGCGATCTCTTAATTCTTTGTCGCCTTTTGGGTCAATCATGATCACCGTCTCTCCACGATGAATAGCTTGCGTAACCATGACTTCAAATGCTCTGGTTTTTCCTGAACCGGTTGTTCCAAACATAATCGTATGGCCCTCTAGAGATTTTAGAGCGATATTAATCTCCGATTCTTTTCCCATATTTAACCCATGGATCCATTGACTACCAGGCGAATCGTCGTCATCACTATTGCCTAAATCGACTCCAGACAGCATGTAATCCACTGCTCGTTGAGTATGGGTCGGCGTCCAATCGAATCCCCAGCCTAACCACATCTTTTTTGGCTTGATCAACATTAGCAACGCATTCACATCCAAGAAAGATACTGTCGCCTCTACTCTGCTTTTATTGCCGATCATTCCTTTAGCAAAAGACTTTATTGCCGACCGTAAGAACAATGCTCCGAATAAAACGCACGGAACTAGCATTGAATATCCATCCAGCACCAAACTCGCAATAGTCGATGTAGTTGTTGCTATCAACCAAGCGGCGGCAATATATAGCTCATAAGGCTTGCGGACATAGGGGTCGTAATTAGCGTCCATCTAATAAATCGTCTTTAACCAAGAAATACTGAGATTGTTTTTTTCCAGACGATCCCAATCCTGTTTCAAGCCCGTCGACTAATATCAAAAGATCGGATGCTTTCAGTACGGATACGCAGTTATTTAATTCCAGGCTCACTTCCTTCAGTCCTTTTGCTAAAACCTTAGTGATTCCGCCGGGCATTCTTTCAAGGTGTTGGCTCGGCAATGTCCTGAGCTTACTCAACACCAATCCGGATCTTGCGTGCAGGTCCTCTTTTTTGTCTTGATTCGGTGTTTTTTGAAGACTATTTTTTTGTTCTTCGGTTGACACTCCGAATAATCCACCTAATAACTCTGCGTTGGTTTTCGTTACGCCAGCACTCTCGACTTTTTCTGCGCCAAAATGAGAATCTTGCCCTACATTAATCTTATGCTCATTATTCTCGGCTTTAACCATGATTGACGTGCCCTGTTTTTCTTCCTTCGCACTATTTACGGGGGTGGGCGTTTCCTGCGTTATGTCAAACGTTAATATGGTGTTAACGCTACTCATCGAAAACCCTTCTGGGAAATCATCATATCCAGCCGGTTCATTGTCCTGATAGTTAACGGCATACTCGGCATCATAATGATTTACACTGGCTACCATATCTGCTGAAGACGAGGCATCAATACTGTCATCCATGGCGCTGTGCCGTTCCTCATGACTTCCAAGCAGAATTGATATGTTGGCATTATTAGTCTTTACTGTGTCGACGGCATTATCCGAAGAAAGTAAATTGACCGCTCTATCCTGACTCAATGGTTTGTATTCGAACACATGCTCCGGCTTATGGTCCGCTTCATTCGAGGCGGTGGCTTCCCTACTCTCGCTACCTTTCGTCTCGACGACGGCAACAGGCTCTTTACTAAGAACCACATTCTTTATTGGCTGGGTTACATCTTCCGCTTCCGCCTCCTCGCTAGGAAAATCGAGTTGCAAATTGATGTCCAAAGGCTTGTACTCAATCTTTTCAAACAAAATCTCGTGCCGCACCAATCTGATAGCTGTTACGTGTTTCCTGTCAGCGCTATCGGACTGCGGAATCGCAATATCGAATAAATAATCCTTATCAACTCCAACATGGTCAATAATCCCCGCCTCCAGCATCAATTCCGCTAAAATTTCTTTTGTATTGGGAACGAACGGACTTTCCGCTTCTTTCAATTCGTGCTGCATATCACCGGCCGCCAGCGGCCAAACCAAATAAACCCCGTCATTCCCATGCCATAGTCGTCCGTTCTCGTCGTTGACGACCCATCGTTTTTTTTCTACCAGGTGTCGCATGGCGTCGATGAGCCATGGATCCAAATGCATTCCAGTTAATGGCTTACCGTAACGGGACGGATCGCTCGCTTCGTCGCGTTCAATTAACTTGTATTTCACCGACCTGTTAATTTTAACCAGCGGATTATTCAGATCCTCCTGATCATGTAATGCTGAAAATAATGTTTTATAGATAGATTTCTCGCCTTGAGCCAGAATCTCCGCCTGTTCTGTCTGAATTACCTTCCCTGCCAATGCGTAAACCATTGGTCTGTCTTCTTTTGCGCTCCACCGAATATGATAGCTTTTAAGCTGATTTCGCCGTATCCACTGAAATATCGATTCCGTGCCTGGGTGCCACTCAATCCCTCCCTCTTCGGAATAAACCGAAATCCGCGATATCACCAAGACCGATTCACTAAATAATCCAGTCAGAAAGGCTGCGTGAGCCCATAACGCTTCACTCTCGCGGCGTATTTCAGGAGTTACATGCGTCAGAATTCGGCGCTCCGAATATCGAAGGCAAAACAGTGCACTTTCTAAGCTAAACCGGAAAAGGCCTCCAGGCGTCCGAAAATGATTCTTTTCAGATGCAGGCAACAAATGAACTGTCTCGGCAAGATGACGGATAGGCGCTAACACCTTCACCTCGACATCATTTTCATTGTGTTTGCCAGCCAGCCCCCGCGCAAGAATGATCTGTTGGATTATTTCTTGATTGCTTCTTAATATCGTCTCGATAGGTGCCGCTGACAACCCCTTTGGGAAAGGGGGGTATCGATAAACATATTCATCGACTATCGCTTGATCAATTGGATCATCATCGTCTTTACTAATGTCGCTGGAGGCTTTATTTCCTTTTTTGCGAAAGGCCAATATAGACACGATTTTCTTAAACATAACGAATTAGTTCTTTACGTTCTTACCCATTAAACGCTGAACACGTTGTCTCATGGAAATAGGATTAATCAGATTATGAAACTCAATATCTACAGCCCCATTAGTCCCTGCTGAATCGAGATTGAGAGTGCCAATACCCAACAACCTGTCTAACACACTTTGTTTAATGTTCGTTGTTTTGATATCGGCATATCGTATTTGCACTTGGTCTCTCGCGATAATGCCTCTTTTAAGCATTATGCTATCGACCTCGAAGCAAAGACTTGTCGCGAAATAACTATAAACAAAACGAAACCCATACAGCGCGAGCGCATAGCCGGCAAGTGTAACTAATTCTCCCCACAACGGCCGGTTAAGCCATTCAGGTATTAACTGGATGTCTAGCAAAGATAAAATCCATTTAAAAGCAGTCTCAGGCCAAACAACTAACAGAGCCCCCGTCGCGATTTCCGCGTAATGAGGAATAAATCCTCTGAGCGCTTGGCGATAAACTAAGCAATCCCGGCTATATTCGTCGTCCCGTTGATGTGAAGCCATAATTGTTTTTTCGCCAACAACAGTAAAGCCTAGATGTAAGTCGTTTTCTACGGTGTACTGTTCGCCTGTCATACTTTTTATAAAATCACATATAGCAGCGGCATCACTGAAATTTGCAAAGGAATTACGTCGTAAATTAATGCGATTTTCATCTAACATAAGTAGTTATTCTCTTTTTACATGGGTTATTAATTATTGTGTTTTGTTACACGGTGAGTTTATAAAGTAAGGTATAAATTTATCCCGTCGTAGCGCGATAATTTGGAGTCCTGACCATCGTAAATCGCGATCGCATTTCCCCTTTATTGTTCATTTGTACGCCAATAACATGAAACGGCTTAATGTATTGGAGATACTTCTGTTCGATTTTCATTTTTCGCACTAAGTTATCCCAGTACATCTGATCAACTCCTAGAACAATCTTTGTAGCAACGCTTGAGAAAAAGTCTTCAGAAAAATGAGTGGGGGATTGACTAGCACAAACAAGTCCCAAACCGAACTTCCGCCCTTCCTTAGAGATCGTATTGAGAATGTTATTTTGATCATCTCGAAAGAACAGGTGTCCCTCGTCAATAATCATAATATCCCGCAAAATACCTTCTTCGCCGCGCACAGGCCCCTTTTCCATTGCCGACGAAAAAATCTCCTGCAACCTAAACTCAACGAACATGCGCTTTTCGTCTTCGCGCAATGCTGTAATGTCATAACGCCAGAGGGGGTTATTAATATCGAACGGAGGTAATTTATTCTTAAATATACCGGTCGCCTTCAGGTTGTCGAACCTCTCTACCGTCGACTTCAATACATCCTTTGATTCGTATTTGACAAAATCTTCAAGCTCCTTGCCGGTTTCGAGGTTTTCAACATACTCCGTGAAATAATTCAAAGCCTCAGTCCTGTGAGTCATTGCCTTTTCTAGAAGAGCCTCGTCCATTGCGGCACCAGGCAGGCTTTGCTGTTTAGAGATACGATAAATCTTAGAGGTGACTTTATTCAGTTCTTCAAGCGCTCTACCTGACTTGCTGTCGCTGCCTATAATGAGCTGTTTTAATTTCCCAAAAGAGAAGCGGCACGCGTCATCCATTGTTGGGTATCGTTTCGCGTGTTTGCGATGATACCCATCGTTCAGAACCCACGACTTGTGGTTATCCACAAAAAAACCATTGGCCGCATACAGATCCGTTATCAAATGACGCATAACGGCCTCTTGCTTTGAGCCTATCGGTCGGCAACCGTTTATGGTCGCGATGAAATCCTGAACGCGTTTCCTTACGCCCCCGAAATGAGGGTCGGAGCTAACAACAAACGGATTTAAACCGTATTCGGTAGACTCTGAAAAACGAACAGATGACGCACTAGGAATATCGATATCCCCATGCACATCCATGATATGGATACGCGGCCTAGGGTTAATATTCTTCATTTGCTGAATAATATGGCATAGGAACGTTGTTTTCCCCATACCTGTCTTTCCCATTATTAGAGCATGTGCGTTAACCAGAGAGTTGTAATCCCAATTAACATCAACATGATTATTCTGGGATAATAAATAATCATCCTGGCCTAGTTTAATTATCATCTTTTGGAAACATTAAAAAATAAAGTTCCATTGTAAAGATATGAATTTTGGTGCGCTCTGTCGAAAGACGCGAAAAAGTAAAGCCTTTAACCGCTAACCGAAATAAGGACTCGCAGGTTAGTTAGTGAGGATTAAATGCGCACGCCATCACCAAGGCGCTTTCTGATGGTCTGAAATGTTTGTAATCATAAAATCGCCGATTGATGTCCCCAGCATCACTCAGAACATTGGTACAATCTTTAAGATCATTATGTCCACTTATTATTGCTATCTTTTGTTTGAAATAGGCTAATCGCTCGGCGCCGTAAGCCCTCGCAACATAAGGATGGAGTGGGTTTAAATAAAATCTAGCATCCACTCCCTCGCTCTCAAGCCACCGAACCAATTCCTGAAAATCATTAAATCTACTCTCTACCCATGGCGGCGCCTTTGCAGGCTTGGCGTCAACTGGAAACTGTTTACTAATAAAGGCGTCGTGATCTATGCCTATTTCCATTTCATATCGTTCTAAGTGATATTGCCCCGTCCCTTCAATATCGTATCTGACTGATATTTTTCCGCTGATAACACTCACCAAACGACCGATCCCGTCAGACAAACTGGAAACGAACAACAAATCAAAAAAATACCGAGCCAGACTTCGTTCGCTGGCTCCCGGATAAAGCCGATAGGCCGGCCCATAAACTTTGGTATCTGTGAATGCGATCGGTTCCAAACCATACACCACGGTTCTAATTATCACGCCTGCTTTTTTCAACTCTTGTAGCGTTGTTAATATTTCATCCGGTTTCGCTGCTAGAAAAGCCAAATTGTAAAAGTGTCTGTCAGGGAAATATCGATTGACCGACGACGTATCCACCAGCCCCATAATTGACGAACCCACAATTAATGCATCAGGATTGGCATTGGCGCTCTTGCGACTCTTTATTAAATGATCGACTTTCAAGAAACGCTCATTAGTCGTTGAGGACGAATATCTGTCTCCGATCGAAAGCCTGGTATCGAATACCTGATATGGATTAACCACTATATTCCACACAGGTAGCGACCAAGCGATAATTCCGCCTGTTATTAATGCCGCTCTCCAGAATGAATTAAAACTGCCAATAGATAAAGCTTTCATGAGATCCCGACAACCATAAACTAGCAAAGAGAAGCAGTACGAAATAGCCGACATTTCTTAAACACGGTTCAATCCGTTGCACCGTATCATATGCATTAGCATAAGAAAAACAGACAACCAACAATATTCCTCCCTGCACGAGTTCAAATCCGGTAAATAGCGCCGTTTGAGAACAGGACGGGCAGACACCAGACATAGCATATGGAACAGCAAAGCCATTTAGCCCTAACATGCCTTTCCACATAGAAATCGCTCTTTCAATCGAATCAGCACGAAAAATAACCCAGGCTGCTGTAACTGATATGAATGTAAACGTAATCGCTAAAACATCGTTCATTCTGCCACCTAGCCTTACCCATACCCGATAAACACAAATAAACAGCCCATGCAGCAGCCCCCACAAAACGAATGTCCAAGAGGCCCCATGCCAAAGACCTCCGATAATCATAGTGACTGCCGCTGCAAGCGCACCCCTGGCGAAACCTGACCTGTTACCTCCCAATGAAATATACAAGTAATCACGAAGGAATCTGGATAAAGTGATATGCCAGCGTTTCCAGAACTCCGCTACGCTGTTGGACTTATAAGGCGAATTGAAATTATGAGGCAGAATAATTCCAAACATTAAGCCAATACCGATAGCCATATCCGAATACCCTGAGAAATCAAAATAAATCTGCAACCCATACCCAATGGCCGATATCCAAGATTCAAAAAATCGTAGCAACTCCTGAGTAACGAACAAAGGATCGACCATCTCGGACAAGCGATCGGCAATAAACCCTTTTTTGAATAATCCGATAACAAAAAGGAGTAAACCTTGTGAGAATTGTCTAGTGCAAAAAATAACGCGACCCTGTAACTGCGGCATAACATCTGAGTAATGCAGAATTGGGCCGGCGATCAAATGCGGATAAAAAGATATGGAAAAAGCGAATCGACGCAAGCTGAAATCATTAACACGCCCCGCGTAACAGTCCACAAGGTAGGCTATAACTTGAAACGAAAAAAAAGAAATGCCTAACGGCAAAACAAGCCGGAGTGCCTGAAACTGGGTATTGGCTATAAAATTCCAGTTATCGATAAAAAAATCGACGTATTTAAAATACGCAAGCAATCCAATATTGTAGATAAGTCCAGCTACTAAACACCTTCTTGAACTCGTTTCAAATATATACCGGCCAAGATAGAAGTTGACCAAAGCATTCCCAATCATCAATAGGACATAGTGAACGTTCCACCACCCGTAAAAGAAGATGGAACAGAATACAATTAGCCATTGAGCCTCATTGCTGCGCCCTACCCTTTGCAAGCTCCACCATGCAAGAACCGATAACGGCAGAAAGAAATAGATAAATTCAGGGGTTGAAAAGAGCATTTTGCTCGCCGGCTAGTACAATAATCCTAAAAACGCCCATGCTCCCTTTTAGACCTTTCTTTTACAATTATCGCACTTATGTTCATTAGTTTGGCATAAGTGCCTTTGTCATTCTTAAACTCGTGGACTAACGCATCGGCAGCATTACCCGCCCACTCCAACTGCTTACTACTCATTAAATATGGGCTGACCGCCAATAACCGTGGCTCCATATGACGCAAAACCGACTCGTCCTCAACACTTTTTTGCTGAGCATTTAAGAAACTTGCCCGCGCAACCTCTGACTCTGGATCTAGATAGTCCGGATAATTATACTTCCTAACGACCTCGGTAATCATAAACCAAGCTTCAGCGTCAAAATCCTCCTGCTGATCAAAATATGTCACAAAAGGGCTTTTTCTAAAATTCAGACCTCCCAATCTTCGGTACTCTTCGTCTAGTGACAATATTTGTTTGCATTCATAATACACAAGCCGTGGACTTTTTCTGGAATTAGACCCGTTAGCCGACCTGCGCATGTTGGTACAACTATCTACCATTCGTGATTGAAGTAAACTGGGCTCGATTTGTGTTTTCGATGTGCTCGCGCAACCACATAACCCCACCCCCATCACCAGTACTGTTAAGCACTTGTTCATGTTAATTAACTCCGTAAGGGTAACGCCTATGAATTTCCATGCCAACAATTGATTCCAACTCATGAAAATCCCTTGATGAACACAATGAGTCGCCTCCAAATACATAACCGCTACGCATAACATCTCTCACCATTAGCAATTTTTCCTTGTCTAAATCCTTTAATTTCTCAGGCAAAGCATACTTCCTAAGATTAACCGTCACTATTTCATACTGCTCATCTGCATCCGCACGCACTTCACTCTTACGAGCCTTATTAGGGAGCTTTAAATATGGATAATATTTATCCAACACCATGTCTTTAACACTACTCCAGCAGTTGCCACTATAGCTTGTAAAATGGTCTTGCGAGGCAGGTTTGCTCTTCTCTAGATGTAAATCGTGACCTTTCTGTATAAGGACGATTTGGTGACACTCTTCCAGAGATTGCAAATAACCGGTTTGGCCGCTAATCTTGGTTTCAGACATTCGCTTCATAGCGCACCCATCCAACTGAGCATTTTTCATTAGATCAAAACGCTGACCTTGCGTGCAGCCCAGCAATCCAATCACCATCATAAATATTAGCAACTTAAACATAAACTCTTTCTCGATTATTTATATCCACGGTTTTAATATCTCATGAAATAACAATAACGCAATGTGCAAAACGCTGCTTACTCAATATTCTTAATAAACATTCTATTCACTTATTTATTATTAAAAAATCATTTGAATATATTATTAATTTATTCTAGCCAATCCCTACCATGAAACAATTTTATTACATAACCAACACCTATTCTCTGGACAGCGCTTTCACGTCTTCTTAAGTGTTTTCTAACCGCTCTTTTAGCGGCTTCTTCGCTAGATAATAATGTTGTTTTCTTTCTACTTTTACACCCTATCCGGCCATAACTAATTTCTACAATCCAGTCGCCGAACAAGTCTTGACCGGCTTCGATAAAGTATGAACGCCTAATATTCAATTCTGGGTGGTCGGCGTTTAGAAGTATTGAACACATAATCATAATAACAATTATATATCATCGAGCGCATTACCAAGTTCTTTCCTTTTAGCATCGGGAACAGACTCTGATTCTTTTATAATTGCATTATTAGGCGTTACAGCCCCGACATTATTTGTAACACCAGCCTTTAGAACATTACCGCCACTTAACGCTTGCGTGGCTAGTTGGCGCACCAAGGTCGCACGGCGACGGGGAGGCACGTCTTTCAAATATTCAAACAAAATAGCATCGGCATCAGGCTCCACTGACAGATTAACCCGGATGTTCTTATTAATATCCATGGCTACCCTCCCAGCTTACGAATACGCTCTGCGCCGGCTAAATAGAACCCTTTTACATTAGAGTTAATGCTATCATCAGGAACTATTATTTCTCGACCGTTTAATAACTCCTTAACAACCGATTTATAACAATTCGCTCCACCGCCTACTAAAACGATAACGTCAATATCATCCAGAGAACCTACGCTACTCACAACAGATTGAACTGCGTTAATAATGTAGGCATTCATTTTTTCTACCAAATGCGAAAAACCATAGTTCTCGCCCTGTATCCTAGCCACGTATCCATTCCTGATGCCCATGTCAACGATATTAACGTCAGAAAATGGCGCCTGCCGATCCTCGCTAATTAAATGTGTCAGCTTTTCTAAAACAAGAGACATGCCGCCCGGTATGCTACCGCTCCGTTCGTCCTGCAGTTTTAGCCCTCGGCACACCAACCAGTCCACTGTGTAATAACCGATATCAATTGTCAGACTCTTTAGATCGGCCAGGCTCTCA
>Ga0208125_101109_pt1 | contig 10672 bp, 11 predicted proteins | sample LakWasM128_HOW14_2_FD_183938 | JGI IMG/M metagenome (GOLD analysis project Ga0208125, IMG submission 183938) | Freshwater sediment methanotrophic microbial communities from Lake Washington under simulated oxygen tension - Sediment Metagenome... | ecosystem: Environmental > Aquatic > Freshwater >... | reverse complement strand
CTGGACTGGGACGACGCTTGGGCGATCACTTCGCGCACCGTGGCTTACACCAACCACACGCTGCTGCCCGAAGCGCTGGAGCGCTGGTCGGTCAATATGTTCGGACGACTGCTGCCACGCCTGCTGGACATCGTTTACGAAATCAACGCGCGCTTTCTCGCAGAAGTGTCGTTACGCTGGCCGGGCGACAATGAGCGGCAGCAACGCATGTCCATCATTGAGGAGGGCCCGGAAAAACAGGTGCGCATGGCCTATCTGGCGGTCGTTGCGAGCACGTCCGTCAATGGCGTGGCAGAGTTGCATTCCCGCCTGCTGCAACAGCATCTGTTCCATGATTTCTACGAGCTGTGGCCGCATAAGTTCAACAACAAGACCAATGGCGTCACGCCGCGCCGCTGGATGGCGTCAAGCAATCCCGAATTGAGCCGGCTGATCACCTCCGTCATCGGCTCGGACTGGATCACCGACATGCCGCAACTGCGCAAGCTGACGCCGTATGCCGACGATGCCAAATTCCGCGCCCAGTGGCGTGCCGTCAAGCAGGCCAACAAAGCACGCCTGGCCGCACTGGTCCAGAAGGATTGCGGCGTCGCTTTCGACGTCAATGCCATTTTCGATGTGCAGGTGAAACGCATACACGAATACAAGCGGCAACTGCTCAACGTGCTGCACGTCATCCATCTCTACGACCGGCTGAAGCGCGGCGAGCGCGACGGCATCACTCCACGTTGCGTGTTGATCGGCGGCAAGGCGGCGCCGGGCTATCAGATGGCAAAGCGCATCATCAAGCTGGTCAATGCCGTGGCTTCGGTCGTCAACGACGACCCAGGCACCAGCGGAATACTGAAGCTGGCCTTCCTGCCCGACTACCGCGTTTCGGCGATGGAAATCATCTGCCCGGGCGCCGATCTTTCCGAGCAGATTTCAACAGCCGGCAAAGAGGCATCCGGCACCGGCAACATGAAATTCATGATGAACGGTGCAATGACCATAGGCACGCTGGATGGCGCCAACATCGAAATTCTTGAGGAAGTCGGCAGCGAGAACTTCTTCCTGTTCGGCCTCAATGCGGAAGAAGTCGAGATGGCACGGGGACATTACGATCCCAATGCGATCATCGAACAGGACGACGACCTGGCGCGCGTGATGCACCTGCTGGAATGCGGCCATTTCAACCTGTTCGAACCGGGCATCCTCGACCCCATCATCCAGTCGATTCGCAATCCGCACGACCCATGGCTGACCGCCGCCGATTTTCGCAGTTACATCGATGCCCAGCGGAGCGCTGCCAACGCCTACCTGGATCACGATCACTGGACGCGCATGAGCATCCTCAATACCGCAGCCAGTGGAAAGTTTTCCAGCGATCGTACGATCGCCGACTACAACCGGGAAATCTGGCATTTGCCTGACATTGCGCAGTAACGCGCTCGTAAGCCACGGCACTCCTGCCGGTGGCTAGTGGCCTTTGCAGGCGTCCTTCTGCGACTCTTTTCGGATCCTGAATCCGGGGTGTTGCAACGAGGGCGCCTGCGCTACGTTTGACGATCCTGACCGTCTGGCCGCACCAGATCGGGGATAATGGAGCACCATGCACCTGCATGAGGCAACCAGGCACAATTCAGGAATACGTACAAAGCTCACCCCTTCTGCAATTCAAGTCGAAAACTTCTCCAAATCCAGTAAAGCCGATGGCAGGCCAGTGCCTTGTCATATTTCCGTCATCCGATCTTGCGATGATTCGAATACATCAAGCTGGCACTTTTATTGCGTTCCAATCATTGAAACATACTAGAAGAAAAGAAAGGTTGGCATCATGGAATCGGAAGTCCTGAAATCCTTGGCGAGCTTTCTTGAAGCAATTCCCTATCAGGTTGCAACTTGGGACAAGAAAGTGGTCGATCATCTCACCGCTCACCCCGAGAAAATGAAGGATTTTCACAAGGGCTCGGCAACGATGAAGTGGAAAATTTATTCGTCGATCAAATATCAGCCTCTTTGACTCGCAACACCCCGGCTTAATAGTCCGCATCTCATGGCCAAAAGATGCGAGACTCCCCCGACTGTAACGCGCCTGCCAAAAAGCTAGCTACACTGATATGGGAAAAGGTAAGGAAGAAAGGCCATCCGTAAAAACAAAAACGGCCCGATGAATCAGGCCGTTTTGCAATCATAAAAACATGAACATGTTTTTATGGCGGAGAGGGCGGGATTCGAACCCGCGTTAGGCTATTAGCCTAAACACGCTTTCCAGGCGTGCGACTTAAACCACTCATCCACCTCTCCGTTAAAGGAGCGGCATTATAACTTAACTTATTGGCATGACCAAGCTGGATTTCGTTTCGTTGATTCGGCGGTAATTCAACCGCAAATGGGGTAGAATATCAGTCGGCGGGCCTCCCCGCATTGCAAGGTAGCCAATCTGGTCAGGTCCGGAAGGAAGCAGCCACAGTTATTGAAGCAAGTGCCGGGGATCAGGCTCGCCCCATTTTATTTCTACTGCGGATGGGCTAAAGTTTGCGCTTTACCTACCGGCCGAAAAATCCATGAGTTATCAGGTTCTGGCGCGTAAATGGCGCCCAAAGACGTTTCAGGAACTGGTCGGCCAGGAGCACGTCGTCCGCGCCCTTTCCAATGCGCTGCAACAGCAGCGGCTGCACCACGCCTACCTGTTCACCGGTACGCGCGGAGTCGGCAAGACTACCCTGGCTCGGATTCTCGCCAAAGCCCTCAATTGCGAAACCGGCATTACTGCCGAACCTTGCGGCGTTTGCTCCGCCTGCACCGAGATCGATAAGGGTCGCTTCGTCGACTTGCTGGAAGTGGACGCTGCCTCCAATACCAAGGTCGACCAAATGCGCGACCTGCTGGAAAACGCCCAGTACGCGCCGACCGTGGCACGCTTCAAGGTATTCATCATCGACGAAGTGCACATGCTGTCGACTTCGTCGTTCAATGCGATGCTGAAAACGCTAGAGGAGCCCCCGGCGCACGTCAAATTCATCCTTGCCACCACGGACCCGCAGAAAATGCCGGTGACAGTGCTGTCGCGCTGCCTGCAGTTCAACCTGCGCCAGATGCCGGCCACATCCATCACCGATCACCTGCACGCCGTATTGCAGAAAGAATCCATCAGCGCCGAGAGCGTCGCCTTGCAGCTCATCGCACGCGCCGCTTCGGGCAGCATGCGCGATGCGCTGTCGCTGCTCGACCAGGCCATCGCCTACGGTTCCGGCGCCGTCCATGAAGCGGAAGTACGCGCCATGCTGGGCGCCATCGACCAAAGCTATTTGTTTACGCTACTGCAGGCGGCTGGCCGTCGCGCGCAGCATGGAAGAGCGCAGCCTGTCCTTCGATGCCGCACTGGGCGAACTCGCGCTGTTATTGCATCAGATCGCATTGGCCCAGTCGGTGCCTGACGCCATTCCTGCGGACCTTCCAGAACGCCCGCAATTCCTGGAGTTGTCGGCGCTCTTCAAGCCAGAAGACATTCAGCTTTATTATCAGATCGCCCTTCTCGGCCGGCGCGACCTTGGACTGGCACCGGACGAATATGCCGGGTTCAGCATGTGTCTGCTGCGCATGCTGGCATTTGCTCCTCAGGATGCGCAAATACCGAAACAGGCCTCCACATCTCCATCCACCCAAGGAATGTCCTCCCCGCCTACCGTGCAACCGCAGACTCCAGTGACTCCGCGGGTAGCGCAACCGCAAACTCCTGCGCTTCCTCCTGAATTGGACAAAGCACCTGCAGCTTATGCTCCGCAGAGGGAGACTCTGCCTGAGAAACCGCTGGCAGTTCAGCAGGCCACCGCGGAAATCAAACCTTCAGAATCTATCGCCACCACTTTTGACGGCAACTGGCGCGGGCTCGTGGACACACTTAAACTGAGCGGCATGGCACGCATGTTGGCGCAAAATTGCGCGCTCGTGGCATTCGACGGTCAGCAGATGCGGTTATCGGTACCGCCTGAGCACAAACATTTGCTCGACAATACCTATCAGGAAAAGCTGCGAACCACGCTGAAGGAGCACTTCGGCAAGCACTTGCATGTCGCCATCGAAATCAGCGGCAATGCCATCAACACTCCGGCGCGCCAGATCAATCAGGAAAAGGCGGCTCGACAAGCGCAAGCCGAAGCCTCCATCCAGGGCGACCCTTTCGTGCGTGATCTGATGGAAAGCTTCGGTGCGACGATCATCCCGTCCACCATCAAACCAGCCCAGTAATATCGGGCTCAGATTTATCAAGGAGAATCACATGATCAAAGGCGGCTTGGGCAACCTGATGAAACAGGCCCAGCAAATGCAGGACAACATGAAGCGCGCTCAGGAAGAGCTGGGCAATATCGAAGTCGAAGGCCAATCGGGTGCCGGCCTGGTCAAGATCACAATGACCTGCCGCCATGACGTCAAGCGCGTGCAGATCGACGACAGCCTGATCGGTGACGACAAGGACATGCTGGAAGACCTCGTGGCCGCAGCCATCAATGATGCCGTGCGCAAGGCCGAAGCCACGTCCCAGGAGAAAATGAGCGGACTCATGGGTGGCATGCCTTTGCCTCCTGGCATGAAGCTGCCGTTTTAACCCGGCATGGGCGTAACGTTCGTTTCGCCCGTCAATGAATGAAAAACCCGATCTCACTCGACAATCTCGTTGAAGCATTGCGCTGCCTGCCCGGCGTCGGCCCAAAATCCGCGCTACGCATGGCATATCACCTGCTCCAGCGCGACCGCAATGGTGCTGACAAGCTCGCGCAGGCATTGCAAGGCGCGCTGGAACAGATCGGGCACTGCTCTTCCTGCAACAACTTCAGCGAACAGCCGGTATGCAACCTGTGTGCAACCGGCAATCGCGACGCCCGCCTTCTGTGCGTGGTCGAGATGCCGACCGATCTGATGATGCTGGAGCAGACACATACCTACCATGGCATGTATTTCGTCCTGATGGGCCGATTATCGCCGCTGGACGGTATCGGCCCGCGTGAAATCCATCTGGACAGGCTATTGAAGCGTGCGCAGGACAGCATCGTGGAAGAGGTGATTCTGGCGACCAACTATACCGTCGAAGGCGAAGCCACAGCGCATTACATCAGCGAACTGCTGAAAGCACGCGGCATCAAGGTAAGCCGCATTGCACGTGGCCTGCCGATGGGCGGGGAAATCGAGAACGTGGATAGCGGAACGCTGGCCCAAGCAATGATGGAGCGTCGCGCCGTCAGATAACGACCGAGTCCCGCAGTCCCAGACGTTGCAATAATTCCTGCGGAGCATCGATCATGAACTCCGCGCACCAGGTTTCCGGTTCGTCATGCTCATCCAGATAGCCGTAACGCGCTACCACGGTGCGCATGCCAGCCGCATGACCGGCAATAATGTCACGTTCGGCATCTCCCACATACAGACAGCTATCGGGAGCACAAAGCGCAAGCTCACAAGCCAGTAACAGGGTATCCGGATAAGGCTTGGGACGCTCGGCATCGTCTCCGCTGACGATGCAGGCTGCGCGCGCGCCCAGCCCCAGCGCCTCCATCAGTCTGCCAGTAAAACGACGCGGTTTGTTGGTCACCACTCCCCATTGCAAGTCCATGCTCTCCAGGAACTCAAGCACTTCGCCCATGCCATCGAACAATATGGGTTCCTGAGTAAATACCTCGTCATAAAGATCGAAATATTCATCACGCATGACTGCGAACTCGACATCCGAAGGCGTCAGGTCAAAGCCTATGCCCAGCAAACCACGCGAACCGTGGGATGCAAACGGGCGTATCGTTTCTTGCGGCAACGGGGGTAATCCATGGCGCTCGCGCTGCATATTCAAAGCGCGGCCAAGATCGGGCGCCGTGTCGGCTAGCGTACCGTCCAGGTCGAACAATATGGTCTTGATATTCGTCATTTCGTCGCGTGCAGAATGTAATTGACCGAGACATCGCGATCAAGCCAATAGCGCCTGGTTAGCGGGCTGTAGCTCATTCCCGTCATGCCGGCCACATCCAGGCCTACTTGGCGGCACCATGCGGACAGTTCGGAGGGTTTGATGAACTTGCGATAGTCATGTGTACCTTTGGGTAACATGTTCAATACATATTCCGCGCCTAACACTGCCAGGAGGTAGGATTTCGGGTTACGGTTAAGCGTTGAAAAAAACACCTGCCCGCCCGGCTTCACCAATCTGGCGCAGGCTTCTACGATGGCTGCGGGCTCGGGTACATGCTCCAGCATTTCCATGCACGTTACGACGTCGAAACTTTCCGGCCGCTCTTCAGCCAGTTTCTCGACGGAAACCAGTCGGTAATCGACAGCAACCCCGCTTTCAAGCTTGTGAAGCTGCGCCACCTTGAGGGCTTTTTCACCCAGATCGATACCGGTCACTCGCGCACCGCCTTCAGCCATGGATTCGGAAAGGATACCCCCTCCACAACCGACGTCCAGCACCGCCTTGCCGCTCAGGGCGGCAATGCGGTCGATGTAATCCAGTCGTAGCGGGTTGATCTCATGCAGCGGTTTGAACTCGCTTGCGGGATCCCACCAGCGATGCGCCAGCGTGGCGAATTTCTGCAACTCCGCCAGATCGACGTTTACTGGTGGAACGGTTTCAGTCTGCCCTGCCATAGTGTTGCTATCTCCTTGAGCTCTGCCGGATCGATATGTGCATGGATACCGCGCTCGTAACATAGTTCACCGGCCACCCATGCGTGGCTGACATGCTCTCGTCCGGCAACGTAAACCAGATGCGAGATGGGATCGTAACAAGGCTGCATTTCAATCGCCGAAAAATCTACGGCAATCATGTCCGCCAGTTTTCCATGCTCCAGCGAGCCAATATTATCGTCCATCCCCAAGGCGCGCGCACCATTGATCGTCGCCATTTCCAGCACTTGCACGGCCGGAAGAACCTCCGCATCGCCAGAGGCTTTTGCGAGCAGCGCGGCCAGACGCATTTCGGCGAACATATCCAGCCGGTTGTTGCTGGCCGCACCGTCCGAGCCCAATGCCACGTTGATGCCTGCCGCCAGCATCTCGGCAACGGGTGCAATCCCGCTGCCCAATTTGAGGTTGGAGCCTGGACAATGCGCCACATGCGCGCCTTGCAACGCCAACGTCTCGATTTCGATAGGCGTCATATGCACGCAATGCGCTGCCAGCACATTGGGGCCCATCAGGCCGAGTTCAGTCAGGCGCCGCACGGGCCGCATGCCATATTGCGCTTCGCCCTGCTCGATTTCGTAATGCGTTTCATGCAAATGCAGGTGAATGTTTGCACCCAACTGGTCAGCGTAGGTCAGCACCTTATTGAAAATCCGGTCATTGACGGTATAAGGAGCGTGCGGCGCCAAACATGTGGTAATGCGAGGATGCCCGCGCAAGGCATCGTGCGCGGCAAATCCCTTGTTGAGATAATCATCTGCATCCGCCGCATAGGGCGACGGAAAGTCCAGTACCACCAATCCGAGCGCAGCACGCATGCCGGAGAGATTGACCGCTTCGGCCGCAGCCTCCGGGAAAAAATACATGTCGTTGAAAGTCGTCACGCCGCCCTTAAGCATTTCAGCGCATGCCAGCAGCGTTCCATCCCGAACAAAACGCTCGGAAAGCACCTGCCCCTCCGCTGGCCAGATATGGTTGCTCAGCCAATTCATCAGTGGCCGGTCATCGGCCAGACCACGCATCAATGTCATGGCAGCATGCGTATGGGCATTGATCAATCCTGGCAGCAAAGCGTGGTCCGGCAGCCTGATCGTCTCCTTCGCGTTGCATTGCTGACGCGCTTCGCTTATCGGCAGGATCGCTTCAATACGCCCGTTGTGAACAATAACGGCAGCATGTTCCATTACCATGCCGTCAGGGCGCACCGGGATTACCCATCGCGCCTCGATGACCAGATCGGGATCAGAATTGAATATGTTGGATTCCATGAATTTGATATTCGTAAAAAAGCCCCGACTAGCGGGGCTTTTTAAGTCGTTCAGGTCAGATGCTTACTTTTCGATCTGGCGCTGAGCTTCCACTTCGACGACCACGCGACGGTTCGGTTGCAGGCAATCGATCGCCTTCTTGCCGTACACGCCCTTGCAGTCCACTACCGGCTCCTTCTCACCCTTGCCAACGGCATGCAGGCGAGATTCTTCAATGCCCTGGCCCATCAGATACTTCTTGACCTGATTGGCACGACGCTCGGAAAGCTTCTGGTTGTAGCTGTCGGTACCGATGCGGTCAGTATGACCAGTGATCAGAACCAATTCCACTTCCGGATGCGCCTTCATCTTTTCGGTAATTTCAGTATCAAGAATGCGCTTTCCTTCATCTTTCAGCGTTGCCTTGTCGAAGTCGAACAACACTTCTGCAGAGAGCGTGATCTTCTCGATTGCAGGCTTGTCCGGACCGACTTCCTGAACCGGTTCCGCTTCTTGCATCGCCGGAGCGGCTTCCTCTGGGGCTGGAGCAACTTCGGGCATCGGAGTCTCTGCTACCGGTTCAGCTGCCGCCATTTTCTTGGGTGCGCCGAACTTGAACAGAACGCCGAAATTCAGGTAGGTGTTGCCGACCGTCTTGTCATCGCTGAACAGTGTATCGGTGTCATCCTTGGCGCGGCTCCATACGTGACGGATATCCGCTTGCAAGCCGACTACTTCATTGAAGTGATATTGGAAACCGGCACCGACATTGGCCATCCAGGAAGTCTTGCTGTCGCCGACATTACCCGGATTGTAGTCGATATTGTTGCGTGCTACGCCAAGACCGGCCAGCAGGAAAGGACGGAAGCTGTCGCGGCTCAGCATGTACAGAGCATCGACGCCGAAGAGAGTCTGCTTGTAACGGCCGCTGGTGAATGCGTCGTCGTCTTCATCCGGGCGCGCATAGCTGCCACCAACCTGCACATCCCAGTGTTCGCTAAGCTCTTTACCGACTCGGAAGGAGTAGGCAGCACTGTCATCGTCCGCACGAAGATCGCTGTCGGTATGCACCAGACCAATTCCAGGCATGACGTACCATGAACCGCTGTAAGCTTCTTCAGCGGCCACAGAGCCTGCGGCGAAGGTAAAAACACCGGCCAGGGCAAGATTGATAAGTTTGGTTTTCATCGGCAGATCCTTTTTTCTTGATAAACTTAGGTGAAATATACCGGTCGGATTGCGCATGCGCAACGACCGTTTTCTTTTCAGGCAAACTCTTTTGATATTCTGTTGCAAGAATACAACACATTTTTCAAGCACGACAGGCGCTGAGAATCCAAGGCTGCCTTGCGTTCGGACTCGTGGCAGAGCGCGCCTCGAAAGCCAAGATAGTCCGCATCGAACTGTATTAATGCCTCGACATCGGAAATGGCAAGCGAACCGGCCAGACCAGCGAGCAGGTTCCGTTCATGGGCTTGCTCCACAAATGATCGCAATTGTGCATCGTCCAGATGGTCACGTAATCGTTTTCCGTTCTTGATGGCGGTATCCAGCATAACGCCATGTATGCCGGCATATGCCAATTGCGGTATCAAGCCAAAATCCGGCGCGTTATCCGCAAACAGGACCGCCACCATGCGAACGCCCTGCGCTGCCAACGGCTGCAAGGAACGAATGCATTCCTCATGCCCTTCGTGCCCAAAAAAACCGATCTTGACGATATCCACACCGGTTGCCGCCGTATTACACACAGCCTCCACCATTAACCCGGGCTCCATCGGCAAATCGCCTATCGTGGCGCTGACCGGCTTACGATGATCGACGACCATCACGATTTCGCGAATCACCTCCTGAGGCAAAGCGCCCAAGGCCCCTTGCGATGGATTTTTCAGATCGATGATATCTGCGCCGCCCTCCAGGGCAATTAGCGCTTCCTCGACATTCGTAACGCTCGCCAGCATCCGGCTCATGCCTGGTTTTCCCCACGTTGTTCGGCGTTATAGTTCTCGATGCGCTCGATCAGCCAATTCCATGCTTGCCTTTCCCTGTCGCCTGCCGTCTTTTCAATCGCGATGGTCAGGTAGGCGATTTCAGCAGCAATTTTTTCCGGCGGCAGCATGTGAAGGCGGCTGACTAGCACGGCTGCTTCCAGAACGGCCGCTTGTGCACGGTTGAACCCTTGGAATGCAGCGTGCATGGCTTCATGCACGACACGAAACGTCAGCTCCGGCCGCACGACATCTTCCTTGATATCGACGAGTTCCAGTTCACGATGCGCAAGTGCGGAATCAAGCACATAGCCTGCTGTTTTTTCCGCCAGTCGCACCGGCCAATCCCGCCGACCGGTCAATGCTCCGGCGAATACGCGCACATCATCCGTCAGATTCACGACGGCTCGTTCGGTACGCAAGAGATTATCGAGACTGGTCGAAGGCCGGAACGGTGCAATGATGATCATTCCGTCGCGCTCGCGGATGCCGAACGGGGCAATATGCGCGCTGCCGTCGGCATTGACGGTGGTAATAACGGTTTCGTAAATCATGTATTGCCCTTCTTAGCGCGCTTTTCCTTGAGCGAGGCCTCGCGATGTTCCACCCGACCGCGGGCATCCTTTCTGGTCACATTGCAGCCCCACTGCAACTCTTCATCCTGACTGTAGCGTTTTTTCAATTGCCAGGCGATTTGCGCTCGCGCAAGTTCGACGCCGAGATAGAACGCATGCGAGGCATCGTCATCGACCTTGAGATGCGGATATAAGCGGAAAGGATCGATGTCGC
>Ga0208125_101099_pt1 | contig 10762 bp, 6 predicted proteins | sample LakWasM128_HOW14_2_FD_183938 | JGI IMG/M metagenome (GOLD analysis project Ga0208125, IMG submission 183938) | Freshwater sediment methanotrophic microbial communities from Lake Washington under simulated oxygen tension - Sediment Metagenome... | ecosystem: Environmental > Aquatic > Freshwater >... | reverse complement strand
CAGCAGGCTCAACAGCAACAACTTGCGCAGCAACGCCAGCAACAGCAAGCGCAGCAGGCTCAACAGCAACAACTTGCGCAGCAACGCCAGCAACAGCAAGCGCAGCAGGCTCAACAGCAACAACTTGCGCAGCAACGCCAGCAACAGCAAGCGCAGCAGGCTCAACAGCAACAACTTGAGCAGCAACGCCAGCAACTACAAGCGCAACATGCTCAACAGCAGCAACAGACCCAGAAGGGGGAGAAATCGCGCCCTCAGGCAATGTTGCCTGATGACTATTACATCAAGCAGCAACAAGCGCAGGTGCAGACCCAAAGGCAGAATCAAACTTCAAACGTGAATCCGCAACAACAGTCCAATGTTGGCGCCGCATCGCAATATCGTGAGGCGCAAAAGCAGCAAGCATCAACTTCCCAATACGGTAGTAGTGATCAATTCATATCGAAGCAGTCACCTGCGGTTGGTGCCAACGCGTCGCAATATAAGCAGCAGTCACCTGCGGTTGGTACCAATGCGTCGCTCTATAAGCAGTCACCTGAGGTTGGCACCAACGCGTCGCAATATAAGCAGTCACCTGAGGTTGGCACCAATGCGTCGCAATATAAGCAGTCACCTGGGGTTGGCACCAACGCGTCGCTCTATTCCAATGCCCCCACCACGCCGATAGTAACCGCACAACCGAACATTGGTGCAGTTCAACTGGGAACACAACCCTCTACTCAACAACAGAAAACGTATCCAGTAACTACAAATTCGCAATACACATACTCTCAGTCTCAGCAATATAGTGCCCAGCCCCAATACACAAACTCTCCGTCGCAATACAACTCTCAGCCTCAATCGACAAATCGGCAGGCGACGCAAGCTGTAGCACAACCAGGCGTGCAGCCTGCTGGTTTGCCGGTTGGGCAACAGCAAGGCACGCAACGCATAACAACAAGTTCGGTGCAGAACGCAAATTCGCCTGCGCAAGGACAGCAAGCGCCTCGGACAATGGATCAAGGTTGGGGAGCCACTAATTTGCCAACAGTCCCAAAGTCATCTAATAGTGGTATGGTGGGCGAAGGAAAAGCTGCTGTCACCTTCGCAGAGAAGGGAAATAAATACTTCGCCCCACCCGAAGGTTGTCTGAATAACGAGGATACGAGAGTTTGCAAAGATAGGCTTTCGAAAAATGGTATTCAGTGGAATGACGCAACGAATAGTCCGCAAATGCCGACGATGAAACAAGCTGTCACAAAATCCATTCAAGGCATGAAGCAGTTTATGAATGACTGTAATTCGGAAAGAATGGCCTGTTTAAATGTTTTTGGGGCTGTTGTCGGAGGATCTGCATTATTAGGTGCGGAGCGGGCCGCTTTGGTGAGATCGGCTCCAAAAATCGAAGGGGATCTCGTCGTCTTCCATTTTAAGAGTTCAGAAGATCAGGCAATAGTTGAAAAAATTGCAATATTTGTGCTGAAACCAAAATAGTTGGTATTGTCAATTGACTAATGTTAAATATTCACAATGAAGCGGAGAATTTGTCAATGATTCGGGCTATTTTGATAATCATCTTTTCGCTGAGTCAAGTATTTGCATTGTCGGCATGGGGACAAAATAGTATTGAACCCAAAAGCCCAATTGAAATTGAGGATTCGGTGCTCGCATTAAGAAGACAGTTGGACTCTTTGTTCGTAGTCGCCAAGACTAACCGCGAGGGTACAGACCTTGTGGCCGCAGGGACTGTGGTTGTCCTACGGAAAGAGAATTTATTGATGAGCAAGGTTTTGCTCAATACCGGTCAATTGAGTACACCTGTTCAGAACGTATACCAGAGTCGAGCAATTGCGCAAACGGGAGTATTGGGGGTGTTCAATAAACTTGGATCGTTTCTCGGCGGTGGTCGTTCGGATAGCGCTGTTCGAAATTTCGAAATCGGTACAAAAGTTTGGATTACTAATATATCGGTGCAAACTTCTGGTGTCGAATTTCTCTTGATGAGCGATCCGATTTACGATGAACGATTTCACGGTGTGCTCAAGTTCCCGATTCCCGATCTAGCGGCTATGACGCAATTGGTTAGCGTTATACAAGAAGTAATTCCAATCGACGCCCCCGCGAATGCAACTGTGGTTCCTCAGGCTGCTATGTCGGCTGCGGACGAGGCAGCCAGACTTCAGCAGGCGGCTGAAGCGGGCGAACCAGAGGCTATGAATCAATTCGCTCTATTGGCCGCACAGAGCAACAATGATGTGGTGGCAGTGCGATGGTTTGAAAAGGCAAGCAACATAGGGCATGTCAAGGCGACAAACGCCTTGGGTTTCATGTACGAAAATGGACGAGGAGTATCGAAGAACTTAGCCAAGGCAAATGCGCTATATCTTCGCGCTATGAAGGCTGCGGATGCTGACGCGATGATCAATCGAGGGCTCATGTTCCAAAATGGAAAGGGCATAAACAAAGACCTTCAGCAGGCCTATATGCACTTCCTACTTGCAGTCGCTTACGCGTCTGATGAGACGTCCAGCGGTACTGCAACAAAGCTGAAAGATGACCTTGCAGGAAGACTGACAAAACAGCAGGTTGTGCGCGGTCAAACGATGGCTGACAAGTTCGCAAGGGAAGAAATTAAGTAAGGCGAAGGGTGCCATTAGTTCAATGACAGGATTGGGCAAAACAGAAGATCGGCTAGACGGAGTCAGAGCAATACTCCATAGCACTTAGCCTATTTGACGAATGAGAATGCGTGTCGCATCGATAGTCCTTCTAAGACGAAGGAACTTCCATAGGTTTGTAGTCCACCTATAGAGACAGTTGCAAGTGCGCCATTCCATCGATGGGCGAACGCTTCCACAACAGACGAAGTCGACCGCTTCACCCTAGTTAAAAATCAATGGTGTATGCACCTCCGCCGATTTCGAAAGGGCCAAAATACTGACCTCGCGCTGAAGTATTGACTTTGTGACTTGCTTCATAGTCGTCAGCTGTCTCGATAAGCGCGTGCCCATCGTCGTCGGTTATTGATGACTCAAGATCGCCCCACCAAACCAGCCATCAATACTTACTTTGACCAGAACACCGTTCTCTGGCTCGCCCTTCCAGGTATGAACTTGGATTGACAATTGATGCGGCATAGAATCCCCCAAAGGAAGGTGCGAGGTCAAATTGCGGAATTCACTTGCCTAACGGTATAAGTGACCAAACAATTAAAGTAAGGAAAATAAGAAGCACGACATCGTTTTGCTTTTTTGGTCGATTTCGACCGCGCATGAAGTTGCTGCGCACCGCAGCTAAGATTGCCCATGCAATGCAAATCGAGGCGATAAATACGCCAAGCGGAGTCGGTGACATCGTCTTGCAGATTAAGCAAATATTTCCGCTGGGACGCACCAGCGACGATCGACAGTCATCCGATGTAGCCACGTGCGCAAGGAGCGCAGGTAAGAAAAATTGTGCACGACAAGACCTTCGACGATGAAAGTGTGCTCTTCAGTCGTTGTTAAGTTGTAAACCGATTCAGCGAACCCCGACGAAGCGACTGAGGAGACAATGTGTACTTCATTGCCTGCAGCTTGATGCAGTGTCAGCAAGTCGCCCACGCGTAGTTGTTCAGCTCTTAACCAGCCCCGACAAGACAAGAAGGAGTGCGAAGGGGTGACCAATACAGGTGATTGAGAGTTGGCGATAGAAATCGCTAACAATTCAGACTTACCGAATACACGCACTTCAGTCACGATGCGTTCGACAAGATGAGGACTTCCGGGCACGGATGACATTACAGAGTCACCGGGCTGAAAACTCGATATAGGCTTCCAACCACTGGGCGTGAGCACTCTTGATTCGCCCGGGAAACAGCCCGATCCGCCACGACGACGTCGGGGTCCGAGTTTCTTCACGATGGTAATTCCACCATCGCGATTGTGGTAAACCTTCTTGCCTTTGAATTGTCTGCTCATTGTTCGCTCCAAAAAGTGGTGTGCGGGCCACCAACCGATTATCCGGTACGCGTGCCTGCCTGGCCTCCATGGCGTATAGGTATACGTCTCATCTATAAAAATAGCTCAACAGTTGGATACCCTCAGACCTTCAAATAACCGCATCGGCAATTTGTGCGCGTTGGACTTCACCCGCTTTCGTAGACATATTTCAACTACCAGTTCGAAGTTGCTCGAATGCCAGCGGGCTCAGTTGGTCTAGATGACTGTGCCTTCGGACTCGATTGTAGAAACCCTCAATGTAATCAAACACGTCAGACTTGGCATCCTGCCGTGTGGCATAGATGCGCCGTTTGATTCGCTCCTTCTTCAAGCTGCTGAAGAAAGCTTCAAGTCTCTATCATTGAACCATGATCTCATCGTGAAGACAAGCCAGAACCTGGGAGCGTAGAAAAGAGGTGGGATCACCAAACATCGCAGACGGCCTAAAACCTGCCGGCGTACAGATTCGTGAGCTATCTGGCTAGCATCAGCGTATACAAATATGAAGAGATATCAATCTGAGCGAGGAGTTGTCAATGAATCGAGTTCGCAGCGGTACACGGACGAGCTACCGGTTATTGGAGGCACAGTAATGCCAGTGCGCCTCGCTGAATTGCTCTGGTTGGTGGCATGTTTAAGCCTGATATGGCTCCTCTGCCTACCTATGAATAAGCCCGAAGCGGCCGTCGGCATGGACCAGCGGTATACGATTACGGCGCAGGACTTGCCAGCGCGCGCACAGGTCAGCAAGAACAACCCTCAGGCAACGGTCCGTCAACAAGTGCGAGCACATTGGTTGCATTCCAATCTGGCGTTGTACCTGACGGTTCTGGCCTTGGTCGGATGGGCCGCATTGGTGGTGGGACGCATGGCGTTGCCGTGGAGCACGCAAATTATGTTGCTTGTCCCGCCTTGGTGTGGAGTAGCGGCTTGGTGCGGCTCACTGGGTTGGAGCTTAAGTCAGTGGAGCATGTGTGCAGCGGCTGCATGCGGTATTGGGCTGTTTGGAGCGCTTTTGCAACGCTGGTTTACGGGTCGAGCTGCAAGGCCAGTCGTGCAATCAGCGGTAAGTGCGTGGCGTTACCCCGGATTTGTGTTTCTGTCAGGTCTGGGTTTGGTCTGGTTGACGGATCTAGCAGCGCGAGGAACTCTCAAGCAATTGTTTATAGGAGTACGCCAAGCAGACAGCCTCCTGTTGGCCTATGCCACATTCACCCTTGCAGCCGCCACCTGTCCGTCACTTCTGGCCGGGTTTGCGCACGTAGCAACAAGGATGGAAGACCGGCTGGCAAATGCCAAAGCGGGAACAACGGGGTCTATAGTCCTTATCCTGCTTGCTGCTTCGTCGCTGAGCCTAGTACTTGCATTGAAATGGGGCTATATCTCACCTTCACTATTTGGTGAATTCGTGCGTGTACCGTTTTGGGTTGTGTGTGGCTGGATCATGTACCGATGGGTCGACCGTGACAGACCCTCCGTGTTGGCACTTCTCTTAGTGTTGGTGTGCCAGGCACTCTTACTAGCAATCTATGTGGTCGGCGACAAGGGCCAATCCATGGTGATGATGCTATCAATGTGCGTCCCCATATCCGTTTTGATAGTTCCCATGCTGCTGGGCCACAAAATCGCGATTGCGACCTCACGCCTGATGAGAGGAGTGATAGCAGCAGTCCTGTGGCTGCCTTTCTTGACCATGGTCCTTTGGGGAATATGGACATTTGGGCCGCGATTGGGAAGTCACATCGCCGAGAGACTGGAAGCGATTCAAGCGCCGTTCACTGCCGGGAACGATTTTCTGGCTCAACTGTTTTGGCTCAGCCACGCCGCTGGCGTTAAGGGATTTAACGTCACCCATGTCCCATGGTGTGGAAACATGGGGTCAATCGGCTCTGTCTGTCGGGGCGTTCCAGAGCAACTTCAGAGCGACTATGTCATTCAGGGTCTTGCCGCAGTTTGGGGCATGCCGATTGCAATTGGGCTGGTACTGACACTATGTTTTTGGTTACTGGGAATGTTTCGCCTTAGTTCTGGAGCGCAAAGCCAGATGCGTTCGATGCAGGCATTGCGGGCCTGGGTATTGGCATTCTTTGCAGTCATGTTAGTTTCGCAAGCTTTCGTAACGACGTTTGGAGCACTGGGAGTCCTACCCATGACGGGCGTGCCACTACCTCTCTTCGCGTATGGGGGGGCCGGGCTGCTTTTTATCGCCTTTTTTGCCGGTTTGTCGACGAACCAGTGGATTGAAGGTTCTGCATCAGCCAACTCCAAAGGGTGGAAGCATGTATAGCGTCATTCGGAACATGGGACATACCAAGTGGCTGCTAGGTGCAGCGGCTTTAGCGCTACTGTTTGCAGGTGGAAAGCACATGTGGACGGTGCATAACATGCACACCGAATACAGCAATCGCCCGTTGGCGAGGTCACTCAACATGGTCATGGCTTCGGTGAAGCCTGCGCACCAAAGTAACAGCCTCGGTCAACTGGATTGGAATTCAACGATAAAAAATGTTTGTGACACAAAAGAATTGACAAGGCTGGAAGCTGGCCTCGCTAGACTGGACACTGAACTCGCTCTCGTTACGGGAGATCCCAGCGCGGTCGTTGCGAAAAATTCCTCGGGCAATCGGAAGACGGATAAAGCCTATGTACTGAACAGACAATCGCTGAACGAAGTGATACAGCTCGCGGTTCTGGAAAACGACGATGGCCAGGAATTTCGGTGCGCAACCTTGGTTACAGCCGTCGAATGGTTACTTCGAAAGAATGGCAGTAGTACCCGAGTCTCCTTGATTAACTGGCGCGAGCAAGACTTGGGACGACCCGGGAAGCAGGCGAATCCTAGTGACGGAGGTGAAGCACAACTCGGCCCTGAGCATCATCGTGCAGAGGACCCTTGGGGCGATTTACCTGGATGCATATTGATGTCCGACGCTGAAGGTTATATGGCAGTCCCACCCTCGAACGACAAGGCATCAGCGCAGCTCTGCAAGGGGGCGTTCGTGGACGGGAACCTGAGAATGGTTCCACGAAATCTGATGCCTGCTGGTACAGAGCACATTCGTGCCGCACTTGCTTCGGTTGCACCGAAGGAAAAGTACGCCGGAAACATGGTCGAAGTACTGGGGCACGCGACACCGCAGGGGCCACACTATCTGACGACTTTGAATGCGACGGAGCACGGCGTCTCGCAGCAAGCGGCCAACTGCTATACAGGAGATAAGGATGCTTGCCAGGCTTTGGGAATTGACGACACTCGTTGGAAGGGCCGCTACGAGAAGGCTGCTGTGCGCATGGCAGGGGTGCTGGTAATGGACGTCCAGACAGGGGCCATTGAGGCTGCGGGCAGTGCACACACCAAGTGTTTCACCCAAGAATATGACGGACCGGGCCGTGACGCTGACTGTTTGCACCTGCCGACTGAGCCACGTTCCAGACCCTATGCCTTGGAGAATCACGCGCTTTACACGAGTTACATGCCTGGTAGCCTGGTCAAGCCAATCCTGGCGATGGGGCTACTGACAGACCAGAAACTTGCCGCACGATTGCACGGCGTAGAACGCAATCAGTTCTTGAACGAGATCAGGCGCTCAAACACACCTGCATTTCTGGATCGCCTGTTTTGCAAGGATAAAGGCTTCAAAGATTGCCCCCGCCCAGGATATGCGTTCGATGCGGCAACCGCTTTGGGTTGGAATGGGAATTGTGGCGATGGGAGCGACAAGGAATGCGCACGTATCGGCCGCTTTACCGGCGCTGACGACGAGAGCTTTAAATTCTTCACCGGGATGATGGGGATAAAGCATGACGCGCAAAGCGGCAGCTATCGGCGGCAGGATACATCATTCGATGCAGAAACTGCCAAAGAGTGTTCAATGCGTCCGGGGGAGTTGGCGTGGCGGCGTTGCAAAGGCGCAGGCAAAGACGACCACCTGCTTGAACTGGAGTCTGAGGCCTGGGGACAGGGCAGCGCACAGGCAACGCCGGTCGGTATCGCAACTATGCTGTCTCGCTTGGGTGCGACAGCCAACCAACGTTCAGGCACTATATCTATGACTGCGCCACATCTATTCCAAAGCGCTGTAATCACGCGAGACGGCAAGCCAACTGCTATCCCGGTCAACCCGGTAAGGGCCGAAATCAAGCTCAACCCGCGGGATGCTGAATTGGTTCTCTCCGGAATGGCACAGAGCCACCTGCCCCAACAGGGAGCGCTCGGCGCAGGTACGGCGAGCAGTGCCTGTATCCAAGTTTATGGAAGTGCCACTGCCTGCGCGGCGCTCACCCACGTGGCGGGCAAGACCGGTACGCCACCGTTCACCCATGACAGGTTTACGGTCGCCACGCGACTGGAATCTTGCAACAAAATCCGTGAAGGCATGACGAAAGTGAAGGATGGGCGTTGGACTTCCCTGCAATCGCAATGGGTCGATTGCCAACACCGGCCCATTAAGTGGTATGCCGCCTTGCTGAAAAACCCCAACGCTCCTGAAGGGCCATGGACCAAAGCTATTGTGGTGATCGTGGAGCGTAACTGGGGATTGAATGGGGTTATTGATTCCCCTGGCGACACTGGACCGAACACTGCAGCTGAACTGGCGTTCCAGGTTATCAAACGGATAGCCCCGACCAAGCCTACTTCAACCGTAGTCGCATTGACTGCAGTTCCAGTCAAAAAATAGGAGAGTTCGATGGCATTGCCCCTTGAAGCCACAATTGTTGAAGCGTCAACATTTGACCGATTAAGTCAAATTATCAAGGGCCGAATGGAGGATGAAGTGCATCGCAGGTCGTGTTCACCTTGTGCCTTATGGGTCTATATCAACTCAAAACTTGCATTGGCGGCACGAGAACCCAAGAACGGGACGGCCTTGATCGCTTGGGCGCTAGCTCAGGGCATTCTTGAGGTTAAGATCAGGGTCGATGAGACCGATCAGTTTTTACGCGCCCCACAGTGCGCCTTCTTGCTCCGATGGGACTGATAGACATTTTTGAGCCATTTTCGTTTCCGCCCGTATAAGCTCAAGACAGCGCAATAACAGCTGAGGTGATCATGGGTTTGATAACAGTCTTTGTAGAAATGTTGAAGGTAGAACAAGAATCCCACACGTAGCCCGAACCGCGGAAAGCGGGATTCCAGGGCAATGTGATCGACAAACCACTCTGCACCACGGGAGCTGCCTCAAGATAGCCTATGACACTTCGGTCGTATTTTTTATCACCTTAAAACAAAACTCAATACTTCTACATATCAAGAGTAGGAATTTCAGATGAAAACTGAAACTTGCGGAAATTGTGGATGCGCGTTCTCTTGGGACAACAACACGCTATTTGGCAATAGCCCAAAAACCGAGTGGTTCTCGTACATTTGTCCAGAATGCGCCAGAGAAAAAACCGCTCAGGCGCGCCATGAGGAGTCTGAACGAGAAGCAGAGAGGCGGCACCAAGAGCGTATCAACTATGAAAGTCAAAGCTCCAGCACTCTCGACACAATAAGTTCGGGCGATCGCCAAGAATTTGAGAGGCAGAAAAAGTGGGATGAGTCGCCGTTAAAAAGGCGATTTTTCCGTTGGTGGAACAATTTGTCGAGCGAAGAAAAGTCTGAATACGATCTTAAAAATATAGTTTTGAAATTTTGTAGACTTCCTCACACGTATACACCAGAACCGAAAATTGACATTGTCGACTCAACCGTTCTTGCCGTTTGGATTGTTAGTATTTTCCTAGTATCGAATCAATACATTACCAAATTAGACTTCGTACTATTTGTTGTCATTAGTTTTATTCCGCTCGTACTAATCCTAATATTAGTGGTCTATCCATGGTGGAGATTTGTACCGTATTATAAATATATTGACGGTGACTTGGATATTCTGAAGAATGAATTGCGTGTTCGGCCAAAAAAAGGGCTTAATATCGCAGCATCTGTGACAGTTGATCCTTCAAAAGAAGTTGCGAACTACTCTGCAGCAGATCTATTGAAGATCTCCTCATTCGTTTCTGCAAATCCGAAAGATTTAGATTCACGACTTCAATTGGCGAGAGTTTTGAACAAGTCTGATGATTTTGAGTCAGCAATGATCCATTTATTAGAAATAGTGCGAATAAATAAAAATTGGAAAGACGGAATTGCAAAGAAGGAGCTGCTGGCAATTTTTAAATCATTGGAAGATAAATCTCCCTATATTGGGATAGTTAATAAATATCGTACGCTGCTGGCTCGTACTCTATACTAAATTTGTATACCTAGCGTTGAACGAGTAAGGCAACACATCCCCAAATTGCTAGGGAGATAGTCCGCTTGATTTTTCAACCTGTTCGGGGCAAAAGTCCGGTAAACCCATCATGTCTCTGACAGCAATAATTGGGAGCATGGTGTCCACTTCAACTTGGTGGACACTTCAGCAATTCATTTGCCCGGTGCTGGCAGGCGTTGTACCCTCTATAGCGAAGAATTCAAACGCAAGGTCATGGCCGCTTGACCTGACCTGCCCCCAATCCCCGTACCAATCTAAATTCCAGAAGTCCGTGGTTTGCAAGATTAACTGATCCCTGCATCGGTTTTGCTGCTTTGCATTGAATCGCCAGTTAACTGGCGATTCAATGCAGCGAACGTCGCAGGCGGCATGCGCCCGCAACTGCTGTGCGGTCAGATTTCGTTGTAATCAATTCTCCAGGTTGACCTGCCGGGTTTCTTCGGACCAATCTCAACTTGACTTCTTGGTCTCGGTTGATAAATCGTTCTTCAAGCCCGCAATGAACTCAGCCGGAGTGCGGTAGTTCAAACTCGAATGGGGCCGAATTTC
>Ga0208125_101096_pt1 | contig 10789 bp, 10 predicted proteins | sample LakWasM128_HOW14_2_FD_183938 | JGI IMG/M metagenome (GOLD analysis project Ga0208125, IMG submission 183938) | Freshwater sediment methanotrophic microbial communities from Lake Washington under simulated oxygen tension - Sediment Metagenome... | ecosystem: Environmental > Aquatic > Freshwater >... | reverse complement strand
AATACCATCCCTACCCAACTACCAAATTTTGATAACAATGGCTTCACATTGCGCACTGCGTTCAAATCTTGCCAAACCCATGAATTCTGTAATGCTTTAGTATAGTTAAGCAACAAAGGCGGCGCTGAATGGTTATCTACCTGATTATTTAATGCTTCGAATACCGCCTCAGCTGCCAGCATGCCCGACTTCATTGCGTTATGACTGCCTTTAATGCGTGGCACGTTCACCATGCCAGCACTGCAACCAATCAGTGCGCCACCTGGGAATACCAGTTCAGGCCAAGATTGCAAACCACCCTCACTAATAGCTCTTGCGCCATAGCTTAAACGCTTACCGCCTTTGAGCAGCGCTTGCATTTTAGGATGCGTCTTGAAGCGCTGAAATTCATCATACGGTGACAAATGTGGGTTGGCATAGTCCAAATGCACAACAAAGCCAATTGAAACTAACTGTTCTCCATAATGATAGATAAAAGAGCCGCCACCAGTATCTTTATTTAGCGGCCAACCCAGACTATGCTGAACCAAGCCTTTACGGTGTTGTTCTGCAGGAATACGCCAAACCTCTTTAAAACCTAAACCATACTTTTGTGGAGATGAATTTTTGCGTAAATCAAAGTGACTTTCTAGCTCGCGTGTAAGTGAGCCGCGAGTACCTTCTGCGATTAAGGTATAAGGCGCTCTGATTTCAATGCCCGCTGTAAATTGTGCGCTTGGCTGACCAGAAGCATCTCGCCCCATATCGCCAGTAATAATACCGACGACTTTATTCTGCTCGTCATAAAGCATTTCTTGTGCGGCAAAACCAGCGTAAATTTCAACACCTAAGGCTTCCGCTTGCTCGCCCAGCCATCGACATACATCGCCTAAGCTGGCAATGTAATTACCTTCATTGCTCATCAAAGGTGGCATTAAGCGATGAGGGATTGACCATGATTTTGTTTCACTTAATATCAAAAATTCATCATCTTGAACTGGGGTATTGAGTGGCGCTCCCTGCTCTTTCCAATCTGGGATGAGTTCATTTAATGCAATTGGGTCTATCACGGCGCCTGAGAGTATATGCGCACCCACTTCTGCGCCTTTTTCAAGAACACATACACTTAGCTCTTTGCCAGTTTCATTAGCAAGTTGCTTAAGTCTAATTGCCGCAGCAAGCCCAGACGGACCTGCGCCTACAATCAAAACATCATAATTCATCACATCACGTTGCATCATTAATCCTTCTGTTTACTTTAGTCTATTCTGGCAGTCTATTTCGGGCTAAGCAATTTCTGGTAGATTAACCAAATCACTTCGCTCAACGCCTTCAGTCAGACGCTTACACAAATCTAAAAACTCACGAATGCCTGTTGTTTGATACTTCTGTTTATGCCACAAGAAATAAAAGAAACGGCTCAAATTCAAATTGGGCGTGGAAATAGGCACCAAGCTGCCACGGCGGAAAGCATCTTTAAGCGCTAAGTGAGAAATGCAACCTATGCCAAGCCCAGATTCTACAGCGCGTTTAATCGCTTCAGTATGCTCCAGCTCCAATCTAATTTTAAGCTGAGAGTGATAACTGTGAAAAGCGCGATCAAATGTTGCGCGCGTACCAGAGCCCTTTTCACGCAAAATCCAGTCTTCTTGTAGTAGTTGCTCCAACGACACTTTGCGTTGGGTCGCCAAAGGATGATTAGGCGCACTAAACACTACAAGCTCATCAGCTATCCAAGGCTGAACCTCAATATCAGGGTGATTGCAATCGCCCTCAATCATACCCAAATCTAATTCATGGTTGGCAATTTGTTGCACTATCGTACTGGTATTGTGTACCTTTAATTGTATGCGGCTCTCAGAGTGTTCTTGTAAAAATCTGGCAACCAAAATCGTTGCCAAATAATTACCAACCGTCAATGTTGCACCAATTCTCATGTGCCCAAAACCAGCATGCCCCTGTAACAGGTTCTCTATTTCTTTGGCTCTATCTAGCAACTCGACTGCACGAGGCAAGAGCTGCTGACCAGTTTCATTGATGCGTAGAGACTTACCGCCACGATCAAAAAGCTGAAGGTCAAACTGCCGCTCAAGTTCACTGAGCGCAGTGCTCGTTGCAGACTGTGAAAGTGACAATGCCTCAGATGCACGCGACACGCTCTCTGTACGGCAAATTGCAACAAAAATCTCAAGTTGTCTTAAGCTATATTTCATGTGCTTTATGCCTAATTGATATATCTATATAATAGATATATATAATCTTTATAATCCATTTGGTATATATTATACGCTACTGTAAAATGCACAGCAATTGCAAAGGAAACTGTCATGAAAATATTAGTCGCAGTCAAACGAGTGGTAGATTACAACATTAAAGTCCGCATCAAAGCAGATGGCTCAGATGTTGATATCGAAGGCGTCAAAATGGGCATTAACCCATTTGATGAGAATGCGCTTGAAGAGGCTTTACGCTTAAAAGAAAAAGGCATCGCAACAGAAGTTGTTGCTGTTTCTCTAGGCACATCAGCGAACCAAGATGTACTTCGTCACTCATTGGCAATGGGCGCAGACCGCGCCATTCTGATAGAAGCAGGCACTGATTTACAACCATTAGCAGTTGCTAAGCTACTAAAGTCTATTGTTGCACGTGAACAGCCAAACCTAATTATTCTTGGCAAACAAGCTATTGATGATGACGCCGGTCAAACTGGGCAAATGCTTGCTGCACTTTTAGATTATCCACAAGGCACGTTCGCATCCACGTTAGAAATTGAAGGTGATGAGATACTGGTCACTCGTGAGGTTGATGGTGGAACAGAAACCCTAGCATTGACTTTACCTACAGTAATCACAGCGGATTTACGCTTAAACGAGCCACGTTTTGTGAAACTACCAAACTTAATGATGGCTAGAAAAAAGCCGATTGAAACAATTAACGCAGCTGAGCTTGGTGTGAGTTTAGATGCACGCCTTAAGTTAATACAAGTAAGTGAACCAGCGGCAAGAAAGGCTGGCATTAAAGTGGATAGTGTTGAAGAGCTTCTCAATAAATTACGCTCACACGAAGGGATTTTAGTATGAAAATTTTAATTCTAGCGGAACATGATGGCCTTCAATTAAGTCCATCCGTGCATCAAGCCGTGACTGCAGCGCAATTTTGGAACTCACCTATTCACGTTTTAGTTGCCGGCCATAACGCTGATGCAGTTGCGCAACAAGCTGCATCTATTGATGGCGTTGAACGTGTATTGCATGCAAATGCAGTTCACCTCGCTCACCCTTTAGCGGAAGATATTGCTAACTTAGTTGCATCAATCAGCGAAGGCTACGACGTAATACTTGCGGCGCACTCCTCATTTAGTAAAAATGCATTGCCGCGCTTATCTGCATTGCTTGATGTAGCGATGATTTCCGACGTGCTGGAAATCAAAGCTGACAATACCTACGTTCGCTCGATATATGCAGGTAATGTATTAACCACGATACAAAGCACTGATGCTGTTCAATTGTTGACAGTGCATGGCAGCAACTTTGCTGCGGCAAGTTTGGGTGGCAATGCTGAGATAGTGAATACCGAAACACCAGCTGCTTTTAAAAAAGCCAGTTGGAAATCTGAAGTTCGCAGTCAATCAGATCGCCCAGCCTTAGGTTCAGCTAAAATTGTAGTGTCTGGTGGCAGATCACTTGGTAGCGCAGAGAAATTTGAACAAGTGTTATCACCATTAGCCTATAAATTAGGCGCCGCACTAGGCGCAACACGTGCAGCCGTGGACGCAGGCTATGCACCTAACGATATTCAAGTGGGGCAGACCGGTGTAGTTGTAGCGCCTGAATTGTATATTGCAGTGGGGGTGTCTGGCGCCATTCAACATACCTATGGCATGAGAGATAGTAAGATTGTAGTAGCTATCAATCAAGATCCTGATGCGCCTATCTTCCAAGTGGCGGACTATGGCCTTGTCGCGGACTTGTTCGATGTCATCCCCGAACTTACTGCGGCTATTCAATAATTACGCGTAATAAAAATTACCTTTAATAAATTAAGTTAAGAAAAAATATGAGCAAATATTCAAGCGAACGTGTACTCAGTGTCCATCACTGGAACGACAGTTTATTCAGTTTTAAAACTACACGTGACCCAGGTTTACGTTTTGAGAACGGCCAATTTGTAATGATAGGACTAGAGGTTGATGGTCGCCCACTGACACGTGCCTATAGTATTGCCAGCCCTAATTATGAAGAACATTTAGAGTTTTTTAGTATTAAAGTACCTAATGGTCCACTGACCTCACGCCTACAACACTTAAAAGTAGGCGATGAGCTATTAGTCAGCCGCAAACCAACTGGCACCTTAGTGATTCACGATTTAAAACCAGCTAAGAATCTTTATTTACTCTCAACAGGTACTGGTCTAGCGCCATTCATGAGCCTGATTCAAGATATTGAAGTGTATGATCGCTTTGAAAAAGTAGTGTTGATACATGGTGTACGCCATCTCAGCGAGCTTGCTTACGCAGACTTTATTGAAAAAGAGCTGCCAAACAATGAGTTTTTCGGTGAAGAAGTCCGTAATAAATTAATTTACTACCCAACAGTCACCAGAGAGCCTTTCCGTAATCAAGGTCGTCTTACCGATCTGATTAATTCAGGAAAGCTATTTGAAGATATTGGACTGCCACCAATCAACCCAACAGACGACCGCGCTATGATATGTGGCAGCCCACAAATGCTGGCTGATACAGAAACGCTGCTTGATAACTTAGGCTTTAAAGTATCACCTCGTATCGGTGACCCAGGTGACTATGTGATTGAACGCGCTTTTGTTGAAAAGTAACCTGCTCTAAATAGACACTCCCCTGCTCTCGCAGCAAACACTGTAAAAGTAAAGTTAAGTAAATGTCATAGCTCGGCTATTGTTTATTACAAGCTGTAGTCGCTATGATGTTGAATTCTTTATTAATTTACATGTGTAATGATGCATAAAATATTGCTTATTGACGACGACGTAGCCCTCACGGAGATGCTTAAACAGTATCTCGTCACAGAAGGTTTTGATGTGACTGTGGCTAATGATGGCGAAACTGGCGCTCAATATGCACTCGCAGGTCAATTCGATTTAACCGTGCTAGATGTGATGATGCCCAAGCTAAACGGCATCGAAACATTACGAATAATTCGCCAAGTTAGTCATATTCCAGTGATTATGCTTACCGCCAAAGGTGATGAATCAGAACGCGTAATGGGGTTGGAATCAGGCGCGGATGATTACGTGCCAAAACCTTGTACACCGCGTGAACTATTAGCACGAATTCGCGCCTTGTTACGCAGGTCAAAAATTACTAAAGATGGCTCTCAGCTGGCCTTACAAATCGTAATTGGCGGTCTGACAATCACACCAGCGCAACGTCGTGTAGAGGTAGCAGGCAAAGCTATTAACCTCACAAGTACCGAATTTAACTTACTAGAGGTACTCGCTAGAAATGCTGGTCATGTGGTGTGTAAAGAAGACCTTGCACTACAGGCAATGGGTCGCACATTAGTGAGATTTGACCGCAGTGTTGACGTACATATGAGCAGCATCAGGCAAAAAATTGGTACAAGCTCTAACGGTAGCGATTACATTCAAACCGTATATCGCATGGGCTACCAGTTGATTAGGGAATAGTGCTGGTAAATCTAATGGGCAGACTATTCTGGAAATTCTTTATATTCTTTTTTTTGGCTCAGCTTACCACTGTTATAGGTTTAAGCTTTGCCATCTGGCTGCATAACAGACATGAAGTTTTACAAGATAATGGGGTCGAAATATCTCCGCCAGCAAGATCTTTGCTGTCTGCCGCATCTTCAACTTTACAATTTGGCGGCGTAGAAGGACTCAAGCATCTCTTACAAGAGTGGCAACACCAGCCCATGCCGCAAGTGCTTGCTGTAAGAGAAAATGGGCAAGAGTTAATGCTGCGTCCTTACACAAAAGCTAGCTTTGATATGGCCAATAAGCTGGCGCAGGATGCAAAATTCCAACCTTTCGCTAAAAACATCAAGCTCAGCAATGGTCAATCTTACTTGTTATTTGTTCAAGATAACGGCCACAGAGACGAGTTTGGTCATCACCACGGTCAACCGCCAGAACCTATGCAACAGAATGGTATGTCATCCCCAAGACCGCCACCGAGGTTTCCATTAATGCCATTATTTGGCGGCTCTCTTGTAAGCTTAATATTTGCAGCCATGCTCGCAGCATACTTTTCAAAACCTATCAGTAGCCTGCGGGCGGCGTTTAAACAAGCCTCTAACGGTAAGCTAGATGTAAGAGTAGCGCATGCCATGGGTAAGCGACGCGATGAGCTTTCAGATTTGGGTCATGACTTTGATGCGATGGCTTCACGCTTAGAAAGCTTATTACAAGCGCAAACTCGGCTGCTGCATCATGTTTCGCATGAAATGCGCTCACCTCTTGCCAGAATGCAAATGGCTTTAGGTTTAATGAAGCAGGATCCAACATCTGACTTTTTAGAGCGTATCGAGCTAGAGGCCAATCGCATTGATGGTTTAGTGGGTGAATTATTGGAATTATCCAAGTTAGAATCTGGCGTCATTCAAATTACAAAAGAACAGCTAGATTTAAGCGCTTTGCTCAATAGCATTATTGTAGATGCGCAATTTGAAGCCAAATCTAAACGCATTCATTTATATTTAACGGTAGATAGAGAGTATGTTTTAGAAGGACAGCCAGACTTGCTTTACAGGGCGATAGAAAACGTAGTGCGTAATGCCATTAAATATGGCCCAGAAGCCAGTGATATTAGCATTTCCACCATGCACTCAGATTTAGAAAAGAGCTTATGCATCACCGTTACTGACCAAGGTGTCGGTGTAAAAGAAACCGAGCTGGAAGATATTTTCAAACCATTTATTAGAGGTGCATCTGGCAGTCAAACCATCGGCAACGGCCTTGGTTTAGCCATTACCAAGCAGCTGATTGAAGCCCATGGCGGGAACGTTTCTGCGCAAAACCTGAAACCTAAAGGCTTTAGCGTACAAATCGTGTTGCCTTACTAGTTTTTATTTAACTAAGCTTTTACTTAGCTATAAATAGAGGCTTTTAAAAAAGCCTCTTACTGCTGATGTTGCTTTGGCTTCAAATCACACAGTCACATCAACCACATTACCCACTTTCTGCTGCGCTGTATTACTCTGCGTTTGCTGATTAGTACTAGCATCAGACTTCTTGTCAGCTGTCGCATGTTTCATATCGTAGATCAACTCTTCTGCGGCAGACACCGTTCCATCTTTGTTGGTATCTTTTACATCATAGTTTTTTGTATCAGCACCTTGAGCTCCGCTAGGCTTTCCAACACCTCCAGCTGGGGGTTTTCCTGAAGGAGGTCCACTCTTGGCAGTTTCTTTAATATCAGCCTCAATATCACTTTGCGATATTTTTCCTGTATTATTTTTATCGATGCTATCAAACTTTTTGGCCGCATCTTCCGAAGAAACACCCATGGCTGTTAATGCTTTTGTAAACTCAGCTTTATCTAGCGACCCGTCTTCGTTGGCATCCGATGTCTTCATCATCTGCTTGGACATCTGTGATGCCATCTTCGATACATCAAAACCGCCTGCACTCCCAACTCCGCTAACAGTCATTTAAAATCTCCTTATTCACGATTAATGTTTAGATTAAATTAATTAAGCTATAAACATATATCGTCGGAAATTATCAATTGCTAATACTGCAATGAGTAAATTTGTGTAAAAGTATGTAAGTAAGCTAACTAAGAGTACCAAGCCTGTTGTTGCTTAACATTCAAAAACGTCCAAGCGACGATACGGCTTTGCTTTTGGCCTTGCGCCATAGCAATGGTTTTTACTTCTAAGGCATTTACATTTTTAAGCGCACGGTAAACACTAGGCAAGTTTGACGCTTTTGAAATGAGTGTAGAAAACCACAAGCACTGGGTTGCAAACTGCTTACTTTCGTTGACCATACCAGTAACAAAAGCCTCTTCGCCACCCTCACAATACAACTCTGTGCTTTGACCGCCAAAATTCAACACTGTAGATTGAGCGTTCTTTTTACTTTTACCTAAACCACGCCATTTGCGCTGCGTACCAGCTTGCGCGTCAGCTAAAGAAGCATGAAAAGGTGGATTGCACATCGTAAAATCAAAAGTTTCACCTTGCTTGATAACGCCTTTAAAAATGGAGTTAGGCGAGGTTTGCAAGCGTAATTCAATCATGTCCGATAGCATATTCGCATCCACAATATGCCGCGCATTTTTTAAAGCATTACTATCAATATCTGCCCCTACAAAATGCCAGTCGAACTCATGGTTACCAATCAGCGGATAAATTGTATTTGCGCCAACGCCAATATCTAAGCCCCTAATAGACTCACCTTGTGGCATCACACCAGCATTTGTCGAGCTAAGTAAATCGGCTATGTAATGCACATAATCAGCCCGCCCAGGAATGGGTGGACATAAGTACTGTTTTGGAATATCCCACGTATTGACCGCATAAAACTGCTTAAGCAATGCTTGATTGAGCGACTTAACGGCTTGCGCATTAGAAAAATCAATAGAAGCTTCGTTATATTCATTCAATTTTACAAACGCTGCCAATTCAACATTGGCTTGAATGAGCTGATCGAAATCGTATCGACCTCTGTGCTTATTTCGTGGGTGTAAGCCTGTTTTTATGGTGTCAGATTCAGCCATTGCACTAGTCGTTTTATTCTAATTTATTGTATTCAATCACGGGCAAATAGCATAACATCTATTTTGTAATATATAGCCTTTGAAAAGCGTGAATAAAGCAGATTAATATGCTTTGTTCATCAAAGTGATTTGCGTTGGTTGCAGGTAACATTCACGAAGGAATGATTGAGTAAGTATTAGCTAAAATACATTGTCTAAAAGTTGAATTTGAGAGTCGAGAACATGGAAGATCAAGCATTTATCGGGCGTCAGCCCATTATGGATGAAAAGCAACAAATCATTGGTTATGAGCTTTTCTTTAGGCATAGTGCCGACGCAGAAAGTGCCGTGTTTGAGGATGAATTCAAAGCATATTCAAGTGTGCTTATAAGTGCCATAGGCGGCATTGATATGCAGTGGCTTTTAGGTGACAAGCTCGCTTTCATTAACGTGAATGAGGATATGTTAAAAAGCGAATTCTTAGAGCTAATGCCACCAAAGCGCACTGTGCTTGAAATCTTACGAACAGTGACACCAAGTGCAGAAATCATTGAACGTTGCCAGAATTTACGCGAGCAAGGCTTTAGAATTGCGTTGGACAATCCACAATTAAGCGTAGAAACCTCTCCATTACTGCCTTGTGCTGACTATATCAAAATAGATGTTCAAACACTTAATTCTGCAGAATTACAAAAAGTATACAATCAGCTCCACTTATCAACAGTAAAAATGATTGCTGAGAAAGTGGAAACCGATGCGCAATTTGAAGACTGCAAAAGAATCGGTTTTCGCTTATTTCAGGGATTTCACTTTGCACGTCCTGAAACATTTACCTCTAAGGTCATCAATGCGTCATTTGACAGCGTATTAAATATTCTTAATACAGTCAGCCAAGATGGTGAAATCAAAGACATTGAAGCCGGCTTTAAAAAAGATACCGCATTATCTTTCAAACTATTACGTTATATTAACTCCGTTGGATTTGGGCTTTCATGCGAAATACAATCCATCAATCACGCATTAACCATTTTAGGCAGGAAGCAACTATATCGCTGGTTAACATTATTAATGGTTACTGCTGGTGAAAACTCTACACCTCCAGCCTTAATGAAAACTTCCATTACGCGCGGACGCTTAACCGAACTACTAGGTGAAAGCTATTTTGAGAAACATGATCGCGATAATCTATTCATCGTCGGCGTATTCTCATTATTAGACGCCATTCTTAAAATGCCGATGGAAACCGTACTTGAGAAAATTCAACTACCAGAAACCGTCAGTGAAGCACTACTCACACGCTCAGGCATTTATGGACCGTTCTTACAACTAACCGAAGCATGCGAAGACTCAGACAATAAGAAAATTCTAGAAATAGCCGAATTACTGCAGTTTGATGCTACAAAAGTGAATGAATGTCACATTGCTGCGTTGGCCTGGGTTGAAACACTGGGAATCTAAGTAAGCTTGATTTACAAAAAGCCCTAGTCAATAATTTTTGGTTAGGGCTTTCTTATTAAATTAACCGGATGTTTTTTATATAAAAGACTATTGACAGTGGAAGTCAGTCGCTTAATTTAAAAAACCTTTAACCAAAGAGCTTTACCTAAATTATTTGCGTCCGTGTTTGCTATTTATTATTATACGGACACATTAGTACTAAAATTTATGCCACCTTCATTTTCAATCTCTTGCGCCGCGCGATTAAGGAAAGACAAAAATGGAAATCGGAAAAATATATGACGTTGTATTTACAATAGGAAATTATGGTGAAATTGAATATGAGCGGGGTGTTAAATGCATCAAAAAAACACCGCAGTCATATCGCGTAGAAAGATCGAATGGTACGACGAGATTGATAGGGCAGGACTGTATTGGAGAACTTAAGGAGGTTGTGGGATTTACAAGCCCGACAGTCGGCGCTAAATAGTGATAGGCTTAGCCCATCATACAAGCGGGACACACTAAAGCGTGTCCCTTAATTCAGACTACAAGGGCTTTCCCGTCTTTGCAATAGCAAATGTGATTTTTTAGCTTTTAAGCTATTTGTTTTATCTCATCATCACTTACTCCTCATTTCTTTTACTGAACTTACCTTGCTGATGCGCTATGAAG
>Ga0208125_101088_pt1 | contig 10880 bp, 8 predicted proteins | sample LakWasM128_HOW14_2_FD_183938 | JGI IMG/M metagenome (GOLD analysis project Ga0208125, IMG submission 183938) | Freshwater sediment methanotrophic microbial communities from Lake Washington under simulated oxygen tension - Sediment Metagenome... | ecosystem: Environmental > Aquatic > Freshwater >... | reverse complement strand
GGAGAACGGCACGGCGCTGGTCAACAACGCCGGCATCACCATCCGCAGCGTGGTCGACGAGGTCAACAACATGGGCCAGCTGATCGAGGAGATCTCGCATTCGGCCCAGGAGCAGGCCAGCGGCGTGGGCGTGGTGAACCAGGCCATGAACGAACTGGACCGCACCACGCAGCAGAACACCACCCTGGTGGACGACCTCTCGCGCTCTACCGACGCGCTCAAGAACAGCTCCTCGCGCCTGCTCGAGGCGGTGGGCTTCTTCCGCGCCACCACCGCCTGAAACAGGCCAGACCCTTTCCCTGCCGTAACGAAGAGAACCGATATGAAAGCCTTCCACACCTTGACCCGTTCCGCCGCCGCCTGCTGCGCCCTGCTGGCCCTGGCCATCAGCGCCCATGCCGCGGTGCCGAAGATCGTCAAGAAGGTGCCGCCCGAATTCCCCGCCGAGGCCTCGCGCAAGTCGATCACCACCGGCACCGTGAAGGCCAAGATGGCGATCGAGCCGGACGGCAAGGTCTCGGCCGTGGACATCATCGAGGCCGAGCCCCGCAAGGTGTTCGACAAGGCCGTCACCGCCGCGCTGATGGACTGGCGCTTCGAAGCCTCGGGCGAGAAGCAGACCCACGAGGTCAAGCTGGTGTTCAAGAACGAGGACTGAGTCAGGACTTCGCACATGCCCTGCGGCATGTGCAAAGCCTGACTCAGGCCCACGAAAGGCCCTGCTCCGCAGGGCCTTCTGCATTTCATCCATCTGCATGACCTAAATCAAGGAATGCACTGACGCGCCAGGCCTCGCTTGCTAGAGTCGGTATAGCGGACACGGTGCCATCAGAGCGCCCCCCATCGCAAGGACAGCCATCGACCCCACAGGGACGGATCGGCGGCACAAGCGGAGGTGTCATGAGAGTCAACACGCCGGTAAGCCAGCGGGAATATCCCTTCCCCAAGGGCGAGACGCTGGTCTCGACCACGGACCTGCAGGGCCGCATCCTGTATTGCAACGAGGCCTTCATCGAGGTCAGCGGCTATACGCGCGAAGAACTGCTGGGTCAGCCCCACAACCTGATACGCCACCCGGACATGCCCAGCGAGGCCTTCCGCGACATGTGGGCCACCATCCAGGGCGGCCAGCCCTGGTCGGCGCCGGTGAAGAACCGCCGCAAGAACGGCGACTACTACTGGGTGCAGGCCAACGTCACGCCGCTGCTGGACGAACGCGGCCGGCCCAACGGCTATATGTCGGTGCGCACCGAGGCCAGCGCCGCGGCCACCGCGGCGGCCGAGCAGCTCTATGCCGGCATGCGGGCGCAGGCCGCCCAGGGCAGGCTCACGCAGGGCCTGCACGAAGGCCTGCTGGTGAACATGACCTCGCTGGGGCAGCTGCGCCGCCGCCTGCAGCCGGGCCTGGCGGGCCGCATGCGCCTGCTGATGGCGCTGCCGGCCCTGCTGGGCTTCGGCCTGGCCAGCCTGCCGCTGCCCGGCGCACCGCGCTGGCTCTGGGGCCTCGCCATCGCGGCGCTGTGCGCCTGGCTGGGCGGCAGCTATCTGGCCGGCCTGGCGATCGCACCGCTGCGCAAGCTGGTGAGCTTTGCCAACCGCATGGCCGCCGGCGACCTGACCCAGGGCCTCAGCGAGCAACGCCGCGACGAGGTGGGCCAGATCGCGCGCGCGCTGGCCCAGCTGAACGTGAACCTGATGTCCATCGTGCGCGACGCGCGCGTCGGCGTGACCGAGCTGCACCACGGCACGCAGGCGATCTCCGAGGGCAATGCCGATCTGTCGGCGCGCACCGAGACGCAGGCCAGCAATCTGCAGCAGACCGCCTCGTCGATGGAGCAGATCACCAGCACCATACGCGCCAGCACCGAGATGGCGCAGAGCGCGGCCCGGCATGCCGCCGCCGCGCTGGCGGTGAGCAGCAACAGCAACCAGGCGGTGGCCGCGGTGGCGCGCAGCATGGAGAGCATCAGCTCGGCCTCGGCGCGCATCGCCGACATCATCCAGGTGGTCGACAGCATCGCCTTCCAGACCAATATCCTGGCGCTCAATGCCGCGGTGGAAGCGGCGCGCGCCGGCGAGCAGGGGCGTGGCTTTGCGGTGGTGGCGTCCGAGGTGCGCGCGCTGGCCCAGCGCACCAGCACCGCCGCCCGCGAGGTGCGCGGCCTGATCGCCGAGTCCAGCGAGCGCGTCGCCGAGGGTGGCCAGCAGGTCCAGCAGGCCCAGCAGGCGATGGGCGAGATGCAGCATGCGGTGGACGATATGCACCAGCTGATCAGCCGCATCAGCCATGGCATGGGCGAGCAGATGCTGGGCGTGGAGCAGATCAACAGCGCGGTGGCGCAGCTCGACACGCTGACGCAGCAGAACGCAGCGCTGGTGGAGGAGGTGTCGGCCTCGGCCATGGGCCTGAACGAACAGGCCCAGGCGGTGGAGGATTCGGTCAGCGTGTTCAGGCTGCGCGGCCACGAGCAGCGCGCCGCGCCCGACGCGGTGGCCCTGCGGCGTGCCGCCAAGGCAGGGTTGCAGCGCGCCGCCTGAGTGACGCCCGGGCGACGCCACGCGCAATCATGAAATAAGCCACAACCGCGCCCGCCGCCGGCAGCGGGCGGGCGGGCCGATCGACGCAGCGCAGCGCTTTGGCCGCATCATGCGTGCTCCACTCCTGCGTATCAGCCATGGATCCCAGCCGCGTGCGCCTGTTCGAGCCGGACGACGAAGTCGCCCGCCTCCAGGCCATGCTGGAGCAGGCGCCCAAGGGCGCGGCCCTGCGCACCGAGCTGATCCTGGCCTGGCAGTTGCGCGAACGCGACACCGTGCGCGCGCGCCAGCTGGCCGATGACATCGCGCACCGGCTCGCCGCCGCCCCCGAGCATGCCGCCGAGCGCGCCGGCCTGCAGCCGCGGCTGCGCCTGCTGCAGGCCGAATGCCTGCGCCTGCAGGCCGAGCTGCCGGCCGCCTTGCTTGAGGCGCAGGCCGCAACGAGCGAATTCAACAAGCAGGGCGATCGCTGCGGCATGGTCGATGGCTGCTGGGTGCAGGCCCTGGTGCTGGCCAACCAGGGCCAGACGCAGGCGCGCGATGCCGTGCTCGAGCAGGGCATCGTGCTGGCCCAGACCGCCGGCGACGAGGAACGCCAGCTCATCCTGGAAGCCACGCTGGGGCGCTACCAGTCCTTCCGCGAGCTGCGCGCCGCCGAGCAGCGCTGGTCCGAACGCTTCACCGCCCTGCTGCCCGGGCTGCGCGCGCCGGCCGCCGCGGGCGTGCACCTGTTCTTCGGCAGCTGCGCCTACCGCGCCAGCGACTATGCCGGCGCGATCCAGCATTTCAACCGCGGCTTCGAGGCGGCCCTCAAGAGCGGCCAGCTGCACAACGCCATCACCGCGGCCGGCAATATCGGCAACGCCTTCACCAGCCTGAACGACCACGACACCGCACTGGAATGGGTGCAGCGCGCCCTCGAGCTGGCGCGCCCCACCGGCTGGCCCGCCAGCGTCGGTGCCTGCCTGAGCCAGATGGGCGAGACGCTGCGCCGCCTGCAGCGCCTGGATCTGGCCGAGGCCCTGCTGGAAGAAGCGCTGCAGACGCTCAAGCCACTGGAGGCCTCGCGCAACTACGCCGTGGCGCTGAAGTACCGCGCCGATCTGGCGCTGGACCGCGGCGCCTACCAGCAGGCGCTGGACTGCTATCTGATGCTGGAGCAGCGTTCCAGCGGCCCGCAGGGCGGCGACCTGCAGCTCGAAATGCAGTGCGGCAAGGCCAAGGCCCTGCTGCAGCTGGGCCAGCTCGAGGCCGCCGGGCGGGTCGCGCAGGAGGCCTTGCAGCAGGCGGTGAAGGCCGGCCTGGACGACCAGCAGGTGGAGGCCCGCCAGGTGCTGGCGGCGATCAGCGGGCAGCTGGCGCGGCAGGGCGGGCAGCCCGAGACCAGCGCGCTCGAGCATCTGGAGCAGGCCCTGCAGGTGGCCGGCCGCATCGCCGGCTACCAGGCCTCGGCCGATCTGCTCAGCGACCTGGGCCAGGCCTATGCGCAGGCCGGCCGCCATGCCGAGGCCTACGCCGCCTCCGAACAATCGGTGGCCACGCGCGAGCGCCTGCACAGCCAGGTGGCCCACCAGCGCCTGATGGCCCTGCAGCTGCGCCACATGACCGAAAGCGCGCGTGCCGAGGCCGCCCACCACAAGCAGATGGCCGAGGCCGAGGCCAAGCGCGCCGCCCTGCTGCAGCGCACCAGCGCCACGCTGGAGCGGCTCGGCGCGATCGGCCAGGAGATCACCGCCCATCTGGACGCCGAATCGGTGTTCCTGACCCTGCACCGCCATGTGCATGCCCTGCTCGACGCCGCAGGCTTTTGCGTCTACCTGATGGATGCCGACGGCCTGGCCCTGACCCCGGTGTTCGACATGGAAAACGGCCAGCGCCTGCCCAGCGAGCGCGTCGCGCTGAACGACCCGCATTCCAACTCGGCGCGCTGCGTGCGCGAGCGGCGCGAGCTTTCGGTGCACCTGGCCGCCGACGGCAGCGACCCCAGCCAGGTACCCGGCACCATGCGCACGCTCAGCGCCCTGTTCGCGCCGCTGATGGTGGGCGAGCGCGTGCTGGGCGTGATGACGCTGCAGTCGCCGCATGCCAATGCCTATGCCGAACACGAGTGGCTGATCTTCCGCAGCCTGTGCGCCTATACCGCGATCGCGCTGGACAACGCCAGCGCCTACCGGCACCTGAAGGATGCCCAGGCCCAGCTGGTGGCACAGGAGAAGCTGGCGGCGCTGGGCGCCCTGGTGGCCGGCGTGGCGCATGAGCTCAACACGCCGATCGGCAACAGCCTGCTGATGGCCTCCACCCTGCAGCAGCGCAGCGAGGAAATCACCCAGGCCGCGCAGGACAACAGCCTGCGGCGCTCGGCCCTGATGAGCTATCTGGCCGATGCCAGCTCGGCCTCGCAGCTGATCGCGCGCGGCCTCAGCACCGCCGCGGCCCTGGTCGCCAGCTTCAAGCAGGTGGCGGCCGACCGCACCACCGAGCAGCGCCGCGTGTTCGACCTCGCGCACACCAGCCAGGACATCGTCGCCACCATGATGGGCGCGATCCGCAAGAGCGGCCATGCGATTGCGCTGGAGATCCCCGAGGGCATCCGCATGGACGCCTACCCCGGCCCCTTCGGCCAGGTGCTCACCAACCTGATCAACAACGCGCTGCTGCATGCCTTCGAGGGCCGCAGCCGCGGCCGCATGCTGCTGACGGCCGCGCCGGCCAGGCCCGGCTGGGTGGAGCTGCGCTTCAGCGACAACGGCCGCGGCATCAGCGCCGAGCACCTGCACCGCATCTTCGAGCCCTTCTTCACCACCAAGCTGGGCCAGGGCGGCAGCGGCCTGGGGCTGTCGATCAGCTACAACATCGTGAAGAGCCTGTTCGGCGGCGAGATCCAGGTCGAGGCCGCCCCCGGCGGCGGCTGCTGCTTCGTGCTGCAACTGCCGCTGAGCGCGCCCGAACAGCCGCTGGATGCGCGCCTGGCCGCGCCCGAACGCTTTTCCTGAGCCCGGGCGCCCAAGTCCGGGACAATGCGGACTTCGACAGCAGCAGCACAGCGAGCACAGACGAGATGGCGATTCAATGGTTCCCCGGGCATATGAACACGACCCGGAATGCGATCAAGGAGCGCATGAAGGGCGGCATCGACGTGGTGATCGAGCTGCTCGACGCGCGCTGCCCGGGCGCCAGCGCCAACCCCCTGCTGGCCGAGCTGACCGACAGCAAGCCCACCCTCAAGCTGCTCAACAAGCAGGACCTCGCCGACCCGGCGCGCACCGCCTTGTGGCTGGCTCATTACAACGCCCTGCCCGCCACCCGCGCGATCGCGCTCGACACCGCCATGGTGGCGCCCGCCAAGGCGCTGGTGGCCGCCTGCCGCGAGCTGGCGCCGAACCGCGGCGGCATGGCCAAGCCGCTGCGCGTGCTGATCTGCGGCATCCCCAATGTGGGCAAGTCCACCCTCATCAACACCCTGGTGGGCAAGCGCTCGGCCAAGACCGGCGACGAGCCCGGCATCACCAAGGTGGAGCAGAAGATCGTGCTGGACCAGGACGTCTACCTGTTCGACACCCCCGGCATGCTGTGGCCCCGCATCAGCATCGAGCAGGCCGGCTACAACCTCGCCGCCAGCGGTGCGGTGGGCCGCAATGCCTTTGACGAGGCCGAGGTGGCGCTGGAACTGCTGCACTATCTGCGCGCCGAATACGCCGGCCGGGTGGAGGAGCGCTACAAGCTCGCCAGCAGCGTCGACGGCGGCGAACTGGACGACGAGGGCCTGCTCACCGCGATTGGCCGCAAGCGCGGCGCCATGCTGGGCGGCGGGCGCGTCAGCCTGCAAAAGGCCGCCGAGGTGCTGATCTACGAATTCCGCCAGGGCCTGCTGGGCCGCATCACGCTGGAGACGCCGGAGCAGTTCGCCGCCTGGGCGGCCACCGCGGCGCTGGCCGACCAGCAGCGCCTGGAAAAGATCGCCGCGCGCAAGCGCAAGACCAAGACGCCGCAGCGCGGTGGTCCGGTGGCGGAAGACGAGCAATAAGTCACATCCCGGGGCAGACCCTGGGGTTTGTCATGAGGCTCACACAGTGGCGCGGCATGGTGCCGGCATGTTCACCCACTTTGCCGACCTCACCACCATGCCCAGCCTCAGCATCCGCAAGCGCCTCATCCTGGCCGCCGCCTTCGTGGGCCTGTGCATGGCCGGCCTGGCGCTCTATGCGCAGCTGAGCCTGCGCGCCAGCGAACAGGCCACCGAGGCCTTCTTCACCCGCCCCCAGGTGCAGGCGCGCCAGGCCGGTGAACTCAAGGCCGCGCTCGGCACGCTCTTCATGCACGAGAAGAACATGCTGATCAGCTACGAGCTGCTCAGCGAGGCGCAGCGCCATGAGCAGCTGTGGCGGGCCAGCTGGCGCGAGGCCGAGGGCCTGCTCGCCAGCCTGCGCGCGCTGCGGCCCGATGCGGAAAGCGGCGCCGCGCTGGCCGAGCTGGAGGCCGGCCTGCGCGGCTACCGCAGCGGTTTCGAGCCGGTGATGAAGGAAGTGCTGGAGGAGCGCCTGCTCACCCCGGCCGAGGGCAATCGCGCCATGCAGCCGGTGCTGCCCGCGGTGCAGCGCGCCCAGGCCGCGTTGCAGACCCTGGTGCGCGTCAGCGCGGCCCAGGCCGACGAGGCGCGCGCGGCGCTGGAGGCGCGCGCCCGCCACACGCGCTGGGTGCTGACGCTGGGGCTGAGCGTCTGCCTGGCGCTGTGCCTGGCGGTGCTGCTGCTCACCACCCGCTCGGTGGTGCGCGCCATCGGCGCCGCGCGCGCCGCCGCCGAACGCATTGCCGCCGGCGACCTCAGCGTGGCGATCGTGCCGCAGGGCGACGACGAGGCCGCGCAGATGCTGCTGGCGCTGGCGCGCATGCAGCAAAGCCTGGCCGGCCTGGTGGGCGAGGTGCGCGACACCACCGCCGGCCTGCATGCCGCCTCGCAGGACATTGCCAGCGGCAACCAGGACCTGAGCGAACGCAGCGAGCACAGTGCCTCCAGCCTGCAGCAGACCAGCGCCAGCATGGCCCTGCTGAGCGACAAGGTGCAGCGCAGCGCCGCCGACGCGCAAACGGCCCGCGCGCTGGCCAGCGACGCCAGCCGGGTGGCCACGCGCGGCGGCGAGGTGGTGGCCCAGGTAGTGCAGACCATGGACGAGATCCAGGCCAGCTCCAAGCGCATCGGCGACATCGTCGGCGTGATCGACGGCCTGGCGTTCCAAACCAATATCCTCGCCCTGAACGCCGCCGTGGAGGCGGCGCGCGCCGGCGAGCAGGGCCGCGGCTTCGCGGTGGTGGCGGCCGAGGTGCGCAGCCTGGCGACGCGCTCGGCCGAGGCCGCCAAGGAGATCAAGCAGCTGATCGGCGCCTCGGTGCACAAGGTGGGCAGCGGCACCGCCCTGGTGGTGGATGCGGGCCAGACCATGCAGGACATCGTGCAATCGGTGCGCAGCGTCAGCGCCACCATCGCCGGCATCAGCGCCTCGGCCCAGCAGCAAAGCCAGGAGCTCGGCGAGGTCAGCAGCGCGGTGGCGCAGCTGGACGAGCTGACGCAGCGCAATGCCGCGCTGGTGGAGCAATCGGCGGCAGCGGCCGAGGGCCTGCGCGAGCGGGCCGAGCGCCTGCAGGGGCTGGTGGCCGATTATCGCTGCTAGGCCCGAGCGGCGCGGGCACAATGCCCAGCATGCCGCGCGTTATCCCACTGACCCTGACCCTGACGCTGGGCCTAGCACTGGCCCTTGGCGGCCAGGCGCTCGCCTTCGATGACAGGAACATGCCCGACGGACGGGTCTACAACGGTACTCAGTCAAAGCAATCGCCATCCCTGCCGTCTGTCTGGGTTGAAGACTTCTGGCCAAAGCTCGAGATGAAATCCGGCGAGGAACCAGACCCGAAGCGCGGGCGCTTTGTGGCTGTTGTGGAAGGCAAGTGGGGGGCTAAGTCGCTTGTCGACTTGTTTAGCGGCGAGCGATGGTGGATCCCTGAAAGTGATGACGCGCCGGCCATTGGCCGTCCGGTATGGCGGCCTGACGGCTGGACATACAACATCGTGCGCACGGCCTACGCAAATACGCACCAGCTCTGGTCATGTGAACAGAGCTGCAGTGGGACGCCGGAGCCAGGCAGTTCCGACCGCATCGCCGTCAACAGCCAGGGTCAGAGGATCCACCTAGGCTCCGTGCCGATGCCGCTGCGCTTCAAGGGCGAGGCTTTGAGGATCCAGCGTGCTTGGCCCGACGAACCTGCCATCGAAAAAATCTGGGCCCTGCAAGCGGAGAGCGAAGGCGGGCAGGTCTTATGGCGCAGCGTATTTCTCGGTCAGACGGTGGGACAACGACTCGGCCCGCGCGACGAGCTTGGTATGGACAGCCCGATCTGTCTACTCGATGCAGACGCGATTGTGTTCCCCGGCCTGGACTGGTTTTTTGTCAGGGCCGACTGCGGCGACGGCGCCAGCCAGAACCGGTATTTGGCCAGGATAGAGCTGAAGACTGGCCGCTTGTTGGCCCCACACCCCTTGCTCAAGGTCGTGCCTGCAGCGGAACTGGAAAGCCTAGTTCAACGTGTATTGGCACCGCTGGAGCGCAACGCTGGCTACCAGCGGAAGTACATGTACCTGTCGGATGGCCCGGGCGAGCCAAAGTTATGGAAAACCACGGACGACCCTGGCGATCCGACCTATGCCCGGGTGTTCGGCGCCTTTCGCAAGCAGTACTTCAGCAATCGAATGACAAGTAAGCGGCATGTGCACTAGGTATGACAGGGCAAGCAGCAAGGACGACCTCAAGGCCCAGCCTGTCGGCAGCTACATCATCACCGCTTGGTCGAATCGCAATGCGGCGAGTGTTCACCTCACGACACTAGAACCAGTCTGCGAAGGCCACATCAAGTTTGTGTGCGCAGCCACACCGGTCCGTGAATGGGCCAACATGTACGGCACCGTCACGCATGAGGCGCGCCTGCGCGCGCCCAATGCGGCAGTGGCCCAAATCCAGATCTACGGGGAGCAATAAACCGCATGGCTTCAAGGCTTCAGATCAACGCCCAAGTGCTCAAACTGGCCAAGGGCGGCAAGACCAACGCTCGGCTGCTCGCGGCCGGGCTCTTCATGGGCACGTACGCATGGGCCCACGCGGCCGACTATCGAGCCACCCCCGAGGGCAAGCTCGATGCGGCCCGGGAACATGTGAAGCAGTTCCTAATCGAGGATGCGAATCCCGACGAGGTGTACTTTGCTCGTCAGGTCGTGTTTCCGGTGTGGAAGGATCATCCGATCTATGACTGCGGCTTGCGGGTACTTGTACGCGCCATTGCGCAGCGCGGTGAGCCGAGGTTCGAGTCTCGCAAACAGGACGTTGTGCTCGTTCCGGTTGTCGCCGAGTTGCTGATGGTTGAAGCCGGTGCCAGTGGCGGCCCCGACGAGAAGCCTGGCGTAGAGGGGGCCAACTGGTGCAGCTTCGAATACGAGCGTTACAACTTCGCCAGCCAACGATTTGAGCTCGTGCCAGACTTCCTGACGCAGACCCACAACATTAGCTTCAGGTCTTGGGGTGAAACGCTAAATGAATGGCGCCCGACTCCGCTACCCGAGGGTGTCGCCCCAAACATCATCGTGGCTGTCGATGCTGACAAACGCTATGTGCGCTACACCATCCGCGTCCGGATCTCACGTGATAAGCCCTATCGAATCTGGCCGCAGGTTCCACGCCACTGGTACGCCGGCGATGCAATAACAAAGTTGGAACGCAGTCGTCAGAAGACTGACGCGATGCTGGCACAAGGTGGGCATGACCTTTGGGGTAGGCCGAGCATCGAGGAAATTGAGCAGCGCCAACGAGTGATGCGGGTGCAAAACCAGGATCGCGACTGGAAGCTGCGCAAGTTGAGGCAAGGCCTGGAAACGCTCAAACGCATTGAGCCCTTTTCGGACATCAGCATCCGCTAAGCAAATCACTGCCTGTCATGCACCTCAGGCCGCTAGCAGCATTCGACGGTGCGCCGCGTCCAACCAAGAGCTATGCCGGCGAAGGCTGCGACCAGCTGATGTCCGTCGAAAGCGATCAGGCCATTTGGAAAGAAATTGAAGCAAGGAACACTAGCCGGCCAGCCCCAGCAGCACCCGCGCCTCAGCCGGGCTGGCCACCGCGCGGCCGGCGCGCTCGGCGCATTGCGCCAGCGCCTGGATCAGCACGCCATTACCGCTGGCGCGCTCGCCGTCCGGCAGGTAGAAGGTGTCTTCCAGGCCGGTGCGCAGCATGCCGCCCAGCTCGGCGGTCTTCTGGTGCACCGGCCAGATCTCGCCGCGGCCGATCAGGGTGGTCTGCCAGAGC
>Ga0208125_101077_pt1 | contig 10922 bp, 15 predicted proteins | sample LakWasM128_HOW14_2_FD_183938 | JGI IMG/M metagenome (GOLD analysis project Ga0208125, IMG submission 183938) | Freshwater sediment methanotrophic microbial communities from Lake Washington under simulated oxygen tension - Sediment Metagenome... | ecosystem: Environmental > Aquatic > Freshwater >... | reverse complement strand
GAATTTAAGTGCGATGGTTTTAGAGGTAACTCCAGAAATAATAGACGTAAAAAAGCCCACTCAAGTGGGCAATTTTATTGGTGGCCGGGACGGGAATCGAACCTGTGACACGCGGATTTTCAATCCGTAAAATTTAAAATTCCCCTGTGTTGATTTTCATTCATATATTTAATAAATTCATTATAAAACAAATGCATATATGCATATTTGGTAAATAACAATATTCCCCTATATTCCTAAATGTTGATATAATTTGCCTACACAGCGCCTACATGGGGATGGATATGCAAAAAGTTAACTTCACCGCGGACAGAGTTGCAAGCTTCAAATGCGAAACTGCTAAGCAGCAAACAATTTATTGGGATGCCAAAACACCAGGGCTAGGTTTGCGCGTTACTGCTGCGGGTGCGAAGTCTTACATTTTTGAATCTCGCTTACATGGCAAAACTATCCGTATGACGATTGGCGACGTTAAAACATGGTCAATAGATGGAGTTGCGGGCGATAGTAAAACCGCCCGCTCAGAAGCTACAAGACTTAAAACCTTAACTGACCAGGGTATAGACCCGCGCGAGCATAAAGAGGCTGTCCGTGTTAAATCCGAGGCCGCACGTGCAGAAGCTAAGCGTAAAACAGTAACCTTTGGCGACGCCTGGCCAGTTTATGTTGAGGCCAATCAATCTAGCTGGGGCGCTCGCCATTTAGCGGACCATACTCGACTTGCCACACTTGGCGGTGAGGATAGAAAGCGCAGTAAAGAATTAACCATGGCCGGGCCCTTGTCATTACTATTGCAAGTCCACTTGTCAGACTTAAGCGGGGGTCGTATTGCCGAATGGCTTGCCAATGAATCACTCACACGACCCACTAGCGCAGCGTTAAGTTTTCGTTTGCTTCGTGCCTTTATTCGTTGGGCTGACGGGCAGGATGACTACAAAGGTTTAATTCCAGCCGAAGCTTACAGGGCCAGCGCAGTTAAAAAGGCTTTACCAAAGGGCCAGGCTAAAGATGATTGCTTGCAGCGTGAGCAATTGGTTTTATGGTTTGATGCGGTGCGCAAAATTAACAACACGGTTATTAGCGCATATTTGCAAGGGTTGCTATTAACTGGTGCCAGGCGTGAGGAATTGGCAGGGCTACGCTGGGTCGATGTGGATTTTCAATGGAAAGGTATGACCATTCGAGACAAGGTTGAGGGGCAACGCACAATCCCACTAACCCCTTATTTTGCAAATTTGTTAGCAGCATTGCCACGTCGCAATCAATGGGTCTTTAGCAGCCTGACGTCTGAAACGGGAAGGATTGCAGAGCCTCGCGCTGGGCATGTTCAAGCCTTAGAAGTGGCTGGACTTCCTCATGTGTCATTACATGGATTGCGCCGTTCTTTCGGCACTCTATGCGAGTGGGTAGAAGTGCCCGCGGGTATTAGTGCTCAAATTATGGGTCACAAGCCTAGCGCAATTGCCGAAAAGCATTACCGCCGTCGCCCGCTTGATTTGTTGCGCATGTGGCATGAAAAAATAGAAGCTTGGATATTAGAACAGGCCAAGATTAAATTTACACCAGCACAAGTCGGATTGCACGTTGTAGCGAAAGAGGCGTAGATGATGAAAAATAAAATCAATACCACAGACGACACTCCAGCACCACAACCGGACGACACTATCATTAGTGACATTCTCGCACCAGGTGAGGGCAACCAATTAAAAGCCGATGCTTGGAAAGAGAGACACAACGCAATAGTTGTTCCTCCGGCAAAGACCTCAATTTAACAATCTCAATCATAACGCAAGAAAAAATAGGAGAATTACGGTATGGCCACTAGCGACAACAATCAAGATAAAAACACATTAATGGCAGACGAGAAACGTAGAAACATTGCTTTAAATGCCGCCTATGAAATAGACGGTTTGTCCTCTTTAATCCAAAAAGAACTCACCGCGGCCGACAATACAGAAATTTCATACCTAAGGGGGCTGACCAAACGCATATTAGAGCTTAATAGTATTGTTATGAGCGCGCTAGATGATGAGCGCGAAAGCACTGGCGATTTGGCAGTTAGATTCAGTTAGGCTACGCATTAAGTTTAAACGCGGCGCCTAGGGTAGCTCCCGAAAGGCTGGATACCTTCACCAGCTTGGCACCGCGCCCGATATTGAAGGTTTTGCGAGAAGGTAAGCAATGAAAATTCACACTGAATCATCCCCGAACTGGCGCGAGTGGGATGAGCTTAAAACAACTAGCATAATCAATGCGGTCGCCTTAAGTATAGGTGTCTGTCCTAAATGGGTTCAAGTAACAATCCAAATAAACCCAGCACATCCCATTTTTAAAGAAATTGAAAGCGAGTTCTCACGGCGAGCACTTGTTTCAAGTAACCGGGCTTGCGAATTTGACGGATGGGCCGCAACTTACCCAGAAAATCAAAGACTAGATGCTAAGGTTAGCATTGTTGGCTACGCAACATGGGCGCTATTTGTAATGAAGTGGGACTTGCCTCAAGAGATGGCCGCACTAGCACAAATCAATAATTCATCTGGAAAAACAACTATCCCAGTTGCGGTAGATACTCAAAAGTTTGCAACTAAAAATATCAATAAAATTGCAACCAAAAGAGCACATGCCCTTAGGTCGTTAATTGACATGGCTAAACAAAATGCGATTAACTCCAATTCAACAAGCGACGTTTACAGCGAATTAATTAAGCTTGCAGATACAAAGCAAGGGTCACTTCTCGGTTTTGTAGATGGTGAAGGCATTAAGTTTCAATCTGACCAGGGAGTAAAGTTTTACACCAAAAAAATGCTAGCAGAGCAATTACGTAGAGATAAAAAAATGATTTCCTAAAATTGCAGATACGCTAAGTTGTTCAGTTGCAATTGTCTACTTGATAGGTTACAAAAGGTGTTTTATCTGCATATCCCATTCTATAAACAACAACTCCACCCGCATTGATAAAATCCTTAGTTGGAGGGCTTCCATTACATATATTTTGGGTTGCTATTTTTTTCATGGTTGAAGATAGTGCCTTTATATCATCCGGGCTATTGCCCCCGAGCTCATCCTTAAGTGTCTCTTTGGTATAGTCGGTAAAACCAATAAAGGTAACTATATTGTCTAGAGCAGTAGTCCCATAGATAGTGGTAGTGCTATCAATTTTGCTAGGGAGGTATGGTGCCGCTGCTTCTGAATTGGCTTTTGCTAACTTACAAATTGAATATCCTTTCAGAACCTTTTTACAAATTGGATTCTCGGAAGCGATAACTTTGTTCGAAAATAGAGTTAGTAAAATAACAACACCAATAAATTTCATTTTTTTCCGCCAACATTACAGTTAATAGTATTGCTTCAATAAATAAGTCTCTAAAACTTATATAGGATTGCATTTTTATTATCAGATTGTAATTCAATATAACAAACCTGAAACTATAAACCTTAATAGAATTAAGCACGCTAGAGCACGTGAAGCCTTGCAGAAGCACGTGACGCCTTAGCTCTATCGGGAACAATCAACATCAAGCATTAAATAGGCATCGTTATCAACACCCGTCAATCGGGAAAAGGAAGAGCGATGCTACAAAACAAAGAAACAAACTTTCCGGCAGTAATGTCAACAGACGAGGCCGCACCATTTATTAACCGCAGACCTCAAACTCTTAGGAAATGGGCATGCCTAGAAATTGGCCCAATTCGTCCAATTCGAATAAATGGCCGTCTAGCCTGGCGAGTTTCAGATTTGCAATCACTTCTAGGTGGGGAGGTTGCAAAATGAACAATCTAGCCAATGCAAAGCTAATCGACAAAAACACCAAAAAAGCCAGCATGTTAAGGCTCTTTGTTCGCCTGGGGGAGCAGGGCTTAAACTGCTTTGAGGCGGCTAATAGGCATCATGATTATGTGCTCAGGACGACGGTATCAGATTTGCATCGTGACTACGGCATTGTGTTCGACCGCAAGCATGAGAAGGTTTCAAACGCCTTTGGAAAGAAAACCTCATGCGTCAGGTATTGGCTGGATAGTTCAAATGCTTCTAAAGCCAAGCTATTGCTAGATTCCGAGTAGCAATATGGCAAGGCGCAAAATAGAAAAACGGCCTGAAAGTATCAGCGGGGGCTATTCGGCTATCCCGTGGACCGTTATAGATAGCGCCGCCTTTTCAGGGTCGAGCGACAAGGCAAAGTCATTGCTTTTTGCTTTAATGAGGCAGCATAACGGCTCAAATAATGGGAAATTACACTTGGCAAGAGCATGGCTTAACAGTCACGGTTGGACGTGTGACGAGAATAACAAAAAGGCTCGCGACGAACTTATTGAGCGCGGCCTTATTGTTAAGACTAGGAGCGGTGGTTTAAATATGGGCGCCGATTTTTTTGCTCTTACCTGGTTTGATATTACCAACTATGTTGGCTTAGACATAAGCGCTAGAACTTACCCAAGGGGGGCTTACAGCCTATGCAAATTACCACCTACACAAAGACGAAAACCACCTGCAAAAAAACAAAATTACCGCACCAGTAGTCGAGACAGTGCTGACCCAACTACCGAGCTAGTGACAAAACTCACTGACCCGACTACCGAGCATGAAATGGCATGTTTAAGCCATTCAACTGACCCGACTACCGAGCACAATGTAATTACACCATTACATACTATTAATTATTCTAAGGATAACTAAATGGCAATGACAGAAATACCAAATATTAACTATGAAATAAAAGGCAACTTGATAAACATTGAGCAAGGCGAGCCTGCAAACCTGGTGAAATTACACCGGGTACATTTTGACCACATTGCTAGTGAGCTTGGTCTGACTACACTATCAGTTACGGCCCAAACCATAAAGCGCAGATTTGAGAAAGTATCTGACGAATTAAACTCATTGGCCGCAAATGAACACTATCGGGAGCACATCATTAAATATTGCTCAAAGGCATTTGAATACCTGGCTGAGTTTGACGCTATTCGCGCACTAGCAAATGAGTTTTTGAATGATATAAACGACAGCACTTTCGACGAACAAGGAGCAGCGCTATGAGTATTAAACAATACTTACGTAAGGTCAGTCTATTAGTTGGCAGCAGTGAAACTACACAGGGCGCCATAGACCTATCAGAACTTCGCATACGCTTCACCATTCGCAGAGGTGATATACAAACACCCAACACGGCCGACATTCGCGTTTATAACCTAAGCGAGCAAACCGCGCAGAACATACAAAAAGAGTTCACTCGCGTAGTTTTGCAAGCTGGCTATGAGGGAAATTATGGCGTGATATTCGACGGCCAAATTAAACAAGTCAGGCGCGGCCGCGAGACACAGACAGACACGTACTTGGACATTACCGCGGCGGACGGAGATAGCGCTTATAACTTCGCAATGACTTCTATATCACTAGCCGCCGGCTCAACCCCTAACGACCATGTGGGTGCGGTGCTAAAAGATATGGCCAGCCATAACGTGTCAGGTGGGTATATTCCCAACTTACCAGGAAACCCGCTACCGCGTGGCAAGGTAATATTTGGCATGAGCCGCGACGTAATGCGAAATATTGCTAACAACACCGATACAAGTTGGAGCATTCAGGACGGTAAGCTCAATATGGTGCCGTTGAATGCCTACATGCCTGGCGAGGTGCCAGTGCTCACGGCTGCGACTGGCGTGATTGGGTTGCCGGAGCAAACGCAGGGCGGCATCAAATTAAAAACCTTACTTAACCCTAACCTTAAGATAGGGCAGGCCGTGAAGCTCGATAACGCAAGCATACAGAGCTATAAATTTGGCCTAGCACTCAATCAGCAAGTGCAAAACTTATTTGACGAGCAAGTTGTAAAGTTAAATGACGATGGGCTTTACTACGTGATGATTGCGGACCATACGGGCGATACGCGCGGCAATGAGTTTTATACCGAACTTACATGTCTAGCCATTGATGCAACAATCCCCAGAGAGTATATGCCACGGCAAGCGGTTAATGGTGACATAGGCTCGATTAAACGGCGCGGTTAATTTTGTGGCATCCCAGACATTAAGAACAATCATATTCCTGGGCTTCGGCTCAGGTTTTTAACAGGGTAATTTATGACCGAAATTAAAAAAACTGAATTAACACCAAAGCAAGAAAACTTTTGCCTGGCATATATTGAAACTGGCAATGCTAGTGAGGCTTATCGCAGAGCATACAACGTTGAAAAAATGAAAGAGGCAACCATAAATCGCAAAGCCAAAGAGTTGCTGGACAACGGCAAGATTACGGCAAGACTAAACGAATTGCGCAAGCCAATTATTGAACGCCACAAAATTACAGTTGATGACTTGATTGCAGAGTTAGACGAAAACAGAAAAGCCGCGCTTGGCGCTGAAACGGTACAGTCAGCGGCGGCCACAGCGGCCACAATGGCTAAGGCAAAGCTATTAGGCTTTGATAAGCAAGTTGTTGAGTTAACAGGCCAGGGCGGACCTATTCAGTCAGTGACAACATTTTCAAGCGACCCTATCGAGGCGGCCAAAGCCTATATGAAGCTTATGCGTGGTGGTAAATCTTAACATTGCTTTTAAGCTTCGAATGGGTATAGATTTTAATGGAAATAGTAATTACAATGTACTAACTCCCGCGCTCCGAAACCCCTCACATGACTGCGGGGGACTCCTAAACGGAGGGGCTAGACCCTAGGGGCGTGTGGACCCTTCATCTTGGCGACAACCTCATTTTCCATATAGTAAATCCTTGTTTTCCATACGCGGTACCTTCATCAAGCCGTCTCAATTTAGTTTTTGCGCATATATATTGCAAAAGCTCTATTCTATGTTGACTTGCCCCATGCTCTAGGTCTTTGCCATTGGATTGGTACCCAATAGCTCCAATAAACAAATCAACGAGTTGTACAAAGTCGCATGATTTTGAGTCTACGTAATGAACGCGCTTAAAGGGCCTATGAGTTAATTGATGTTTTTTTGCAATTCCACTGTTTAATATACTTCTCAACTCATCAAGTGATTGGTTTGAGTTTCGATTGTCGAGGTAAGCATGTATGGACTCATAAGTTCTACACTCCTTACCAATACGTAACAATAATTGGTATGTAAACTTACTAAATCCAATCTCGTGATTTCCATCGTTATATTTTGAGTGATTAAGTTGGCTGCAATCAATAAGGACACTATGAAATGTAATTACCCCATTATTCATATAGTCAAAAAACACATCCAAAAATGATTTGTAACACTCAAGTTTAGTCCTACTTATCTTTCCCCATTTAACCTCACGGTCTAAGCCTCTTTTTTCTCTAATTTCAGCCAGTGAGCGGCTAACCGTTTCAATATGCGGCTGTTCAATAACCACCCCACCAAGAACCATATATTTATGGCCGTTCTGGCAACTTTCATCTACATAAATTTCATGACGCACGTTTTAACATTTTCTATTCGTATTATTGTGGTGAAGGTGAATGATTAACAATTTGAACTGGTAATGGCTCAGTGCTATTAACAATTTTAGCTAATCCATTAAGAACAGCTAGTTGAGCATTTTCTAAATTAACATGTGCTTCAGGTCTGTAGGCGTCACGTTTTAGCTGAATTTCATCAAAGTCGTAACCTAAAGCGTGAGACATTTCATAAAGCATTTTAGTGAATAGCTCTTCCGCGTGGCGATTCCACTCCTCTTGTGCTGTAAAGCTCTTATCATTTAAATGAGCGTTATAGTTTTTCCAAGAGTTAGTAACAGCCTTTTCATTTTTAGATTGCCACCGCACCCCAAAATACATAGGACCATAAAATTCAATATCAATTAGATTTAATGCCTGTACATGCTCGCGGGAAACTTTCTCCGCTCTCGTAGACATTAAGCTCTTAAAGATAGTCAAACGGCGGATGCGCTTCTCTCTTATTGTTTCAATCATTTTCTGAGCTTGTACAGCAAGGATAGGGCCAAGCAATACAGCGACAACCATTACCCAATCCTTAATTTCTAAACCATAATAAGTTTCTATAACCATTTATTTCCCCTTTAATCCATGAAATGAACATCGAAAGATTTATATCCGACATGCGGAGCGATTGCTTGATGCAATCTAACTGCAAGAGGCTCAACAGTAGCCCAAGATGGATAAGTCTTATAGCCAGTTTGAATGTAACGTAATCCCATATTTTCATTAATGCTCATTAGCAACTCAATCGCAGATAAATCACTTTTGTTTTCTTTAAAAAGGCTTAGTAATCCTAGCTCTTTAGCTTTTCGATAACACTTATGGATGTTATGTCCATACTTCTTCGAGGACAACTCATCCAAGGTAAACCCACAGTGGCGAAGGTAAGCTTTAAGGGTAAGTTCTATGCCATGTAATGCTAGAAAGTATGCGGGGATTGGCGAGACAAAATCATGTATCGGAGCTTTGCCTAAGTGTGAGTCAACAAGGCGAGCGGCCTCGATATACTCGTAAGCATAACGAGCTAGTCCAATTGAGGTTGTTCTAAAATCGACAGTATCTTGTGCTGCGGGTACTTGGTTTGCCATAACTCATTCTAGCTCGAGTTTTCAGTAGAGTGCTAGTGGCTAAATTGTTTATTTCCAATGTGAGAGAGTAATATTCACTTCTAATTTCACCTTACTGGAGTCGTAAAAGTCATGCGTTGTATTTTTGGGTTGCTCATCCATGCGCCAGAAGTCATTACGTTATAGCAAGTTTTGAAGTCCGCAATATCTTTATTTTCATTAGGTGGGCAAAGTAACTCAACTGCGGCTAAGCATTGGGCGCCGTGCGGAAAGTCGTACTGAATTTGTGTAGAGCAAAATCCCCAACCCTCAGTTGGCAATTTGCTGTTATTAGCTCGCTCAAGCAAGTAGTCACTAGCATTTAGCGTGCGTGTATTGCAAGACTTATAAAGTTGAGCATTGCCGGCTGTTTTGAAGTTCTCGCAGTTATCAAGCTGAGTGCGCAACATAATCTCACGCGCACCTTTAAACCAACCGCCAGCACGTCCAGCTAGTGGGTCCGTATTGTTAAATTGTTGCGGTACTGATTGAGGCGCGGCACACCTTTCCCACTGGCGCTCATATCCCGCCTGCCCTTCGTGGCCATAGCACCAACCTTTAGACGTCAGCTCATCAATAAGCTTATCCCGTTTATCGCACATCCTCATTGCCGCTGGGTCGTCACCTGAGGCGCCGCGACATTGGTCATTAAGCCTGGTAACTTGCTTAATTATATTTTCGTCTGATGCGGCATAAGTGAAACATGGTAATGTTAGCCAAAATATAAGAAGTAGTATTTTCATGGTTGCTTTAAATCTGTTATCTGCAATGTATTCATTATGGCAATAATAAGAAAGATTGTATGGAATTAAATAATCGAGAGTTGGCAATTGTTATTTGGTTTTTTGTTGCGCTCGGGTTCGTTGGGTTTAATCAGAAAATGCAAGATGTGAGAAATAGTCTAAAAGGGGTTTTAGTCACTTTTATATCAAGACCTATACTTATGATTGTCGGTTTTATGATGGTATATGTGGCAGCCGTGGTTTACGGCTTATACATTTTTAATTTATGGGATTATTCGCAGGTTAAAAATACATTGATATGGTTTGTTTCAACGGCATTTATATCCATGTTTAATTTGGATAAATATCATGAAGAAAAACACTTCTATAAAGAGTTCTATCTGTCAAATTTCAAATTAATTGCAATTATTCAATTCGTGCTTGGTATTTATACGTTTAACCTAGTTGCAGAGCTTGTTTTAGTTCCAGCTTTGATTTTCCTCTCCGGGATGTTGGTTGTAGCTAAAAGGAATCGAGAGCACCACGCAGTAGCAAGCTTGCTTACAAATATTTTAAGTTTGTATGGCCTTGTTCTAATTTCATATGCGCTTTACATGATAGTAAGTGATTTCAATGGTTTTGCAAGTAAAGCCACCGTACATGATTTTTTGATACCTTCACTACTAACAATCTGCTACCTGCCATTTGTAATTTTTCTGCTTATATACTCAACTTATGAGCGTATTTTTGTAAGGTTGCAGTTTTCCATTAAAAATCCAGAGCTTTTGAGATACACAAAATATTATGTGTTAACTAGGTTTAATTTTAGATTTAGAAATGTAGTTAGATGGTCTCGCAGCTTGGGATATCTAAAAATTGAATCGAGGGCTGATATTAGAAAGTCAGTTCATGAAATATTTAAGTTAATTGAGATTGAGAAAAACCCGCCACAAATTAATACTAACCGAGGATGGTCTCCATATGATGCCCTGGAGTTTTTAAGTGAGGTGGGCATAGTCGCTGAGAACTACCATCCAACTTACAATGATGAATGGGCCGGGCAGTCGAAATATATAAAAACTACTGAGGATTATCAAACACAAAATAAAGTTATTTATTATGTAAATGGTAATGCGAATATTGCTCATAGTTTGGAGCTAAATTTTGCAATGAGTTCACTAGAAACTATAAATATTGGACATGTCCAATTATTGGAATATGCCAGAATTTTAGTTAATAATGCTCTCGATAGAGACATCCCAATCGAAATTGAATATGCAATTATTACGGGTGTTGCTTCGTCTGTTCAAGTGGGCCTATATAAGGTGGTTTTGAATAGAGATGACTGGGGAAACAAAAAAATTGGAGGGTATGATTTAGAGTTGCGTATTGAATTAGTAAATCACAACTCAGGTACGAATGATTAGTAGAGGATGCCCTGATAGTCATTTGGTATGTTGACCTACAAAACCTACATAGCGCCTACATGAATAAAAAACGACGGACGTAAAAAAAGCCCACATCGCTGTGAGCTTGATTTCGCTTGGTGGCCGGGACGGGAATCGAACCTGTGACACGCGGATTTTCAATCCGCTGCTCTACCAACTGAGCTACCCGGCCGTACTTCTTAGTGCATTTGCATACATGTAAATGTTTGCAAGTCGCGCATT
>Ga0208125_101066_pt1 | contig 11018 bp, 10 predicted proteins | sample LakWasM128_HOW14_2_FD_183938 | JGI IMG/M metagenome (GOLD analysis project Ga0208125, IMG submission 183938) | Freshwater sediment methanotrophic microbial communities from Lake Washington under simulated oxygen tension - Sediment Metagenome... | ecosystem: Environmental > Aquatic > Freshwater >... | reverse complement strand
CGCTGCGGTTCCGAGCGCACCGAAAAGCTCTCGGCCTTCGGCTCCACCGCATGCAAGGCGCTGTACCGCTGCCTGGCCTGCCTGGAACCTTTCGAACACTTCAAGCCCATCTGAATCATGAGCCTCCACTTTCATCCGCTGCGTGTCCGCGAAGTCCGTCCCGACACCGACGAAGCCGTGATCGTCAGCTTCGATGTGCCGGCCGCCGACGCCAACACCTTCAAGTTCACCCAGGGGCAATACCTGACCCTGCGTGCCGACGTGAACGGCGAGGATCTGCGCCGCTCCTACTCCATCTGCGCCGGCATCGACGATGGCGAGCTGCGCGTGGGCGTCCGCAAGGTCAATGGCGGCAAGTTCTCCAACTGGGTCAACGCCAGCCTGAAGGCCGGCGACGTGATCCAGGTGTTCCCGCCGCAGGGCCGCTTCTTCGTGCCGCTGGACCCCAAGGCCGAGCGCCACTATCTGGGCATCGCCGGCGGCTCGGGCATCACCCCCATCCTCTCCATCATGAAGACGGTGCTGGCCAGCGAGCCGGCCAGCCGCTTCACGCTGATCTACGGCAACCGCCGCCAGGCCTCCACCATGTTCAAGGAGGAGATCGAGGATCTGAAGAACCAGTACCTGACGCGCGTCTCGCTGCACCATGTGTTCAGCGACGAGCAGGTCGATTCGCCGCTGATGGCCGGCATGCTCAACCGCGAGAAGATCGCCGAATTCCTCAGCGCCCTGGTGGATCCGGCCAGCGTCTCCGAGGCCTTCATCTGCGGGCCCTACCAGGTCAACGACGAGGCCGAGGCGGCGCTGCTGGCGGCCGGCGTGGCGCAGGAGCGCATCCACATCGAGCGCTTCGGCACGGTGGAGATGCAGCAGGGCAAGCCGGCGCCGCACGAGGTGCGTGCCGAGGACGCCGACAGCGCCCGCGTGACGCTGATACGCGACGGCGTGGCGCGCGAGTTCGAATTCAGCAAGAGCGACCCCAGCCTGCTGGACGCCGCCGCGCGCGCCGGCCTGGAGGTGCCGTTCTCCTGCAAGAGCGGCGTGTGCTCGACCTGCCGCTGCAAGCTCGTCGAGGGGCAGGTGCGCATGGACAAGAACTTCGCGCTCGAGAAACACGAGGTCGCGGCAGGCTTTATCCTCAGCTGCCAAGCCCATGCGCTGACGCCGCGCGTGGTGATCTCGTTTGACGAAAGATGACTAGCTCCGTATGCGCCTGACCCGACGCTTGGCAGTCCTGACGCTTGCTGTGATGCATAGCCTGTGTTGGGCGGGGGCGCTTGCGGCCGGCGCACGTCGGACCGCACACGTGACCATTGAGGCAGCAGAGTCGTTGCCGGCATGGACCCAAGCTGGGTCGTGGCTTTACGGGCCCGAAGGGAGTGCAGTCGAGCAGATGATCGTCAAGAAGAGCCACGCGATTCCGGGGCACGTCGTGTTGATGTGCGACTTGCAAGGGGTGGAGCATGGCAAGACGCTCGCCGGTCCGCGCTTGCTCGTCATAGAGAACCGGCGTCTTGCCGGCTTCTCGATGGCACCGGTGACCGAAAGTCAGCGCCAGGACGCGGGGATTGGGCGCGCATTCGACATAAGGCGCTGGGGCGTTGTGCGCTACCAGGAGCCGTTTGCCTCAGACCTCTGGAGTGAGCCGGTCTGGAGGAGTGACCTTGACGCGGCCGGACGCGGAACAATGCTACTTTCTTGGTGGCTAGGGAATGGCGGCCATGCACTGCTCGCCTACGTGTTTGAGGGAAGCAAAATCAGCCGGCACGCTTTGTCGTTGAATAGAGGTGAAGTGCTTGGTATTCAAGACCTGGACGGTGATGGTGTGGCAGAGATCGTTGCCGAAGGGGCTCTGCAGTCGAGTTTCTTTGAGGAGCGTGCGCTGGAACTACGGACGGCATGGAATCTCACTGATCAAGGGTTTCGAGTCAATCTCCACAGCATGCGCAGTGGCGCCGTGGACCGAGCCCTTCCGCGTGCGGAGCTGTTCAAACATGCGTTTCAATGAGTCAGTGATGGTACAAATATTGGAGGCCTGCTGAGATGGCGCGCGGCAGAGCTCCCGGATTCGACGCAACGCGTGAGGCCATCCTCGTGCAGGCGGCGCGCTTGTTCGCCAACCAGGGTTACCCCGGCACCTCGATGAACCAGGTGGCCGAGGCCTGCGAGGTGAGCAAGCCCACGCTCTACCACTATGTGCGCGACAAGCACGAGCTGCTGGTGCAGATCTGCGAGAGCCATGTGGAAGACCTGGCCGCGCTGGTGGAAGAGGTGCGCGAGCAAGACCTGGCCCCCCAGGCGCATCTGCGCGCGCTCATCGCCCGCTTCATGCAGGCTTATGGCGAGGCGCAGAACCAGCACCGGGTACTTACCGAGGACACCAAGTTCCTCAACCCCGAAGATCAGGAGCGCCTGCTGGCGATCGAGCGCGGCGTGGTGGCGGCCTTTGCCGACGCGGTGGCCGCGGTGCGCCCCGAGTTGCAGGCGGCCAAGCTGCACAAGCCGCTGACCATGCTGCTGTTCGGCATGATCAACTGGACCTTCACCTGGCTCAAGCCCGACGGCGAGCTGACCTACGAAGCGCTGGCGCCGATGGTGGCGGATCTGTTTTTCGGCGGCCTGGGCGCCGTGCAAGCCTCGTGAAGGCTGGCGGCCCGAATATGCGCATGCTTTCCTTCACGCGAAATTTCAACGACAACGGAGACAAGACGATGCAACGCAAGCTGATTCTGAAGAAGTCCCTGCTGGCCCTGACGGCCGGCCTGACCCTGCTGGGCCAGGCCTGGGCCGACATCAATGTGGGCGTGACGGTCTCAGCCACCGGGCCGGCCGCCTCGCTGGGCATTCCGGAGAAGAACACGCTGAGCCTGCTGCCCGCCACCATCGCCGGCCAGAAGGTCAACTACTTCGTGCTGGACGATGCCTCCGACACCACCACCGCGGTGGCCAACACCCGCAAGCTCATCACCGAGCACAAGGTGGACGTGGTGATCGGCTCCACCGTCACGCCCAACTCGCTGGCGATGATCGACGCCGTCTCCGAGGCCAGCACGCCGATGATCTCGATGGCCGCCTCGGCGCGCATCGTCGAGCCGGTGGACGCGAAGAAGCGCTGGGTCTTCAAGACGCCGCAGAACGACATCATGATGGCCCTGGCGATCGTCCAGCACATGGCCGCCAGCGGCGTGAAGACGGCCGGCTTCATCGGCTTTGCCGACGCCTATGGCGAGGGCTGGTACCAGGAGTTCACCAAGATCGCCGCCATCAAGGGCATCAATGTGGTGGCGGCCGAGCGCTACAACCGCACCGATACCTCGGTGACCGGCCAGGTGCTGAAGCTGGTGGCCGCCAAGCCCGATGCGATCCTGATCGCCGGTTCGGGCACGCCCGCCGTGCTGCCGCAGAAGACCCTCAAGGAACGCGGCTACGCCGGCAAGTACTACCAGACCCATGGCGTGGCCAACAACGACTTCCTGCGCGTCGGCGGCAAGGATGTGGAAGGCACGCTGCTGCCCTCGGGCCCGGTGCTGGTGGCCAATCAGCTGCCCGCCGACCACCCGGTGAAGAAGAGCGCGCTGGACTATGTGGCCAAGTACGAAACCGCCTTCGGCAAGGGCAATGTCTCGACCTTCGGCGGCCATGCCTGGGATGCCGGCCTGCTGCTGCAGGCGGCCATTCCCGCCGCGGTGAAGAAGGCCCAGCCCGGCACGCCGGCCTTCCGCGCGGCGCTGCGCGACGCGCTCGAGGCCGTCAAGGAACTGCCCGGCGCGCATGGCGTGTTCACCATGTCCGACAAGGACCACCTGGGTCTGGACCAGCGCGCCCGCGTGATGGTCAAGATCGAGAACGGCGGCTGGAAATACCAGCCCTGATCCCTCCCGCGCGCTGCGCCTGTCTGAGCGGGCCCGCGAGGGCCCGCCTTTCATCCTGACTCCGAAAACGAACGAGGTTTGCCATGAGCGCCACCCCTCCCATCCTGCAAAGCCTGATTGCCAACCGCTGGATCGGCCAGACCGCCGCGCGTGCCCTGCACAGCGCCGTGAATGGCCGGCCGGTGGCGCTTACCCATGCCGACGCGATCGACTTCGGCGAGAGCCTGGCCTATGCCCGGGGTCAGGCCTTGCCCGCGATGCTGAAGCTGGACTACCAGCAGCGCGCAGCCCTCTTGAAGGCGCTGGCCACCCATCTGATGGAGCGCAAGGAGACGCTCTACGCGATCTCGGCCCACACCGGCGGCACGCGCTCGGACAACTGGATCGACATCGAGGGCGGCATCGGCACCCTGTTCGCCTACGCCAGCATGGGCCGGCGCGAGCTGCCTTCCAGCAATGTGGTGCATGAGGGCCCGGCCGTCCAGCTCGGCAAGGAGGGCCAGTTCATCGGCTCGCACATCCTCGTGCCCAAGCGCGGCGTGGCGGTGCACATCAACGCCTTCAACTTCCCGATGTGGGGCATGCTGGAGAAATTCGCGCCGAGCTTCCTGGCGGGCATGCCCTGCATCGTCAAGCCGGCCACCGCCACCTCCTATGTGGCCGAGGCCTGCGTGCGCCTGATCCACGAGTCGGGCCTGCTGCCGGCCGGCGCGTTGCAGCTGATCGTGGGCGGCTCGGGCGATCTGCTCGACCGCCTGGAGGAGACCGATGTGGTCACCTTCACCGGCTCGGCCGACACCGCCGCGATGCTGCGCGTGAACGCCAACCTGGTGCGCCGCTCGGTGCCCTTCAACGGCGAGGCCGACAGCCTGAACTGCGCCATCCTGGGCCCCGACGTGACGCCGGACGATCCCGAGTTCGAGCTCTTCATCAAGGAAGTGGCGCGCGAGATGAGCGCCAAGACCGGCCAGAAGTGCACCGCCATCCGCCGCGCCATCGTGCCGGCCAAGCATATCGACGCGGTGGCCGCGGCGCTGCGCGATCGCTTGAAGAAGCTCAAGGTCGGCGACCCGGCGGTGGAGGGCGTGCGCATCGGCGCGCTGGCATCCAAGGCGCAGCAGAGCGATGTGGCCGAGCGCCTGGCGCTGCTGGCCGCGGGCAACGAGATCGTGCTGGGCGAGCGCGACGGCTTCGCACCGGTGGGCGAGGGCGTGGCCGAGGGCGCCTTCTTCGCGCCCACCCTGCTGCTGTGCCGCGACGGCTTTGCCAACGAGACGGTGCACAACGTCGAGGCCTTCGGCCCGGTCTCCACCCTGATGCCCTACACCGAGCTGGACGAGGCGCTGCAGCTGGCCGCCAAGGGCCGCGGCAGCCTGGTGGGCTCGGTGGTCACCAAGACGCCGGCGATCGCCGCCCAGGCGGTCTATCACGCCGCCGCCTTCCACGGCCGCCTGCTGGTGCTGGACCGCGAAGCCGCCAAGGAGTCGACCGGCCACGGCTCGCCGCTGCCGCAGCTCAAGCATGGCGGCCCGGGCCGCGCCGGCGGGGGCGAGGAGCTGGGCGGCATCCGTGCCGTCAAGCATTACCTGCAGCGCTGTGCGGTGCAGGGCTCGCCCACCATGATCACGGCCATCACCGGCGAATACCAGCGCGGCGCCAAGGTGCAGGAAGACGCCGTCCACCCCTTCCGCAAGTACTTCGAAGAGATCCAGATCGGCGATTCGCTGCTGACGCATCGCCGCACCGTGAGCGAGGCCGACATCGTCAACTTCGGCGGCATCTCGGGCGACTTCTTCTACATGCACTTCGACGAGATCGCGGCCAAGGACACGCAGTTCGGCCAGCGCATCGCGCATGGCTACTTCGTGCTCAGCGCTGCGGCCGGCCTGTTCGTCTCGCCCGCGCCCGGCCCGGTGCTGGCCAACTACGGCCTGGACACCCTGCGTTTCGTCAATCCGGTGGCGATCGGCGACACCATCCAGGCGCGCCTGACCTGCAAGCGCCGCATCGACCGCGGCAACCGCCCCGACCAGCCGCCGCAGGGCGTGGTGGCCTGGGACGTGCAGGTGCTGAACCAGCGCGGCGAGCTGGTGGCGAGCTACGACATCCTGACCCTGGTGGCGAAGAAGGCGGCCTGAGCACCGCCGCGACACCGCGCAGTTGCGGCGCGGCGGCGCTGTGCTAGGCTGTCTCCCATAGGCAGCCAGCATGCTCAATCGCAGATCAGCCCTCGCCGCAATGACGCTCGGTTTGCCCCTGGGGCCGGCCCGGGGTCAGGTCTTGATGCAGGTATCCACGCTGCTGGACCCTGACCCGGCCACCACCGTCGCCGAGCGCATCCTGCGCGAAGCCTACCGGCGCGTCGGCCGCGAGCTGGAGGTGAAGGCGATGCCCGGCGAGCGCTCTCTGCTGAGCGCCAACAGCGGCGACACCGATGGCGAGCTCTACCGCCGCGCCGGCATCGACAAGGCCTACCCCAATCTGCTGATGGTGCCGGTGGCCCTGCAGCAGTACGAGATCGTGGTGTTCAGCAAGGCGCGCCAGTTCAATGTGCGCGGCTGGGAGAGCCTGCGGCCCTACAAGCTGGGTTTCGTGAAGGGCATCAAGGTCATCGAAGAGAACACCGTGGGCATGCAGATCGAGGCGGTGGCCACCCTGCAGCAGGCTTTTACCAAGCTGGAGCTGGGGCGCACCGAGCTCGTGCTGGCCAACCGCATATCCGGTCTGGCCAGCCTGCGCCAGCATCAGTTCAACGGCGTGCGCGTGCTGCAGCCCGCCTTGGCGGCCTTCCCGGTGTTCCACTACCTGAACAAGAAGCACGAGCTCCTGCTGCCGCGACTCACGGCGGCGATGCGTGAGCTGGAGCAAGAACGCTTCATCCAGAAGGTGCAGGATGAGGTGCTGTCCGAGTACTGAGCCCTCCTAGAATCAAGCCCCTTGTTGTTGAAACCCAGCGCGTGCTGGCCAGGAATCCCTTCTCATGCATGCTGCTGATACGAATGCGTCCCCGGTGGTGATCGTCGGGGCCGGTCTGGCCGGTCTGACGGTGGCCCTGCATCTGGCCGACCAGGTGAGCGTGGTGGTGCTGGCCAAGCGCGAGTTGACGGAGGCCGCCACGGCCTGGGCGCAGGGCGGCATCGTCGGCGTGCTGGGGCGCGACGACAGCATCGAGAGCCATGTGCGCGACACCCAGGACGCCGGCGCCGGCCTGGTGGACGAGGGCACGGCGCGCTTCATCGCCGAGCGCAGCGCGCAGGCGGTGGAGTGGCTGGTGCAGCAGGGCGTGCCCTTCACCCCCGACGACGACGGCCCGCTGGGTCTGCACCTGACGCGCGAGGGCGGCCATGCGGTGCGCCGCATCGCCCACGCCGCCGACGCCACCGGCAAGGCCATCCACGACCAGTTGCTGGCCGCCGCCAAGGCCCATCCCAACATCAGCCTGCGCGAACGCTGGATGGCGCTGGACCTGATCACCTCGCGCCACGTGCAGCGCGAGGAGGAGCCGCGCTGCTACGGCATCTATGCGCTGGACATCGACACCAAGCGCGTCGAGACGCTGGCGGCGCGCGCCGTGGTGCTGGCCACCGGCGGCGCCGGCAAGGTCTACCGCTACACCACCAACCCCGACACCTCCACCGGCGACGGCATCGCGATGGCCTGGCGCGCCGGCTGCCGGGTGGCGAACATGGAGTTCATCCAGTTCCACCCGACCTGCCTCTACCACCCGCAGGAGCGCAGTTTTTTGATCACCGAGGCGCTGCGCGGGGAGGGCGGGCATCTGAAGTTGCCGGATGGCACCCGCTTCATGGCCGCGCATGACGAGCGCCTGGAGCTGGCGCCGCGCGACATCGTCGCCCGCGCCATCGACTTCGAGATGAAGAAGCATGGCCTGGACCATGTGTGGCTGGACGCCACTCACCTGGGCGAGGCCTTCCTGAAGGAGCATTTCCCCACCATCCATGCGCGCTGCCTGGCGCTGGGCATCGACATCGCGCGCGAGCCGATTCCCGTGGTGCCGGCGGTGCACTTCACCTGCGGCGGCGTGGTCACCGACCTGCTGGGCCGCAGCGATCTGCCGGGCGTCTACGCGGTCGGCGAGACCGCCTACACCGGCCTGCACGGCGCCAACCGCCTGGCCAGCAATTCGCTGCTGGAATGCGTGGTGCTGGGCCAGACCTGCGCCGAGGACATCCTCGGCCAGGCAAGACTTGACCCCGCGCCGTTGCCGGCCTGGGACGAGAGCCAGGTGGAGGACGCCGACGAGCAGGTGGTGATCGCCCACAACTGGGACGAGCTGCGCCTCTTGATGTGGAACTACGTGGGCATCGTGCGCACCACCAAGCGCCTGGAGCGCGCGCTGCACCGCATTGCCCTGCTGCGCAGCGAGATCGACGACTATTACGCCAACTTCCGCGTCAACCGCGATCTGCTGGAGCTGCGCAATCTGGTCGACTGCGCCGAGCTGATCGTGCGCTCGGCGCTGCTCAGGCACGAGAGCCGTGGCCTGCATTTCAGTCGCGACTACCCGCGCACCCTGCCGGTCAGCTTCCCGACCGTGCTGATCGCCGAGCGCGGGCTGCGCAAGCTCTGAACCTGGGCATCAGGGCGCGGCGCTGTGCCGCAGCAGGATCGATTGGAGGCTGCCGTCCTTCTGCATCGCGGCCAGCGCGGCTTCGATGCGCGGCAGCAGCGGCAGCAGGACCGAGCGCTTGCCCAGCAGCAGGTAGATCGGGGCACTGCCGAAGCCCAGCGCATGCTCGCGGAACTGCACGTCCGGCTGCACGCGCTGCGTCGCATCCAGGAACACCAGCCGGTCTTCGATCACCATGTCGATGCGTGCCAGCATCAGCATGCGCACCAGGCCCTCGGTGCTGCTGGCGGGGCTGTAGTCGCCGCAGCCCAAGTGGGTCTTGACCCAGCTGTTGCCGCGCACCGCGGCGATCCGGTAGGCGCACAGCCGGGTGGGGGTGAGCGAAACCCCCGCGGGCGGAGGCTCGGCATCCTGGCGCATGAAGGCGCTGACCTGCGAGGCCAGCAGCGGCTCGCCCACCCGGCGCGCGTATTCCAGCCGTTCCGGTGTGCTGCTGGCGAAGAAGGCGTCGGCCTTGCCGGCGGCCACCTCGGCCTGGGCGCGCGCCCAGGGCTGGATCTGATGCTGGGTCTTGAGGCCCAGGCGGCGCGCGAACAGCTCCTCGGCAATCTCCACTTCGATGCCGGCCGCCCGGCCGGCCTCCGGCCAGCTGTAGGGGCGGTAGTCGGCGTAGACGATGCGCGCCTGCTGTGCCTGCGCCGCGGCGCAGATGAGCGCCGCCACCAGCCATGACGCGGTGCGCAGCGCTGGCACGCCGCGCGGGCTAGCGCTTCTTGGCGCGTAGCGCGGTGCGGGCCTGCACGAAGTTGAAGGCATAGCTCACCGCTTCGGCGATGGCGGCGTCGGTCTCGAGGCGCTCGGGCTCGGTGAGGTAGAAGGAGAAATCCACCGCATGGCGGATGTAGCGCGGCGGCAGGCGGTTCAGCGCCACGCAGGCCACGTCGCAGAGCAGATCGTCGTCGGCCTCGATGGCCGGGAAGCGGGGTGCTTCTTGCATCACGGCGGCGAAGACCTCGCGTTCGTGGTGGTTGTAGAGCGAGGTGAAGTCGACCGTCTGCATGGTGTTGTCCCCAGGGTTGTGGGCAGGAACGATAGAACGTTTATAGCCGCCCTAGCGGACAAAAAGAAAGCCCCCGACGGGCTTATTCGCTGGGGGCTTGTCCTAGGGCGAGCGAACGCTAGGCGGCGCCGATGCCCGGCACTAGGCCGGCCGCCTGCGCGCGGTGCGCAGCGGTGAAGTCCAGCATGCGGGTGATGCAGGTCAGCGCCTTCACGCGCGTGGCCTCGTCCACCAGGATCTCGCCCGAGCCATGCGCCAGGCAGTCCACCAGGCCTTGCAGGCCGTTCATGGCCATCCAGGGGCAATGCGCGCAGCTCTTGCAGGTGGCACTGTTGCCGGCGGTGGGGGCCTCGATGAGGGTCTTGCCCGGTGCCAACTGGCGCATGCGGTGCAGGATGCCGTTGTCGGTGGCGACGATGTACTCCTGCGCCTTGCCTTCCACCACCGCCTTGATCAGCGCCGAGGTCGAGCCCACCACGTCGGCCTGGGCCACCACGCTTTGCGGCGACTCGGGGTGCACCAGGATCAGCGCGCCGGGGTGCTTCTCGCGCAGCAGCTCCAGCTCCAGGCCCTTGAACTCGTCGTGCACGATGCAGGCGCCGTTCCACATCAGCATGTCGGCGCCGGTCTGCTCCTGGATGTAGCGGCCGAGGTGCCGGTCCGGTGCCCACAGAATCTTCTCGCCACGCGCCTTCAGCTCGCTGACGATGTCCAGCGCGCAGGAGCTGGTGACCATCCAGTCGGCACGCGCCTTCACCGCCGCGCTGGTGTTGGCATAGACCACCACGGTGCGGTCGGGGTGGGCGTCGCAGAAGGCCGCAAAGTCGTCGGCCGGGCAGCCCAGGTCGAGCGAGCAGGTGGCGTCCAGGTCGGGCATCAGCACGCGCTTTTCGGGGCTGAGGATCTTGGCGCTCTCGCCCATGAAACGCACGCCCGCCACCACCAGGGTGCTGGCCTGATGGTCGCGGCCGAAGCGCGCCATTTCCAGCGAATCGGACACGCAGCCGCCGGTGGCCAGGGCTAGGTCCTGCAAGTCGCCGTCCACATAGAAATGCGCCACCAGCACGGCGTTGTGGGCGCGCAGCAGTTCGGCGGCGCGCTGCTTCAGGGCCTCGCGCTGCGGCTTGTTGAGCGGGGCGGGCACCTTGGCCCAGGCATGGGCCGTGCAGCTCTGGCCTTCGGCGTCCTGGCGGGTGTAGTCGTAGAGAACCTGATCCATCTTCTTTGCGCTTGCGCTTGCACTCTGAGCCCTGCGGGGCCGGGTCGCCATGGTAGCCCAGCAGGGCAAACCCTGGCAGAGGCTGTGAAGTAATGGATTGCGCCCGCGCCGGGGTATCCCAGGGCGCGGGAGTAGGCGCAGGCCGCCGCCCGGGCTCGCGCCCGGGCCAGGGCTGCAACGCCCGCCTGCGCCCTGGGATCCCCCGGCCCGCAGGGTGAGGCCCCCAAAGGCGCCCACTCGTTGTTGCCAACGCTTGTCGGGCGCACAGCACGACTG
>Ga0208125_101063_pt1 | contig 11051 bp, 9 predicted proteins | sample LakWasM128_HOW14_2_FD_183938 | JGI IMG/M metagenome (GOLD analysis project Ga0208125, IMG submission 183938) | Freshwater sediment methanotrophic microbial communities from Lake Washington under simulated oxygen tension - Sediment Metagenome... | ecosystem: Environmental > Aquatic > Freshwater >... | reverse complement strand
CTGGACGAGCAGACTTCCCTATCGGCTATGTTTTGAAGCCCGAGTTAATGTGCTGGAAGAGCCTCATTGGATTGAAGGCATTGTATCAGGCGACTTAAACGGTACTGGAAGTTGGAAGCTGGATGATTTGGGGGATTCAACCCGGGTGACTTATGTATGGCTTGTGTCTACGGAAAAAGCCTGGATGAATCTCCTGGCGCCAATTTTGGCCCCCGTCTTTACTTGGAACCACGATCAAGTCATGCAGGAAGGCGGAAAAGGCATGGCCCGGCATCTCGGCGTTTCACTACTGGATTTTCAAGGATCCCGCAGCCGCCCGCCGCAGTGAGTGTATTTAGACTCAACAAGCCAAGCTTATGGCGTTATGCAAAACGCCGAATGGTGTTAAACGATGTTGAATTTTCTCCACATTCAACATCCATCTTTACCGATTCATTGGAAGGGTAGATGTCATTTAAACAATAAGATAGCAAAAATTAATAGTGTTAATTAGCTTCCAAATTTTGCCAGTTTTTTTAAAAAACAGCGTCCAGGTTTACCAGCAGAAATTTCTATCCTTTTGTTTTTTAGAAACCTACTAGATTTAATGGCTGGCAATACCAACGCTGAAACAGGAAAAAATTGGACGCCGATTAACAAATAAGTGATATTTTTGATCGATAATTCATATGTATTCTTCTAAAAACAGTGATTTATATGTCCGTAATAAGCTGCATCTTAATGTGTAACATTATTGTTGCGGAAATTCATCTGCCACATCAAAGCTTCATCATCAGATCAAATACAATCCGAGAGAAATTAGCCGCCTTTACCGGATCGGATAATAACTGCATCTTTTGGTTTTCATGCGCCGCGCTACTATCCAACACCGCGTCATCAATAGCCTTGGCAAACCCGCCTAACAGGGCTTGCTCAGGCGTATTATTGGCAATCTGCTTCATGACCAATTCATTTTCACGGACTTTGTCCCTGATCGTATAGGCGTAGCTAACCAAATCATTATCAGACAACTGATCGGTAATAAAAACCTCATTCAGACGACTAATAATCTGCGACAAAAACTCCTCTTTCTTGTCTTTTGCTTTAGCCGTTCCCAAGCCATCGCCCGGTTCCAGATACTTACCCGCATCCTCTTTCAGATTCAAATCCTGTTGCCGGATTTTTGAAAGACGATAATGACTTAACACCACGCTATCCAGATCTATATCATCCTCATCAAGCACTGTTTCACGCAGCATTGGTCGAAGATTTCTGGCGTATAAACTCAGCTTCTCTAAATCCTTATTATCATAATCAACAATCTGCGACATAAACTCGTAGAAACGAACAAAAGTACCCAAATCTTTTTTGAAGATTTCCAAGGCATCCTTTTCCTGCTTGCATTCCTTAAAGCTGTTTTCCGCGTTAGCCATCAACACCGCATCGGCGGTCTTTTTAGTGCGTTCAAATATGTCCTTGGATAGCTGATATGCCTCAATCGCTGACTTGTAGCGAATCTTCCAGCGCTCGACCGCCGGCTTGCAGATATTGGCAATCGCCGCATTGCTTTTGTTCTTAACAAAAAATGCCTCGCAAAACTGCTCCACCTCTTGCCACTGAAAAATACCTGCCGCACGCAACTTGTCGAATAAATCAAAAATCAGATCGGGATTCGATACGTCCGCCAATTCAGCGGTTTGATAATACGGCTGAAAAGACTCCAGAATATCTTCAGCATCATTAAAGAAATCCAACACAAACGTACCCGTTTCTTCCTTAGTCGGATAAGTGCGATTCAACCGTGACAGCGTTTGTACACACTCCACACCGCCCAGCTTCTTGTCCACATACATGGCGCACAATTTGGGCTGATCAAAACCGGTCTGGAATTTGTTGGCGACAATCATCACCTGATAATCGTCGGAATCAAAAGCCTTGCGTAGTTCGCGGCCTTTAAGATTCGGGTTCATATTGCCCTCGGTAAACTTCTCACCGATCAACCCTACGGTATTCGGGTCTTTATCGCCAAACTCCACTTCGCCGGAAAACGCTACCATGGCATGGATTTTTTGGTAGCCCTTCTCGGTGATATATTTATCAAAGCACAATTTGTAACGCACCGCTTCCTTACGGGAGCTGGTCACCACCATCGCTTTTGCCTGACCATTTAACAGCCCCATGACATTGTCTTTAAAATGCTCGACAATCACCTGCACCTTTTGGGCGATGTTATAGTCATGCAGTCGCACCCATTGGTTTAGCTTTACCTTGGCCTTTTTACTTTCCACTTCCTGATCGGATGCCTGAATCGACATCGCCAGGTTATAGGCCACCTTGTAGTTGGTGTAATTTTTCAGCACATCCAGAATAAAGCCCTCTTCAATCGCCTGCCGCATGCTGTAGACGTGATAGGCGTCGGGCTTATTGGTTTTGGAAGGCGCTTCATCCGGGTTTGGAAGTCGGCCAAACAGCTCCAGCGTTTTGGTTTTCGGCGTTGCGGTAAAGGCAAAATAGCTCAGGTTGTTCGAAGCGCGGCGCGAGGCTACGGCAGCATCCAGAATATCCTCAGTGGTCAGCTCTTCATCGTCGCCTTTAGCGTCAATCATCAACACTTCTTTTAACTGACGCGCGGTAGATCCGGTTTGAGATGAATGCGCCTCATCGGCAATGATCGCGTAATGCCTTGCCTTTAAACTGACGCTGTTCTCAATCGCCTTTAACACAAAGGGAAAGGTTTGAATGGTGACGATAATAATCGGCTGCGAGCTTTCCAGCGCAGCGGCCAGTTTTTCCGACTTGGAGCCATCCCCTTCTTTGTTATTGATGCGTCCCACCACTCCATCGACATGCTCAAACTGGTAGATGGTTTCTTGCAACTGGGCATCCAACACGGTTCTGTCAGTCACGATAATGACCGAATCGAATTGCTTGTTTCCGCCGTCATCATACAAGGACGACAACTGATGCGCCGTCCAGGCAATGGAATTGGATTTGCCGGAACCGGCGCTGTGTTGAATCAGGTATTTATGGCCTGGTCCTTCGCTGCGTGCCGCGCCCACCAGTTTATTGACCACATCCCATTGATGGTAACGGGGAAAAACCAGCGTTTCTTTTTTAAACTTGCGCCCTTCCCAGTCCTCTTTCTCTTCAATCTGCAAATGCACAAAGCGGGCAAGAATATTGAGCAGGTTATCCGGCAGCAACACCTCATTCCACAAATAATCCGTCGCGTACTGATTCACATCCTCCGGCACCTCATTACCGGCGCCACCGCCTTTTGTGCCTTTGTTAAACGGCAAAAAGAAAGTCTCATTCCCTTCCAACCGGGTAGCCATATACACTTCATATTGGCTGACCGCAAAATGGACCAGCGCACCGCGTTTAAAGGTTAACAACGGCTCCGGCTTTTTGGTGGCAGGGTCTACGGGATGGCGAGTGGTTTTGTACTGCTTGATAGCGTTTTGTACTGCCTGCTTAAACTCCGACTTCAATTCTAACGTCGCCACCGGCAGGCCATTTACAAACAACACCAGATCGATACGCCACGCTTTGGCTTTATTACCGTTTTGAGCCAAATGCTCTTCGGTAGCCCAAGGGCTATACACCAACTCGGGCACTACCCGACAACGGTTTTGTTGGTAACGCGCTAAAGTCTCCGGGTTTAGATCATGTTCGGGTTTAAACTGGCACAAACTAAACCGCGTACCACGGTCACGCAGTTCATGGCGCAACACCCCCAAGGTGCCAAAGGTGCGCATCTCTTTATTTGCGGCGTTCGGGTCGGCTTTATTCAGTTGCGTGGCGACACGCTCTAAAAACTTTTCTTCGGGGTTATTGGGGTAAAGAGCACAGAATTTTTGCCACTGTACATCCTGAGTTTCTTGCACAAAACCCAACAAATCTTCTGGATACAAAGCCAGTTCACGGTTGTAGTTTTCCGGCTTGCCCAACAACCAGCCATTCGCGACCAAATGACCAATCATGTCGTTTTGAAATGCACTTTCCTTTGATTTGTTATCCATGCCAACCATTTAATTTTATGTAGGGTGGAAAAAATTTAACGTATCCATTAAAACAGCCATACTTTATTTCGATTCTATTTGCGGAGCATCTTCGCCTCTATAAACCAACTTATTATCTTCCCAGACTACCGCATATTGACCGAGTTTTCGCTTCTTTTCCAAGGCATTAGCGACTGCTTCTTTTAATGATCTGAGAATAATTTGGCTTTTTTCAGACGGTTGCTTTTCGATCGTATTCATAACAAATCCAAAGCCTGCCGCCATTCCAAAAATAACGTATCCATAATGGCATAATGCTTTTTGGTGACGACCGCTTGCACGATACCGTCGTTAATCTCCAAATAGTCATGCACCAGCACGTTACGGAAACCGACAATCTTTAACAGCTCCTCATGTTGCTGAACGGTTAAATCGCCACGGCTTTTTAATTCGTCTAAGGCTTCACGCGATTGGCTGACCGATAAGTTATATTTTTGCTGAACAAAATAACGAGCCATGCCAATAAACGATTCAATATAAACTTGCAAGGCTCGCTGTATCGCCAGAAAATCCCGCTCAGTCCAGGCATCGGTATTTTCGCGGCTGTATTCGTCCAAGATGCGCAACATTCTTCGTTGATGCCGAAGCAACGCCTGCTCATAGGCAATATCTCTCATAATCCTTTTCCCATTTTGACAAAATACTTTGTTCAACCCGTTTAACGTGCGGTACGTTACGATCAAACCATTTAAGCGCCGACATTAAGATACTGTATTGCAAATAGACAGGTGCGGTTTCCAAATCAATGACGCTCACCTGATTATAAAGCTTTAATTCGCGCTCAATGGCAGCTTCTACCAATTGCGGACGCAAAAGCCGAGCACTTGCATCCGCTTCATAATCGCTAAATATAACAGCAATATCCCAATCGCTGTTTTCATGCGCGGTTTGCTTTGCACGAGAACCATAAAGATAAATGGCATCGACTTGGGCGTGGGCATGAATGACACGGGTCATATTTTCAGCCATTAAGTCGATTTCATTAGACATTGGGAGCTTGCCAGTTTCTTACGTCACAAATCGGCAGGGATAGCCGATTTGGACAGCGCCAATACTTAAAAATCATTATTATGCTCCATCATTGTATTGGCGCTGCCCGCAGGGTGTGAGGCATGATGCCGAACATCAATTTTGCCGGTAACGGCAGCGGAGATTAGGGCTGTGCGGCGTTCTGATACTAAATTAATCGCTGCCTGAGCCTTTGAAACTAATTCATCATATTTTTCCACAACACGCTTCAACTCATTTACGATACTAATTTGCTCATTGTAGGGAGGCAGTGTAATAGAAAAATTTCTGATGTTATCAACATTGATTCGTTTAAATGTAGAACCCACCATAGCCAAATCAAGTTGCTGAAAAATAACTCCAGACTTCAACACAAAAAGAGCGTATTCGGGCAACACCGACTCACTGAATCTTATAAGACAAACATCCTGCCCCATTGCAAAGTCAGGCATATCCTCAGCAACGAGCGAAGCCTCACCTACCGTTGCGTTTCTACTATAAATTATGTCGCCTGCCTGAGGCTTTCTACCACCGTCGATAAGGTCAATATAATATTTTTCATTAGTCAATTTTGCTGTTTCTAAATTTACAAACCATCCCTTTACTTCGCTAATGCTAGCCAATGGAATGCCTTCATCAAAAAATTCAGCCGTTATGTGCTTACAATCAATCACATTTGCATAATGCTTCAAGGAACCACAAACCCAATGCTCCGGCACATCACCCAACCACTCAACACCTGAGTCGCGCATGGGGGCATTGGGATTTAAACCTTTGGTGACGGCATGGCTAATGACTGCCTGACGTTTTTCTTTGAGCAACTTGATGAGCTGTTGTTGTTTTTCGATCAAGGTATCGATTTTGGCGGTTTCGTGATCGAGGAAGTTGGAGATTCGCGCTTGCAACTCATATTCTGGTGCACTTACTTTAAGAGAAGCGATTTTTTCTTGGTTTACATTAGGCTGCCCCCCACCAGACGATAAATTAATAATCTCTTGTCGCGTGGCATAAAGCCAATAGAACAGGTATTTGTTATGAAGTACTTTTGAAGGCGGCATTACACAACAGGCTTGGTTGGTTGTGGCCTCTTTACCGAAAATCCCAAGGCGACCTATTGTTGCTCCATACATTGCGATTGAAACGGAGCCTTTAGGATGCAGTCGTAATGTTGGCATATCAACCAATGCGTTATTGGTTACTTTTTTCTGAGTGTCGAAAATAATATTTTCTCGCAACTCTCCAGTAGTTACCCAAAGGTTTTCACCACCATAGTACATATCACCATCTGCTTTAGGTGTCGTACCACTTGCAACATAGGGGCAGGCATGGGTGATTTTCCACATATCCCAATCCGTTGGTATTTTGCCAATCCACTCAACCCCAGAGTCCTTATACTCAGGATACGCCCGATATTGTCCCGCCATTACGAATGCACCTCCTGCAACAACTTCATAATCTCGCCACTCACCGCATCCAAATCCGCATCAATCTCCACCAAATCCCTAGGCTGTTGATACTGATAAAAATGCCGGTTAAACGGTATTTCATAGCCGACTATACCGATCTCCTGATCCTTGTCGTCTTTTTTTCCGGCGTCTATCCAAGCATCGGGAACATGGGGAAAAACCTCTTTGGCAAAATACGCTTCGTTGATTTCGTTAACGGATCTGTAGGGATCAAGCGCCACATTTTCATTATCGCGCAGGTCGCCATCGGCTTTGTATTCCAGCACTTTGCCGTCCACTTCAAACAAGCCATACACGGGCTTGGCCTTGCCTCTGTGGACTTTTTTAATGACTTTTTCAGCAGTCGGGTTTTTCCAGCTCACGGCATCGGTGATCTGTTTTTTCTCTTTGGCGTCCAGGTTAATGCCTGTCGCTTTTATTACATCGTCATAGCCGTTCATGTCATCGTGCTGTTCTGTGCCGATGGCCTGTTGCAGCTGTTTGGCTTTGAGCAGGATTTGTTTTTGGCTTTCCCAGGTTTTGCGATCCAGCAGGTCTTTGATCTGTTTTTCTTTTAGCTCGCTGTAGTGAGTTTTAATCCGGTTGCGTATGCCCTCTTCGTGTTCTGTTAAGTCGCCGTAAAGTTCGCAATCGACTGCATCAGCCCAGTGGTCGCCGTATTCGGCATAAGCCCATTTCATGACTTCGGTTAACGGTTTGGGGGCAAAGCGCAATTCGGCAATGCGTTCATCGCTGAACTGGTAGGATTCGCGCAAGGGGCGTTCGATGCTGATGCGGCGGTAGCCAAATTCGTAAGTGTTGAATATTTTGCTGGCAAAGGTTTTAGGCGCTTCGGTTTTTGGGTTTGCAGACTGGCGGCCGCGGTTGCTTTTTTGTTCTGTGGGTTTGTCCAGCTCCCGTGCATCAACTACTTCGAAGTTGCCGAAACAGCGGGTAATGGTGGCAATATCGCTGTCATCCATCACGTTGCGCTTGGAGCCTAAGGATTTACGCATTTTGCCGCAGAGGTTGACGCCGTTAATCAGCTGGACTTTGCCCTTACGTTCTTGAGCTTTTTTATTGGACAGCACCCAAACATAGGTGGAAATGCCGGTGTTGTAGAACATGTCGGTCGGCAAGGCGACGATGGCTTCCAGCAGATCGGCCTCCAGTATGTAGCGGCGAATTTCCGATTCGCCGGAACCTGCGCCGCCGGTAAACAGCGGCGAGCCGTTAAGGATGATGCCGATGCGCCCTCCCCCTTCCTTGCTATCCCTGAGTTTGCTGATCAGGTGCAAAAGGAACAGCAGCGAACCGTCGGAGACTCTGGGCAGGCCGGGGCCAAAGCGACCATTAAAGCCTTTTAGGGTATGTTCGTCTTTGATGTCTTGCTCGATCTTTTTCCAGTCCACGCCAAACGGTGGATTGGACAGCATGTAATCGAACTTGTCGGCATAGAGCTGGTCGGTGGATAAGGTGTTGCCCAGTTTAATGTTATTGACCTCTTGGCCTTTAATGAGCATATCAGCCTTGCAGATGGCGTAACTCTCCGGGTTGAGTTCCTGCCCGTAAGCGCGCATCACGGCCTGGGGGTTCAGTTTTTCAACATACTCCATGCCTTCAGACAAAAAACCGCCGGTGCCTGCGGTGGGGTCGTAAATAGTGCGGATAATGCCCGGCTTGGTCAAGGCTTCGTCATCTTCCATAAACACCAGTGACGTGGTCAGGTGGACGATGTCCCGAGGGGTAAAGTGTTCCCCGGCGGTGTCATTGGAACTTTCCGCAAAGCGGCGGATCAGCTCTTCAAAGACTTTACCCATGTCATGGTTGGAAATGGCCTTGGGACTTAAATCGGTTTTCCTGACCTGTTGCACGATTTTGTAGAGCAGGTTGGCATCGTTAAGCTGGCCGATAAATTCGGCAAACTTGAAATGCTCGAAAATCTCGCGGGCATCTTTGGAAAAGCCCTGAATATAGGATTCCAGATTGTCCTTTATGCCCGCTTCGCCCAGCTTGGAGAGATCCATTTTGGAGGTGTTATAAAAAGACAGGCCATTGGTCGCACGAAGCAGGAACTTATCCTGGGCTTCTTCCGGCAAGTTCATTGCCTGGACTTTTTCATATTCCGCCAGCACCGCTTCTTTGCTTTCCTCCAGCACGCCTTCAAGGCGGCGTAACAAGGTAAACGGCAGGATGATACGGCCGTATTGGCTTTGCCTAAAATCGCCGCGCAGTAAGTCGGCTAGAGACCAGATGTAGGCGGCCAGGTTGTTGGTGTTTTGGGTCATTTCTGAATATTGCTGATTAATGGCTGTTTTCCATAACAAAGTCATTTATTGCTCTCTGACACTGGCGTTTCCAGTCGCCGAGCTTGTGCCGCACTCAATGCTTCTATGGTTTTATAAGCGGCATTATCCAACATGAGTTGATATTATGCTAAGGAATCACGCATCTTCCTTGCAAGGCAGAATGCTTCATATGGCAATTCCCGTTTCAAGAGAATATAAAAAAGCTCACTATGTACCCATAGATGTTCCAGCGAGTGCACCCCGAATATGACGTTATGCACTTACTAAATAGCGCTGCTTAAATTAGGTTTATGCACGATTCGAAATAAATTCATTGATTGCTCCGCAATCTTGGCAATGGACTTCAATGCCACCATCGACCATTTTTGCTACAACTAATTTTGAGAGGCACTCATTGCAACATAGGCCATCCGCTGCATCATCTTCCTTGCTATAAAAATACCTCGGGTATATTTCATTTTCCCAATGCTTACCTGGCGATTTATTGAAGCCTGTGTCTTCTTCACGCAAAATCAAATTATAAAAAACTTTACTAATCGCTGATGTTGAGGCCTTAGAGTCTCGGCCAGACCCGAATTTTTTCCACTGCTCATTCATTGCTTTCTCGCCAAGGTTAAGCATGCTTTTTGTTTTGAGCACGACCTCTTTCATAATAGAGATGGGCATTTTCAACTGATAGTCTAACGAAATAATAAATTTCACTAACTGTAAAGTTATGGAGTAAACGAGTCACTACTTCTCGAGTCTTTTTTTCAGCAGAAAATGAAACTTTTAATTCTCTGGCTAAAACATAAAGATATTGGAGTATTTCTTCCCTAGGAAAAATAAAGCATGAGATTCATAACCCCCCTCTCAGCATCCGAAAAAAATCTATTGAAGCTTAACCAAAGGGACGAACTTACCCAAAGACGGCTTTCCGCTCTCAATTCCTTACACGACAGCACTAAGCAAAAGCACCTCATGCTGATTGTGGGCGAAATGAAAGAGATCACTTCCGCCAGGTTTGCCTACAAAATGATCATCAAGCACTTGCCGGATTTTCCTGTCATGATGAACGAAGACATGTACCACCGTTTGTGCAACCGCTTCAGTGTCGAGATTGAGTTATAGTCGGCCCATGAAAACGGGCATTTGATGGTTATCGGAACCTTCGGGATTAATGAATAGGGAATACCTTCTTTTGAAGAAATCGCTTTGATGATGGTGACTGAGAACTGGATACCCTATGACAATGCCGATGGCCTTAGATTGATTACCACATTGACTCAGGCCAACCAGCGGTTTATCAAATGCTTACGTTATAACTTGCCATCAACCGTACCCACGACCAGCGTACGCTTGGCCAATAAAGACAAGACTGCAACCGCGATGTATATTTGCCCTGCTTCGACCACTGAAACTTATAGGCATGATCTACAGGCGCTTATTGAAAATTGCGAAATCAATTCGTGGCAGTGGGATACTGGGAATGAGGTATTACCTAAATTACCGTTTCAGGAAACATGATAAATGCTGTGGTACGGATTGTTTTACACATTTTCTTGTTTAACGGTAGTTAAAAATTGTCAGACGTGTGTGCCAAATTAGAGATAAAAATTTATCTCATTGTTTTTAAAATACTCATGTGAGTACCCTAAAAACTAAAAGGTTAACCTGATGATATTGTCTACTATTTTGCCAGCAAATCGCAGGATCTTTGCAAGGAGATGCGATGGAATTACAAAAACTATCCCTGAAAATTAACACCTTGACCGACACCGACGGCGCATCAAGCCTGCTTGCAATTCCAGCAGCAACTTTGATCAAATGGCGCTCAACCGGCGAAGAACGAATCCCCTGTGTCCGAATCGGACGGCAGGTCAAATGCCGAAAGTGACTTAAAGGCATTTATCGAAACCAGTACCGTCAAATAATCATAGCCCCCGTTTTTTTATAAAAACGATTGATAATCTGGTTCTCTCACTTAACAACGATCATTAGCGTTCGAATACAGCCATTTCTTCAGCAGGTTCAAGAAAGTACTGCTAAACAAAACGGTACTTAGACGCATACCCTGCAGGTAAATAGAAAATAATTATTGAATTATTTTGAAGCGAAAACCATTGCAGCAGACTGTTTTAAAGTTGCCCTGAGGTTGCCCATAAAAATATTAAGCAAAAAAAAGCCCTACATTTTCATGTAAGGCTTTGATTTATCTGGCTCCCCCGGACGGGCTCGAACCGCCGACCTAATGATTAACAGTCATCCGC
>Ga0208125_101060_pt1 | contig 11095 bp, 6 predicted proteins | sample LakWasM128_HOW14_2_FD_183938 | JGI IMG/M metagenome (GOLD analysis project Ga0208125, IMG submission 183938) | Freshwater sediment methanotrophic microbial communities from Lake Washington under simulated oxygen tension - Sediment Metagenome... | ecosystem: Environmental > Aquatic > Freshwater >... | reverse complement strand
TGCTGGCCGGATTGATTGCTGCAGTAGTGTTGATGTCTACAACTCCGCTTGGTAGGGAGTTTTTTGCATTTGCGCGTGAAGCTGTTGTTGAGACTCGCAAAGTGGTGTGGCCTAGCCGCAAGGAAACTATCCAGACTACCGTGGCAGTATTTGTGCTGGTGCTGGTGATGGCTATTTTCTTGTGGGTGGTTGATGTCGGCTTTTTGTGGATGGTTAAAATGCTGATGGGACGGAGCGCTTAATGGGTATGCGATGGTATGCAGTGCAAGTATTTTCGCAGTTTGAAAAGTCAGTTCAACGCAGTCTTGAGGAGCGCGTTAATCGCAGCGAATTCAAGGATCTCTTTGGCGATATTCTTGTGCCGGTTGAAGAAGTTGTCGAGATGAAGGGTGGTCAAAAGACCATCAGTGAGCGCAAGCTTTATCCTGGATATGTGCTGGTGCAAATGGATATGACCGATGACAGTTGGCATCTGGTGAAAAGCACGCCGCGTGTGACTGCCTTTATTGGTGGTACTGCACTGAAGCCTACGCCGATCAAGGATAAGGAAGTCGAGATCATCCTGCAGCGCATGGATGACAGCAAGAGTAACCCTACGCAAAAGCTTACTTTCGAAAAAGGCGAGTCTGTCCGCGTTATCGATGGTCCGTTCAAGGACTTTTCTGGCAATGTTGAAGATATCAACTACGAGAAGAGCAAATTGCGCGTGTCAGTAGTCATTTTCGGGCGTGCAACGCCGGTTGAACTTGAGTTCGGACAGATAGAAAAAGAAGTTTAAGTAATTTCGCTGCGCCGCTTATCAGTAAGCGAGCGTGGCTATTGCTATTGATTGAATGGCGATTATAGATTTAGTGATAAGTTGATTTAGTAGTAAATAGTGCAGCATCGAAAGGTGCTGTTAATACCAAACTGGGGAGCTTAATCATTCAAGCGCTTGCACCCATATTAGGAGCGTAACATGGCAAAGAAAGTCATAGGCTATATCAAGCTGCAGATCCCTGCAGGTAAAGCAAATCCAAGTCCACCAGTTGGTCCAGCACTGGGTCAGCGTGGTCTTAACATCATGGAATTCTGTAAGGCATTCAATGCTGCAACGCAAGGCGTAGAGCCTGGCTTGCCAATTCCTGTCGTGATCACTGCATTTGCGGACAAGAGCTTCACCTTCGTGATGAAGACTCCGCCAGCAACTATTCTGATCAAGAAAGCTGCCAAGATCGATAAGGGTTCACCGCGTCCACATACTGACAAGGTAGGCAAGATCACTCGTGCGCAAGCCGAGGAAATCGCCAAGACCAAGATGCCTGATCTGACAGCGTCTGACATGGATGCTGCAGTGCGTACCATCGCTGGTAGCGCACGTAGCATGGGTATTGAAGTGGAGGGTGTATAACATGGCTAATAACTCTAAACGTCTTGCCGCGTTGCAAGCAAAAGTTGATCGCAACAAGGTATATCCGGTTGCTGAAGCTTTAACGCTGGTTAAGGAAACCGCTACTGCCAAGTTCGATGAATCTATCGATGCAGTGGTGAACCTTGGTATTGATGCACGTAAGTCTGATCAGTTGATCCGTGGCGCTTTGGTGTTGCCTAACGGTACTGGTAAGACCAAACGCGTAGCGGTGTTTGCACAAGGTGCGGCAGCTGAGGCAGCTAAGGCAGCCGGTGCTGAAATCGTTGGTTTTGAAGATTTGGCTGAGCAGGTTAAGGGCGGCATGCTGGATTTTGATGTTGCGATTGCAACGCCAGATGCAATGCGTATTGTTGGTCAGTTGGGCCAAGTATTGGGCCCGCGTGGTCTGATGCCTAACCCTAAGGTTGGTACTGTTACCCCTGACGTTGCAACCGCTGTGAAAAATGCCAAGGCTGGTCAAGTGCAATATCGTACTGACAAAGGCGGCATTATTCACTGCACAATCGGCCGTGCTTCTTTCACTGTAGAAGCATTGCAAGGCAACTTGGCAGCGCTGGTAGAGGCTTTGAATAAAGCTAAGCCATCATCTGCCAAGGGTGTTTATTTGAAGAAGCTATCGGTGTCTAGCACTATGGGTGCTGGTATCCGTGTAGATCAGGCCAATTTGGCTTAAGAATGTACTTGGCTGGTGCGTGAGCGCTGGTCGGGCAAAGGGCTTTGGGCTCGTGGCTGATTCTTTAAAGAAAAAGCTGCGAGGTTATCAAAGACCGTAGGTACCCGTAAGGGTTTAATCCCAGGCAAAAAGCGTATGCAAGTTGTGCGTTGAGTAGCGGAAGTCCTACGCAGATGGCGCATCCCCGAGACAGGATAAGTAGTAGTGTTATTCCTGATGAAAGGTCGCCGTGGGAAGGTTTTTGTGGATTTCATTTTACAAAAACTTAATTAACGGAAGGAGAAGACCTTGAGTCTTAATCTTGAAGAGAAAAAAGCAGTAGTTGCTGAGGTCAGTGAGCAAGTCTCAACGGCGCAGGCAATCATTCTTGCTGAGTATCGCGGTCTGGAAGTGGGCGACATGACCAAGTTGCGCGCTCAGGCTAGAAAATCCGGTGTGTATCTACGTGTTCTTAAAAACACGCTGGTACGTCGTGCTGTTGACGGCACCCCATTTTCTGGTTTGGCAAACGACATGATCGGACCACTGATTTTCGGTATTTCTACCGATCCAGTGTCTGCGGCAAAAGTACTGAGTGACTTTGCTAAGTCGAATGACAAGTTTGTTATCAAGGCGGGTGCATTACCTAACCAGGTAATGGATGCCAAAGGTATACAAGCGTTAGCTTCATTGCCAAGTCGTGACGAGTTGCTTGCCAAGTTGCTTGGCACTATGCAGGCACCGGTGGCTACCTTTGTACGTACGCTTAATGAAGTTCCGACTTCGTTTGTACGTGCTTTGGCAGCGGTTCGCGATCAAAAGCAAGCAGCCTAGTTTTTTAACTAAAGCTCAACATTTAGCTTCAAACATTTATCAGGAGTATTTCAAATGGCATTATCTAAAGCAGACATCATTGACGCTATTGCAGCACTTAGCGTACTTGAATTATCAGAACTTATTAAAGATCTGGAAGAAAAGTTCGGCGTTTCAGCAGCTGCAGTTGCAGCTCCAGCAGCCGCTGGCGGTGCAGCAGCACCTGCCGCAGCAGCTGAAGAAAAGACTGAGTTCGACGTTATCTTGACCGCCGCTGGCGAAAGCAAGGTTAACGTGATTAAGGCTGTGCGTGAACTGACAGCTCTTGGCTTGAAAGAAGCTAAGGACTTGGTTGACGGTGCTCCTAAGGCTGTTAAGGAAGGCGTTTCCAAGGCTGATGCTGATGCAGCACTGAAGAAGTTGATTGAAGCTGGCGCAACTGGCGAAATCAAGTAATAGGTTTTAAGCGTTAAATAGGCTGACGGGAAACCGTCAGCCTTCACCATTTATAAGATGCCTTAAAGGCATAGTAGAAGTAAAAATTAGAAGTTAGAAGACAAAGGGCTTATACGAGCCCTTTGTCTTCTACCCTCTACCTCTAGGAGATGCTATGAGCTATTCCTTTACCGAAAAAAAGCGTATTCGTAAGAGTTTTGCCAAGCGTGAAAGTGTGCAAGAAGTTCCATACTTGCTCGCAATGCAATTGGAATCTTATGCTGCGTTCCTGCAAGCTAATGTACCTGCGGATAAGCGTGATGAAGCTGGTTTGCAAGCTACTTTTGCTTCCATATTCCCTATCGTCAGCCATTCAGGTAATGCCCGTCTCGACTACGTGAGCTACACCTTGGGTGCTGAGCCGTTTGACGTGAAAGAATGTCAGCAGCGCGGCCTGACTTACGCTGCCCCATTGCGCGTTAAAGTGCGCCTGACCATCATGGACAAGGAGGCTTCCAAGCCTACCGTGAAGGAAGTGAAGGAGCAGGAAGTCTATATGGGCGAACTGCCTTTGATGACCGAAAACGGTTCTTTTGTCATTAACGGTACTGAACGTGTAATTGTGTCGCAATTGCATCGTAGCCCAGGCGTGTTCTTTGAGCATGATCGCGGTAAGACTCATAGCTCCGGTAAATTGTTATTCTCTGCACGGATTATTCCATACCGTGGTTCCTGGCTCGACTTTGAATTCGATCCTAAGGACTACCTGTATTTCCGCGTGGATCGTCGTCGCAAGATGCCAGTTACCATCCTGCTTAAAGCGCTGGGTTATACGCCAGAACAAATTCTAGGCACTTTCTATGATGTGGATACATTCCATATCAACAAGAAGGGTGTGCAGTTTGAGTTGGTGCCTGAGCGTTTACGCGGCGAAGTGGCCAAGTTTGATATCGTTGGTAAGGATGGCGAAGTCGTCGTTGCCAAGGATAAGCGTATTACCATGAAGCATATCCGCGACATGGAAAAAGCCGGCATCAGCAAAATTGCAGTGCCTGAAGAATTCCTGCTGGGCCGCACTATCAGCAGTGGTATCGTGGATAAGGAAACCGGTGAAGTTGTGGCTACGGCTAACGATGAAATTACCGAGACCTTGCTGGAAAAATTGCGCGAAGCGGATGTTGCTAAAATCACCACGCTTTACGCAAATGATCTCGATCATGGCGACTATATTTCTCAAACATTACGTATTGATGAAATCCCTGACCAGTACAGCGCACGCGTGGCCATTTACCGCATGATGCGTCCAGGTGAGCCGCCAACTGAAGATGCCGTACAGGCGCTGTTTGAAGGCTTGTTCTTCAATCCAGACCGTTACGATCTGTCAGTAGTTGGCCGCATGAAGTTCAATCGCCGTGCATTCCCCGAGAAGATTGAAGAGCGCACTGCAGCTTGGTTGCGTCGCTTCTACGAAAAGGTAGGTGCCCATGGTGCCGAAGGCGCTGGTACGCTTTCTAATGACGATATTCTGGCTGTGGTTGGTGTGTTGCTTGAGTTGCGCAATGGCCGCGGTGAAATCGATGACATCGATCACTTGGGTAACCGTCGTATTCGTTCAGTTGGCGAATTAGCTGAGAACCAGTTCCGTGCCGGGCTGGTACGGGTAGAGCGCGCTGTTAAAGAACGTTTGAGCCAGGCTGAATCAGACAATCTGATGCCGCATGACTTGATTAATGCCAAGCCAGTATCCAGTGCTATCCGTGAGTTCTTCGGTTCTTCACAGTTGTCACAGTTTATGGACCAAACCAATCCATTGTCTGAAATTACGCACAAGCGTCGCGTTTCAGCACTGGGACCAGGCGGTTTGACGCGTGAACGCGCAGGTTTTGAAGTACGTGACGTTCACACTACCCATTATGGCCGTGTATGCCCGATTGAAACACCAGAAGGTCCGAACATTGGTTTGATCAACTCGCTGGCGTTGTATGCGCGTACCAATAAATATGGTTTCCTGGAAACCCCTTATCGCCGTGTAGAAGATCACAAGGTGTCAGCCAATATTGACTTCCTTTCCGCAATTGAGGAAAGCCAGTACATGATTGCGCAGGCCAATACAGAATTAGATGCCAAAGGCGGTTTCAAGGAAGACTTGATCTCTGCGCGTTACCACAACGAATTCACTATGTCGCAACCAGACCGTGTTCAATACATGGACGTTGCACCTGGTCAAATTGTGTCGGTAGCTGCATCTCTGATCCCTTTCCTTGAGCACGATGATGCGAACCGCGCATTGATGGGCGCCAACATGCAACGCCAAGCTGTGCCCTGTCTGCGTGCTGAAAAGGCCGTAGTAGGTACCGGTATTGAACGTACAGTTGCGATTGACTCAGGAACCACTGTGCAAGCGCGTCGTGGCGGCATCGTCGATTATGTCGACTCAGGTCGTGTTGTGATCCGTGTACACGATGCTGAAGCCAAAGCCGGTGAAGTCGGTGTGGATATTTACAACCTAACCAAATACACGCGTTCTAACCAGAACACCAATATCAATCAGCGTCCGCTGGTTAATATCGGTGATGTGTTGGCGCGCGGCGATATCATCGCTGACGGTGCATCTACCGACATGGGCGAATTGGCTTTGGGCCAGAACATGCTGGTGGCATTTATGCCATGGAATGGTTATAACTACGAAGACTCGATCTTGATATCGGAGCGTGTGGTAGCGGATGATCGCTATACCTCTATTCATATCGAAGAGCTGTCGGTGGTTGCACGTGATACCAAGCTGGGTGCCGAAGAAATTACCCGTGATATTTCCAATCTGTCCGAGCGTATGCTGGGTCGTCTGGATGAGTCCGGCATTATTTATATCGGTGCTGAAGTAGAAGCTGGTGACGTGCTGGTTGGTAAGGTTACACCTAAGGGCGAAACCCAGCTGACACCGGAAGAAAAATTGCTGCGTGCAATTTTCGGTGAGAAGGCAAGCGACGTTAAGGATACGTCCCTGCGTGTGCCATCCGGTATGTCCGGTACCGTAATCGACGTACAGGTCTTTACGCGTGAAGGCATAGATCGTGATTCACGTGCTCAGCAAATCATTGATGACCAGCTTGATCACTACAAGAAGGATCTGGCTGACCAGATGCGTATCGTTGAAGATGACGCGTTCGGTCGTATTCGTCGCCTGATTGAAGGTAAAGTCGCAACTGGCGGCCCTAAGAAGTTGAAGAAGGGCGATGCAGTGACTGCTGAGTATCTGGAAGATATCGGTCGTTATGACTGGTTTGATATCCGCCTCAGCGACGAAGAGGCTGCACGTCAACTTGAGCAACTGAAAGATGGTTTGGCGCAGGCACGTGTAGAGTTCGACAGCCGTTTTGAAGAGAAGAAGCGCAAGCTGACGCAAGGTGATGACCTGCAAGCTGGCGTACAGAAGATGGTCAAGGTTTACCTGGCTGTTAAACGCCGTATCCAGCCAGGCGACAAGATGGCCGGTCGTCACGGTAACAAGGGTGTGATCTCCAAGATTGCTCCAGTGGAAGACATGCCACACATGGCTGACGGCACCCCTGTTGATATCGTGTTGAACCCGCTGGGCGTTCCATCACGGATGAACATCGGTCAGATTCTTGAAACCCATTTGGGCTGGGCTGCCAAGGGCTTGGGCATGCGTATCGGCGAAATGCTGCAGTCGCAGGCTAAAGCTTCAGAGGTACGCAAGTTCCTGGATCAGATATATAACGACAGCAATGGCAAGTCTGAGGATATTAAATCCTTATCTGATGTCGAAGTATTCGAACTGGCTAAAAATCTTGAACGCGGCGTGCCGTTTGCAACACCGGTATTTGACGGTGCCACCGAGTTGGATATTAAAGCGATGCTGGATTTGGCGTTCCCGGATGATGATCCTCGTACCAAGCAGTTGCAGTTCTCTGCCGGTAAGACGCAGGTCAAGCTGATAGACGGCCGTACTGGTGAGACATTTGAGCGTCCTGTGACCGTTGGCTACATGCACGTATTGAAGCTGCATCACTTGGTGGATGACAAGATGCATGCGCGTTCAACTGGACCATACTCATTAGTCACGCAACAGCCGCTGGGTGGTAAAGCCCAGTTCGGTGGTCAGCGCTTTGGTGAAATGGAAGTTTGGGCATTGGAAGCTTATGGTGCTTCATATACCTTGCAGGAAATGCTCACAGTTAAGTCTGATGACGTATCCGGCCGTACCAAGGTCTACGAGAATATCGTCAAGGGCGAGCATAAGATTGATGCAGGCATGCCTGAGTCATTCAACGTGCTGGTGAAAGAAATCCGCTCGTTGGCTATCGATATTGACCTGGACAGAAACTAAGGAGAATACATGAAAGCTCTATTAGACTTATTTAAGCAGGTAACCCAGGAAGAAGAGTTTGATGCGATCAAGATCGCATTGGCGTCTCCTGAGAAAATCCGTTCATGGTCCTATGGCGAAGTTAAAAAGCCGGAAACCATCAATTATCGTACTTTCAAGCCGGAACGTGACGGCTTGTTCTGCGCCAAGATTTTTGGCCCGATAAAAGATTACGAATGCCTATGCGGTAAGTACAAGCGCCTCAAGCATCGCGGCGTGATCTGCGAAAAGTGTGGCGTGGAAGTTACTTTGTCCAAGGTGCGTCGTGAGCGCATGGCCCACATCGAACTGGCTTCGCCTGTAGCGCATATCTGGTTCCTGAAGAGCTTGCCGAGCCGTCTGGGTATGGTGCTGGATATAGCATTGCGCGATATCGAACGCGTACTGTACTTCGAAGCATACATTGTGATCGATCCAGGCATGACGCCATTGACCCGTGGCCAGTTGCTGACCGAGGACGACTATTTGGCCAAGGTAGAAGAGCACGGCGATGAATTCAACGCCGTGATGGGCGCTGAAGCGGTACGTGAACTGTTGCGTACTATGGATGTACACAACGAAATCGAAAAACTGCGCAAAGACCTGGGTGAAACCGGTTCTGAAGCCAAGATCAAGAAGATTGCCAAGCGCCTGAAGGTGCTTGAGGCATTCCAGAAGTCAGGCATCAAGCCTGAGTGGATGATCCTGGAAGTGTTGCCAGTATTGCCACCAGAGCTGCGCCCATTGGTGCCGTTGGATGGCGGTCGCTTCGCTACTTCCGATCTGAATGATCTGTACCGTCGCGTCATCAACCGTAACAACCGTTTGAAGCGTCTGCTGGAGTTGAAAGCGCCAGAAATCATCGTGCGCAACGAAAAGCGCATGTTGCAGGAAGCTGTGGATTCTCTGCTGGATAACGGCCGTCGCGGCAAGGTGATGACAGGCGCTAATAAGCGTCCATTGAAGTCACTGGCTGACATGATCAAGGGCAAGGGCGGTCGTTTCCGTCAGAACTTGCTGGGTAAGCGCGTGGATTACTCCGGTCGTTCCGTGATCGTGGTTGGTCCACAACTGAAACTGCATCAGTGCGGCCTGCCTAAGAAGATGGCACTTGAATTGTTCAAGCCGTTCATTTTCCATAAGCTGGAAGTATTGGGTCTTGCTACCACCATTAAAGCTGCCAAGAAGAAGGTTGAAGAGGAAGGTCCAGAAGTATGGGATATCCTGGAAGACGTAATTCGCGAGCATCCGGTATTGCTGAACCGTGCGCCTACGTTGCACCGTTTGGGCATTCAGGCGTTTGAGCCAGTGCTGATTGAAGGTAAGGCAATTCAATTGCATCCACTGGTTTGTGCCGCGTTTAACGCCGACTTTGACGGTGACCAGATGGCGGTACACGTACCATTGAGCCTGGAAGCACAGATGGAAGCTCGCACCTTGATGCTGGCCTCCAACAACGTGTTGTCTCCAGCCAACGGTGAACCAATTATTGTGCCTTCACAGGATATCGTGTTGGGCCTTTACTACATGACGCGTGAAAAAGTTGCGGCACGTGGCGAAGGCATGCGCTTTGCCAACGTGGCAGAAGTGCAGCGCGTTTATGACGGCGGCCTGATTGATCTGCATGCCAAAATTACCGTGCGTATCAAAGAGTATGACCTTGATCTGGATGGTACCAAGCACGAAAAAATCAATCGTTATGAAACTACGGTTGGTCGTGCGCTGCTGTCAGAAATTATGCCTGCAGGCTTGCCATTCAGCCTGATCGACAAAGCATTAAAGAAGAAAGAAATTTCACGCCTGATCAACTCCGGTTTCCGTAAGGTTGGTATTCGTGAGACCGTAATCCTGGCTGATAAGCTGATGACGATGGGCTATACCTACGCAACACGCGCTGGTATCTCCATCAGCATCAACGATATGCTGGTGCCGCCAGAAAAAGGCCAGTTGATTGCATCAGCAGAAGCTGAAGTGAAAGAAATTGAAGACCAATATGTATCCGGTCTGGTCACGCAAGGCGAACGCTATAACAAGGTAGTGGATATCTGGGGTCGTGCCGGCGATAAAGTCGCTGACGCCATGATGAAGCAACTGCGTGAAGAGGCTGTGCTGGATGTTGACGGCAACCCTGCCAAAGATAAAGACGGCAAAGCCATGCGTCAGGAATCATTCAACGCTATTTACATGATGGCCGACTCTGGCGCCCGCGGCTCTGCTGCTCAGGTACGTCAATTGGCTGGTATGCGCGGTCTGATGGCAAAACCGGATGGTTCTATTATTGAAACACCGATTATCGCTAACTTCCGTGATGGCCTTAACGTGTTGCAGTACTTTATTTCCACCCACGGTGCACGTAAAGGCTTGGCCGATACTGCGTTGAAGACAGCTAACTCTGGATACCTGACTCGCCGTCTGGTCGATGTAACGCAAGACTTGGTGGTGACCGAGCATGATTGCGGAACTAGTGATGGTCTGGTTACTAAAGCGCTGGTTAAGGGTGGTGAAGTAGTTGAACCCTTGCATGATCGTATCCTGGGCCGTACTGCGGCACTGGATGTCATCAACACAGAAACGCAAGAAGTTATTTACCCAGCCGGCACGTTGCTGACTGAAGATGAAGTCGAGCACATCGATGCCTTGGGTATTGATGAAGTGAAGGTGCGTACAGCGCTGACCTGCGAAACCCGTTACGGTATTTGCGCCAAGTGCTATGGCCGTGACTTGGGTCGCGGCAAGCTGATCAACATGGGTGAGGCTGTTGGTGTGATTGCTGCGCAATCCATCGGTGAGCCGGGCACTCAGCTGACCATGCGTACCTTCCACATCGGCGGTGCAGTATCACGCGCAGCATCTGTGAGCCAGGTAGAAAGCAAATCCAATGGTATCGTCCGCTTCAGCTCAACGATGCGTTACGTGACCAATGCGCGCAATGAGCAAGTGGTGATTTCACGGAACGGTGAAGCCATGGTGCAGGATGAAAATGGCCGCGAACGTGAGCGTCATAAAGTGCCTTATGGTGCAACTCTGGTGGCTACCGACGGTAAGCAAGTCAAGGCTGGTCAGGCATTAGCCACATGGGATCCGCATACTCGTCCGATTATCACCGAGTACGCTGGCCGCGTGAAGTTCGAGAACGTTGAAGAAGGTATCACCGTAGCTAAGCAGATCGATGAAGTGACTGGTTTGTCCTCATTGGTGGTGATTGATCCTAAACAGCGTGCTGGTCAAACCAAGGGCTTGCGTCCTCAGGTTAAATTGTTGGATGCGAACGGCGTCGAAGTTAAGGTCACCGGTGGTGAAGCTTCCGTGAATATCACCTTCCAGCTGGGTTGCATTATTACAGTGAAGGATGGTCAGGAAGTTGGCGTGGGTGAAGTGCTAGCACGTATCCCGCAAGAGTCTTCCAAGACCCGCGATA
>Ga0208125_101050_pt1 | contig 11165 bp, 16 predicted proteins | sample LakWasM128_HOW14_2_FD_183938 | JGI IMG/M metagenome (GOLD analysis project Ga0208125, IMG submission 183938) | Freshwater sediment methanotrophic microbial communities from Lake Washington under simulated oxygen tension - Sediment Metagenome... | ecosystem: Environmental > Aquatic > Freshwater >... | reverse complement strand
ATAATGCGCTTTGTGCCAATCGTTCACTAGACCATCTGTAGCCATGTATTGGCACATAGGTGGAATCGCAATTCGATTTTTTAACGTAACATCTTTTAATTGAAAGGAAGAAAATAAATCTGCCATGGTGATCCTTTGTTTGTTATTCAGGTAATAGCTTAATAATTAAGCTAACTTATTACTCCAATGTTCGAATATAATCGAACATTGGAGTAATATCAAGAGATGTGTTAAATTTTGTTTATGCGCCAGATTAAACACCCCAACATAGAGCAGGTCGAATTGATTGAAATCCTGTATGCCTTAGCAGACCCTACACGCATGGAAATTGTTGTTCGTCTTGCCAAGGCAGGCAGAAAATTGACTTGTGGGGAGCTTGACCTAAATCGACCCAAATCAAGCATGTCACATCATTTCAAAATATTACGTAGCGCGGGGCTTGTTGAAACGTTGGTTGATGGTACTGAGCACATGAACTCTTTAAGGCTCGACGAGATAGAGCAAAAGTACCCAGGTGTTCTTGAGTCCGTACTCAAAGCAACACAATAATATTTAAAAGCTATTAGACTGAGTGCAGCCTGAACTAAAGCCACTTTATTAAATATTTGGCTGCTGGGGGAAGTTCTACCGACAGAAACAATCGGAAGTGTGGTCATTTACAATGCCTACTGCCTGCATCCAGGCATAAACAATAGTTGGTCCGACGAATTTAAATCCTCGACGTTTCAGTTCTTTCGATATTTCTTCAGAAAGAGGCGTTGTGACAGGAACGCTTGAGCCGCTGCCATTGAGCACTTTTCCTGCAGTAAAAGACCAACAAAAATCACTAAAGCTTTCGTTGCGTGCCATCATTTCACAATAAATCTTGGCACCATTAATCGTCGCTTCGATTTTGGCACGTGCGCGAATAATTCCTTCATTATTCATGAGTCGATTGATGTCATCCTCATTGAAATTTGCAACCTTGGTGGGATCAAAGCCTGAAAAAGCTTCACGGAATGCCTCACGCTTACGAAGCACCGTAATCCAAGACAACCCAGCCTGAAACCCCTCAAGCATTAACATTTCCCAAAGCATACGAGAGTCTCTCTGCGGCACTCCCCATTCAGCATCATGATAAGCTTGCATAAGCTCATTACTTTGAGCCCAAGAACAGCGCTTCTGTTGGTTAACTCCATTTGGGTTTAAGTTTTTACTCATTTTAAAATTAACTTTCTTAACAGCAGAGATTGGTAATCATTTGAATATGTCAGAAAAATCTGACAATAAATTTATCCGTTTCCTACACTCATTGGTGAGTAATTCTGATTCAGAAAAAGTTTGTAGAGTAGCAACATTAGATTTCTTATACGGAGGTCGAATGTATGACATCACTAATAAAAAAAGAAATCCTGAAATTTGATGAAAGCTATTCCTGCAATAGTTTGCTAGCTAGTTTACCACTCGAAGAGCTTAACTATTGGAAACCATTTTTAAAACTAGTCTCATTGCCTTTGAACCATGTTATTTGGGAATCAGGGGCAAAATCAAAATATATGTTTTTCCCTACGACTGCAATTGTTTCGTATATGTATATGAATGAAGATGGAAAGTCTTCTGAAGTAATTACTGTAGGAAACGAGGGCGCGGTAGGAATTTCATTACTTCTATCAGACAGCCCAATGATAAGTCAGGCTGTAATAGAAACAGCTGGCGAAGGTTATTTATTAGATGCTAATTTGATTCAATTAGCATTTGAACGTAATGCGATGCTAAAAACGCTTTTAAAATACTCTCAAGAGATGATTAGACAATTAATCCAAAACTCTATAAGCAAACAGCATTTATCTGTACAGCAACAGTTAAGTCGTCGTTTATTGTTAGGGCTAGATAGAGCAAACTCTAGTCAATTGGCTTTAACTCACGAAAAGCTAGCCAACATTTTGGGTGTGCGTAGAGAAAGTGTCACTCAAGCGGCGATGAAATTACAACAATGTGGCGCTATAAGTTATATCCGAGGTCATCTTACAGTATTAGATCGTCATATTTTAGAAAAAAGTTGCAACATCTGACATTCAAACTTCTAATATGTAACGCATTCTAGAGTCTTAGTTTATGCAATTGAATTGTTTACTTTAGCTATTCTATGAGTAGCTAAAGTGACTTCAACTTTATAACTTTCTAACCGTCCCTTTAATGCAAACATTCCATTCCTGAATCGAAATTTTAGCTGTCTATTGCAACTGGTGACGTTTAGAACGTGCTAAATGGTAAGTCTAGGCTAAATGGTAAGTCTAGGTGGGCTAAATTAGCGTGCAATAACCGACTTGATGCGTTGAAAGATATTACATTGAGAGGGAAGCTAAGCAGTATTTATCAAAACCGCTTGAAAGATTATTCTAATCAAGTTGTTGAGTTCAGCGATTCATCTACTATGGTTTGTATAGCCGCTTCAAAATCCAATGACTTATCATAAAAATACTTGATGTTTAGCGCCTTTGCTAAATTTCTATAATAGCTGTTGCCATGATTAGTTAACATCACTACGGTCGGTGGCTTGAATGCGTATGAATCCTGCAATGTATGTTTTATCACGTCAAATCCATTGCCTTCGGATAACTCTATGTCAGCAATAATTAAATCATATTGCTTATTATCTAGCAGATTAATGGCTTCATTTTTGGTGGTTGCTACATCTTCAACTAATATGTTGTCGTACTCAGAGAGCATGTCTGAAATGGCATCTCTGAGTAGTTTTGAGTCTTCAACAAGTAATAATTTCATTTTTATACATTACATTAAGTATGATGCAGTTAGTATCGGATTTTGTCCTACACACTTAACTTATTAGCTGATATTTTATGGCGTAATAAGTCATGTCCGCATTTGTTTTTAACGACATTTTTTCTAAAATACGGGTGCGATAGGTGCTAACAGTTTTAATACTAATATTAAGTTCATCAGCAATTTCTGTAGCGCTTAAGCCGCCGGCAAGCTTAAAAAATACTTGAAACTCTCTTTCCGAAAGCATTTCATGGAGTTGTTTATCTGATGGGTGTGTTAGTTCATTGGTCAGTAATTCAGCTAATTCAGATGAAATATATTTTTTACCGTTCGCAATACTTCTAATTGCTTTAATGATTTCGTCTGGATCTGCAGATTTTGATAAGTAACCTTTACAGCCACTGCGCATTAAATTAAGCGCATATTGCTCTTCAGCATATCCACTCAATACCAGTACTGGTAAATTGGGGGCAATATGTTTCAGATCATGCAGCGTATCTACACCATTTTTATCCGGCATAGATATATCAAGCACCACAATATCGTACTCATTTTTCCTGATGAGATTTAAAGCTTCAGCGCCTGATGATGCCTCATCCGCTACTTGTAGATCACTTTCTAATGCAATCAGGTTTATTAAACCTTGCCTAACTATTTGATGGTCATCGACTAGCAAGATTTTTTTCATATGTTTTCTCTATGACAAAATTGACGTCAAATCACGATGCTCAATAAATAAAACTTAATGAATAGCGTTATCAGATATATCGACAGTGCCTTAAAGGCCATACATGAAATACCGCCGGCCATCTGAAACTAATAGCATCGCTACTTGCTTCAGTGGCGGCAGCTCCATGACTCTCTTATTCGGCCAAAAGCCTAAACCTCATATTAAATGAATTTTACATCGCAACATCTAAAATTAATTTAAGCTCTGTATGCATATATGAACTTATTTTTATTTATTTGACTCCCTAGCGCCAAAAATATAACCAATCACTAAACCCGCACCAGCGATTAGTGCCAATGTAGCTAAGGGTTTTTGTCTTACTGCTTCAGAGGCCTTTTGTTTACCTGAGTTATAGGCATTTGATACCTCATCAATCACCGCAGAGCTAAGTTCAGTCGCTTTGTCAGCAATTTGTTGTTTAATTTGATTTACTTTAGGCGCGTCAGAATATTCATTTAACAAATATCTTAAATTTGCAATTAAGTCATTGGCTTCATATTTTGCTTTATCGGCAGTCTCAGATACTTCTGATTTTAACTCTTGAGCTTTACCTTTAATTACCTGACTGGTTTCCTTGACTAACCCCTGCGCGTTATCAGCAACTTCATCCGCTTTAGCTTTTAATTTTTCTTTACCTAAATTAAACATGTTGGTCTCCTTAAAATTAATTAATTTTTTGATTTTAAAAATGAAATGATGGTTAATATTAAAAATACGAAAAATAAAACTTTTGCAATGCCAGCTGCAGTGCCTGCTATGCCACCAAAGCCTAAAACAGCTGCAATTAATGCGATGATTAAAAATGTGATTGAATAATGAAGCATTTTGTTCTCCTCAAAAATGAACTATTTGTCTGGCTAAGATTAGATTAAATAAATTACCAATACTTTTTTAAATTTACAAAACTATGCTTAAGCCCAATACCATTGCTAATATTGTTAAGATGCTGAGCAGTAAGAATAAAAAAAAGAAAAACTTTGCTATTTTTGAGGTGCCAGATTCGATTCCTTTAAATCCAAGTAATCCTGCAACGATAGATATCACTAAAAATATAAATGCGTAATAAAGCATTTTCTTCCCCTTAAATTAATAGACTAGATTAATATCAACTTTCGCTTGATTTAAATCCTATGGCATATGCGGTTCTTGCAACACAAGACATTTACTGATTTAAAGGTCAGATATATCCTACAACTATGCAAAACATTATTGAAAATATCTTAAATAAACTAAATACTCACTATGAAATATTTGGTCGTAAATCAATCATTTACTTATCATTAGCACTTGTCATCGCAATGATGACAATCTTTTTTAGCGACAGTTGGATATTAAAGATCAAGTCGCAAGATGCACAAATCGCAGAAGTTAGAAAAATCATTCAGAGTCTGAATCAATTTAAAAGTAATCTCTATAAAGCTGAAAGTACCCAACGTGGTTACGTGATTACTCAGAAATTGTATTACCTAGATTTTTACGATAAGGCTATTCAAGACGCTAAGTTGCATTTATCTGATTCAGAAAAACCTATGTCTAATAAAGTAGTGGCAGTAAAAGCGCCTGATAAAAAAATATTTGATGATATTAGAGCTACTTTAGAAGCTAAAGTGACTGAAATGAATATTACGATTGAATTAGTTAAGTCAGGTAAAGCAAAGGAGGCTGTCAATGTTGTGAGCCTAGATAAAGGCTTGGACCAGTCCAATAAAATTACGTTTATCACAGATAGTTTGCTTAATGATTATGATCAGATGTTAAAAGCCATCATCAATCAACGAACTGGATCAATCGATGCTGCTCGCTCTGCCGTAATCTTTGGGCCTCTACTTTTAATGCTCTTGGTGGTCTTAGTCATACGTCAGCTCTTTTTGGAATTAGCCGATAAAAATAAAACACAAATACTATTATCTGAAATCAATGCGACTAATCAGCTAAAGCTGGATGAGCAAGCAAATATGTTGTCTGAATTGGCATTAAGCAATCTGGCTGATGTAGAAAGGGAGCGTCGTCATCTGGCTAGAGAGCTGCATGATGAGCTTGGTTCAATACTCACTGCTACAAAAATGGATATTAGTTGGGCTATAAAATCGCTAAAAAATAGCCATCCTCAAATAGTAGAGAAATTAAAGAAAACCAGTAGCTACATAGATAATGGTATTTACTTTAAACGTGAGATTGTCCAAAACCTTCATCCTCCTATGATTTCATCATTTGGATTTTGGCCCGCATTAAAGAATATGATTGAAGACACTGCAGAGCGTAACCAGTGGGAATTAAACTTAATCTTTCCTAACGAAGAAATTAAAATCAACGAAACAATCGCTCTAGTGGCTTATAGAGTTATTCAAGAAACCTTAAATAATTGTAGCAAATACGCAAAAGCTAAAAAGGTCTCAGTGTTTATTATCTGTGATTCAACCAACCTTAAAATTGAAGTTCAAGATGATGGCATAGGTTTGGATGTGTCCAGACTGCAGGAGTCTACAACACATGGAATTAGAGGCATGAGTCATCGTGTACAAGCTATTGGTGGGAAATACAATATCACCAGCGCAACAAGTGCTGGAGTCAATACTCTCGTCATTCTCCCCCTCAAGAATAATCAAGCTGGTGTAGGCTTACTCTGACAAAATAATCAGTCATTTTGGTGTGTTTGTCTAAGGCAACTTTGAATAAGATGCTCATAACAGAACTAGTTAAATGTTTTGTTTTAGTATCAATTCATTTTCTTGGAGGATTTAAAAATGCATTTCAAAAAAACAAGTTTAGCCTTAGTTTTATTATCAAGCCTATCAATGAGTGCAATGGCTTTTGACACAGATGAAATTAAAGATGATCAAGTGGCTTATGGCGAGTTGTTTACAAGCTTAGACAAAAATGGTGATGGTGTGCTGTCGAAGTCTGAGGCTTTGAAAGACTCTACTTTTAAAAAATCACAATTTGTTAAGGCTGATGCTGATAACGATGGCACATTAGATAAAAATGAGTTCGCCACAGAGAAATCTAAAGCTGGTCAAGTCAAGGTGAAAAGAGTTGCCAGTGACAGCTGGATTACAACAAAGGCAAAAAGCAAGCTACTTGCTGAAGAAAGCCTGAAATCGCTTAAGATTAGTGTAGAAACCCACAAAGGCGAAGTTCTACTGAGTGGATTTGTAAATAGTGCAGAAACGAAAGCAAAAGCTGAAGAAGTGGTAGCAAGTATTGAGGGTGTAAAATCTGTGAAGAACAGTATTGAAGTTAGCAAATAGCAATCTGACTGTTTATTATTAACCTCAAAATTCGGGCATTACTTTTTATTAAAGTAACGCCCGAATTGAGCGAGGTAGAACTGCTGGATAGCCACAGAATCCGACCAGTTATAAATGCTCAAATCTGATTAAAACTAAACTGCTCCCATTCGATTAACACCGCTTACCAGCGCTTTGATTGAAGCTGTGACAATATTCACATCCAAGCCCACCCCGTAAAATTCAGTACTGCCAGCTTGTGTTATCTCAATGAAGGCGCAGGCACTGGCATTGCCACCCTCAGCACTCATGCTCATAGAGCGCTCTTCAAAGTGCCTTATCTGATTATTAATTCCAGCACTTGTGAATGCATTTACTGCCGCATCAATCGGACCATTCCCAGTGCCAGTGAGTATATTAGGAACTCCATCAATCTCAACATTAAGCTTGATGCCCTGCATAGTTCCCTGTTCAAAAAGATGATGCGCCAAATAGCGTACTGGATGTATTGTCTCAAGATAAGTACTTGAGAATAATTGCCAGATATCTGCTGCAGTCACCTCTCCGCCATGAGTATCATTATGCTGCTGCACGACCCCTGAAAACTCCACCTGCAAACGGCGCGGCATCACAATGCCATATTCAGTTTCCATTAAGTAAGCAACGCCACCCTTACCAGATTGGCTATTGATTCTAATAACAGAATCGTAGCTTCGCCCGACATCTTTCGGGTCTATCGGTAAATAGGGCACGCTCCAAAAGGCATCTGGCTTTTGCACTGCAAAACCCTTTTTAATCGCATCTTGATGCGAGCCAGAAAAAGCGGTGAATACCAGGTCACCAGCATAAGGATGACGTGGATGCACAGGCAATTGGTTGCAATGCTCAACGGTGCGGGCAATGGCATTAATATCAGAAAAATCCAAACCTGGGGCAACCCCTTGAGTGTAAATATTCAATGCTAAGGTTACTATATCTACATTCCCTGTACGTTCGCCATTGCCGAAAAGACAGCCTTCAACTCTGTCAGCGCCAGCCATCAAAGCCAATTCAGCGGCAGCAACAGCCGTACCACGGTCATTATGCGGATGCACGCTGATAATCACGCTGTCGCGGCGGTCAAGATGGCGATGCATCCATTCAATCTGATCTGCGTACACATTGGGCGTAGCAACCTCTACCGTCGTTGGGAGATTAACAATCACCTTGTTATCGGGTGTGGCGCCCCAAGCTTCAGTAACGGCATTACAGATTTCAAGCGCAAACTCTAGTTCAGTGGCGGTAAATGTCTCTGGGCTGTATTCAAGCACCCATTCAGTTTCTGGCGCTTCAGCCGCCAATTGTTTGACCAGCGTTACTGCATTCACCGCCATACTAATTACTTCAGCCTTACTCATGCCAAACACTACCTCGCGGAAAGGCTTTGATGTAGCGTTGTAGATATGCACAATGGCGCGGCGTGCGCCTTTTAATGATTCCATGGTACGTCGTACAAGATGCTCTCTCGCCTGAGTCAATACTTCGATAGTGACATCCTGCGGAATGTGGTTTTCCTCGATAAGTTGCCTTACAAAGTCAAAATCCGTTTGCGATGCTGAAGGAAAAGCCACCTCAATTTCTTTAAAGCCAATATCACACAACATACGAAACATGCGCATTTTGCGCTCAGCATTCATAGGCTCAAATAATGATTGATTACCATCTCGCAAGTCAGTACTCATCCAAATGGGAGGATGTGTAATTGTTCGACTGGGCCACTGACGATCCACAATATCTACAGGTGGAAACGGTTTGTATTTGGTAGATGGGTTTGACAACATTGCGAACACTCCTTGAATCGATTAATTGAGGAGAATTTTATGCTAATCCTGTTGGCAAGTGCTTGCGTTTTAATATCTATTATTTGTTAAATAGGAAATAATATTGCTTAAATATACAATATATTAGATTATTAATCTTACTTATGGAAAGTGTTAGCATTTATGCAGCTTGATCGATATGATTTACAAATCCTGAATATCCTGCAACAGGATGGCCGCATCAGCAATCAAGAGCTGGCTGATCGCATCGGATTGTCTGCATCACCCTGCTTAAGGCGAGTAAAAGCTCTGGAAGAAGCGGACCTTATCATAGGCTATCACGCAGTTCTGGAAGCAAAAAAACTGGGCTTATCATTACTGGCGCTAATCCACATCTCAATGGATCAACACACTCCAGAGCGCTTTAATAATTTTGAGGCGATGATTGCAGAGATACCTGAAGTGCTGGAATGCTTACTCATTACTGGACAAGATGCTGACTATCAACTCAAGGTCGTTGTGAAAGATATGGATGCCTATCAGGATTTACTACTGAATCGCATTACTCGAATTAGTGGCGTAACAGGAGTGCACTCAAGTTTTGTATTGCGGCAAGTGATAAATAAAACAGCACTACCTCTTTAAAGTCTTCCATCTCTTTACCTTAAAAGACCTGCATTGAAATTGAGATTTTGCATCGCCAAAGTTACCATTCTAGGCGTTTTTTGAAGTTCATATATTTTTTGCAATAAGTTGCTTCAAGCAAACCAGTTCATCCGTATAATCAGCTCTTTTTTTGAGCACCTACCCCCATGTGGTTTAAAAACACCTTCATTTTTCGCCTAGTTTCAGAAAACACGATTTCTCCTGATGTTCTTAATGATAAGCTTGCTTTAAAACCTCTGCTTCCTTGTAGTGGTCTAGATAAGCAAAGCCGTGGCTGGGTTCCTTGCCATGGCGATAAATTAGCTCATAGTGCTAATAAACAAATACTGTTTGCTTTAGGTGTAGAACAAAAATTACTGCCAACTACTATCATCAATCGCTTCGCCAAAGAACGCGCAGCGGAGATTGAAGCGCAACAAGGATACAAGGTTGGCCGTAAAGAAATGAAAGAGCTTAAAGAGTCTATCACCGAGGAGTTACTACCAAGAGCATTCTCACTTCAGCGCACCACTTATGCGTGGCTAGATACAGTGAATGGCTATTTGGTGATAGACGCAGCCTCATCAGCTAGAGCAGAAGAGCTGTTAGAGTTGATGAATAAATCACTAGATAATTTGCCGTTTAAGCAATTGCATACTGCAATTTCACCAGTGGCTGCGATGACGGATTGGTTAGCTGGAAATAATGCGCCAGCAGGCTTCACAATTGATCGTGAACTGGAGCTTCGTGCCACAGGTGAAAGCAAAGCGACTATTCGTTATGCAAATCATGAGTTAGAAGGTGAAGAGATTCTTAAGCATATTGCATCAGGTAAACGCGTCACTCGTTTAGGCATGACTTGGAATGACAGAATTTCATTTGTCCTAACGGAACAAATGCAAATCAAGCGAATTGAGTTCTTAGATATTATCAAAAATGAATCTACTGAAATGGCTGAAAATGCTGATGAGCTATTTGAGCTAGACTTTACGTTAATGACGGGTGAGCTCGCTAAGATGCTTGCTGATTTGACTAATGCTCTAGGTGGCGAAGCTGTAATTTCTTAAGCAAGTTATTCATATTTCAAATGTGCAATAAGCCGTTATCGAACTCTATAGAGAACTCTCTGCGTTTATTGCACCAGCAATTTAATATATAAGGCTACACAGTTAAATGAACAGTGTGCCACTTGTCATTCGAATATATTCAAGCGATAATCAACAAGACGAACGTTCGTCCGATAATGCCAATTATGATGGATTTAAAAAGGTTGTTTACTCATGAGTGATTTTAATGAAGTGCAAGAGTTAGATATGCAGCAATTAGGACAATTGCGTGATTATTTTGCAAACTATCGATCATTACCAAGCTATCGATATATGCAAGATCAGTTGCATATGAAATCTAAAGATACGATTAGTAGATTTGTATCACGGCTCAAGTTAATGGGTTTCCTAGACATGGCTCCTGATAACAAATTAATTCCTGGTAAACGATTCTTCGAGCGACCGTTATCAAACACAACAGTACAGGCTGGTTCTTTTACTGCAGCATACAGTGAAGGGGGCGATTACATCACGATTGATGAGCACCTCGTAAAAAAACCTTCAATCACTGAGCTAATACCTGTCGCCGGAGACTCAATGAGAGACTTAGGGATTCTCGATGGTGATACTGTCATTGTGGAGAAAAGACCGTTTGCGAATATTGGAGATATTGTAGTCGCCATTATTGATGACAAATTCACCATCAAAACGCTCGGAAAAGAGAAGGATCTATTTGTGCTGATTCCAGCAAACCCTGATTTCGATATTATTCGCCCAAAAGAAGCCTTTGGGATTTATGGTGTCGTCACGGGACAATTTCGTAGTTATTGATCAATGCCTTTTGTTAATTTTGCTTAGTAAGCATCAAATAAAAAGCCTTAGAGGGGACTCTAAGGCTTTTTGAACTGCGTCATAACTCTAGGATTTAAAAGTTACGTATTTATTCTGCAGAGAT
>Ga0208125_101047_pt1 | contig 11209 bp, 5 predicted proteins | sample LakWasM128_HOW14_2_FD_183938 | JGI IMG/M metagenome (GOLD analysis project Ga0208125, IMG submission 183938) | Freshwater sediment methanotrophic microbial communities from Lake Washington under simulated oxygen tension - Sediment Metagenome... | ecosystem: Environmental > Aquatic > Freshwater >... | reverse complement strand
CTCTTAAGATCTGTACCGTCGATCCCTTTTATTTTATTCAATGGAGGAATTATGGAACTTTCAACGGTAACTCAATTGCTTACAAAAAACCATATTCCTGTGTTTGGTATTGAATCTAAAACTAAGTCTAAAAGCGAAGCAAAATCTAAAAAAGAATCCAGTATTAGCATTAAAGAAGTAAGTAGTGAAGATAGACGATGCCTAGTGGCTGAGTCAGCTTATTATAAAGCGGAGGCAAGAGGATTTGAATCAGGCCATGAATTAGAAGATTGGCTTGCAGCAGAGGCTGAGGTGACACAATGAACAACACAGCTCAAGTTGAATATATAGACTTTTCCCAAGCCGCTAGGGAAAATGCCTGCTTATGCCGTAGCGAGCAAGAAACTGCGGTATTAACCCTATACGATAACGGTACCATACTCGATTGCAACCAAGCAGCAGCTGAATTATTGGACTGCATCCCGAGCAAACTTACTTGGCAGCATATCTCAACAATTATGCCGCAGTTGACTGAAGACACTTTAATGCAAGGCGAGAAGATTAACCCACATCTGCGCTTTCTTTCACATATTGGATACGGGTTTGAGGTGGTTGCTTTAAGCGGCGTGCATTTTGCCTGCGCATTATTTTTTAACGAAGTTGAGAGTTTCGGGCGTCATTGTTTGCGCTTGATTATTCGGCCGATTACTCAAGACTTAGCAGCCTCTTAAAGTTTGCTATAGGCTAAACACATTTACCGCACCGCCGCCCGGCGCGGCATTCCACTTGGTGAGTTCTCGGTACGCGCCTGCGGCGCCTGCACCGTCTGAGTCTTCAGTGAGCCCTAAGTTAATGGCAATACCAGCCCAGCCGCCAATTCCTGACATGACGCCTACATATTGCTTGCCTTTGTTTGAATAAGTAAATGGGTTGCCAATGACACCAGAGCCCACTTGAAACTGCCATAAACCCTTGCCAGACTTTGCATCAACCGCCTTAAACCATCTATCTAGGGTGCCATAAAATACTAAGTCGGCACCTGTGACCATTGCGCCGCTCCAAATAGAATACGGTTCTTTGTTGTACCATGCGGCTTTGCCTGTTAAGCCATTCCAAGCCATAAAACCACCTGTCACGCCATCTGGGCCAGGATGCATAGTTAGCCCCGCGCCTACCCAAGGTTGGCCTGCGGTGTATTTAGCTTCCACCACATCGTAATCCATACATAAGTGATTTAGCGGTACATAAAATAACTTGGTTTTTGGCGAATAAGCCGCTGGCTGTTGATCTTTCACGCCAAGCGCAGCAGGGCAGATATTTTTAGTGGTGGTATCTTGGTGCGCAGAATATTTTGGGTCTTTTTGCGGAATACCTGTGCTTAAATCTACACTGGTTGCCCAGTTCACAAAAGAGTGCATTTTTTCTGCCACTAGTAAGCTGCCATTGGTGCGGTCAAACGTATAGCCAAAACCATTACGGTCAAAGTGAGTCGCTAATTTTCTCTTATTAGCAGCCCATAAAATCACTTCGTTAATGCCATCGTAATCCCACTCGTCATGCGGCGTCATTTGGTAGCCCCATTTCGCCATGCCTGTATCGAGGTCTCGCGCGAAAATCGTCATTGCCCACTTATTGTCGCCTGGTCGCACATCGGCATTCCAAACCGATGGATTGCCAGTACCGTAATACAGTAGATTTAGTTTAGGGTCATAAGAAAAATAGCCCCACACAGGGCCGCCGCCGTGTTGCCAACCATCTTGATTCGCTTGTGGTTTCAGCCAAGTTTTAACACCTAGATCAGCCTCTGGAAATTTTAGTTGATCTTTTGTCAGCGCCTTAAATGAGCCATCTTCTTTGTTGCCGCCGTTTACATCTTGGTAAGTAGATAAAGGAGAGTAATGTGGATTAGCTTCGTTAAAGCCTGCACCGATGAGCGTTTCGCTGTCAGGTCCAGTGCTATAAGCTTTCCAAGCCAATGTGCCATCTTTAATGTTGTAAGCGGCAATAAAGCAACGCACACCGTATTCACCACCACTACAGCCAGTAATCACTTTGTCTTTCATCACATGTGGTGCGTTGGTATTGCTCGCACCAGTTTTAATATCATTGACTTTAGTCTGCCAAATGAGCTTGCCAGTTTTTGCATCTAACGCGACCAATACGCCATCATTCTGCTGTAAAAAAATCTTACCATCGCCATAACCCAAGCCACGATTCACCGTATCGCAACACAACAGAGCTTGCGTTTGCGGGTCTTGCTTGGGAAAATATGACCACAGTATTTTTTGATTATTATTTAAGTCTAACGCGTAAATATTGTTGGGAAACGCCGTATGTACAAACATCGTGCTACCTACCACGATCGGCGAGCCTTCATGGCCGCGATTTACGCCTGTAGAAAATGTCCAAGCGAGTTTAAGTTTGTTGATGTTTTTTGCTTGAATTTGGTGCAAGCCACTGTAACCTGTATTGGCGTAATCTTTACGTGGATGTGCCCATTGCTTGTCATCTTGCAAGTGCTTTTGTAAATCATCACTTGCATAAGCCGGTGCAGTGAAAAGGCTACATACACCTAAAACAGTTAGATAATGGCGTGGGAATGGCGGCATGTGACTTGACTTCTATTTGCGCATTAAAAAGAAGGCCGCCAGTATGAGTGCAACCAATACTAGCAAGCCTTCCATAAATGTTAATGCCTAATGATTTAAAGCACTATTTTATACTTTATTTCACCACTTCTTTAAGTTGATCCAAAATCGCTGGGTTATCCAGTGTGGAAATATCAGAAGTGATTTCTTCACCTTTAGCTAAGCTGCGCAACAGTCTACGCATGATTTTGCCAGAGCGGGTTTTGGGTAAATTATCACCAAAACGAATTTCATCTGGTTTAGCAATCGGGCCAATTTCTTTGCCTACCCAATCACGTAGTTGTGCGACGATTTTTTTCAGTTCTTCGCCTTCTGGACGTTGACCTTTTAGCACTACATAAGCAACGACAGATTCGCCTTTAATGTCATGCGGTTTACCAACTACGGCGGCTTCAGCAACCAATGGGTTTGAAACCAAGGCTGATTCAATTTCCATAGTGCCCAAACGGTGGCCAGATACATTCAATACGTCATCGATACGACCCATGATGGTGAAGTTGCCAGTTTTAGCATCGCGTACTGCACCATCACCAGCTAGATAAATCTTGCCGCCTAAATCCACTGGGTAGTAGCTAGATTTATAGCGCTCAGGGTCGTTATAAATAGTGCGTATCATAGAAGGCCATGGTTTTTTGATAACTAATAAACCACCTGTACCCCATGGCACATCTTTACCTGTTTCATCTACCACATCAATGTCTATACCCGGGAATGGTAATGTGCAAGAGCCTGGAACGAGAGAAGTCGCGCCAGGTAGCGGTGTAATCACGTGACCGCCAGTTTCTGTTTGCCAGAAGGTATCCACAATCGGGCAATGGCTTCCACCAACGTTTTCGTAATACCACATCCAAGCTTCTGGGTTAATAGGCTCGCCTACAGAACCAAGCAGACGCAGACTGCTTAAATCATAACTTTTAGGATGGGTGCTAGCAGTTGTTTCAGCTGCCTTAATGAGTGAGCGAATTGCTGTTGGTGCGGTGTAGAAAATCGACACTTTATGTTTTTGTATCATTTGCCAGAAGCGACCAGCATCTGGATAAGTAGGAATACCTTCAAATACAACTTGCGTCACGCCCATAGCGAGTGGGCCATAAGCCACATAAGTGTGACCTGTAATCCAACCCACGTCAGCTGTACACCAAAATACGTCATTGTTTTTTACGTCGAATGTCCAACGCATGCTGTTCATGGCATGTAATAAATAGCCAGCAGATGAATGTTGCACGCCTTTTGGTTTGCCTGTACTGCCTGAGGTGTAAAGTAAGAATAGAGGATGCTCGGCACTTAACATCACTGGTTCACATGTATCTGCTTGCCCAGCAATTAAGTCGTGCCACCAGATGTTATTGTCATTCCAGGCAATCTCTTGACCAGTTTTTTTCAGAACCACTACATTTTTAATTGATTCACATCCACCCATTGCGATGCCTTCATCTACCGCAGGTTTTAGTGGTAGTGCTTTACCGCCACGAAATTGACCATCAGAAGTAATCACGGCCACAGCACCTGCATCAATAATGCGCTCATTCAGGCTTTTAGCGGAGAAGCCGCCGAATACCACAGAGTGTGTTAAACCTAAGCGTGCGCAAGCTTGCATTGCCACTACTGCATCAATACCCATAGGCAAGTAAATAATCACGCGGTCGCCCACAGTGAGGTTTAGCTTTTTTAAGCCATTAGCAAACTGACAAACGCGGTGATACAGCTCTTTAAAAGTCACGTTAGTCACGCTGCCATCATCAGCTTCAAAAATAATCGCTACTTTATTTGGGATAGTATTCAGGTGTTTATCTAAGCAGTTTGCTGAAACATTCAGTTCACCATCTTCAAACCATTTGTAAAACGGGGCGTTATCTTCGTTAAGTGTTTTAGTAAAGGGTTTGTTCCACACTAACAGCTCGCGCGCCAATTTCGCCCAAAAGCCTTGATAATCGTCGGTTGCCTCTTTGCATAAAGCGTTGTAGGCTGACATGCCAGAGACGTTGGCATTTTTTACAAAATCTGCGCTCGGTTCAAATACGCGGTTTTCATGAAGAACTGACTCGATTGACATGCTTCAAACTCCCTTTAAATCACTTTGATCTATTTATAATTGGTATATATTAAGTTGGTCTATTTATAATTGGTTTTAGCTAGAATTTTTGTCTTCACTAGATACTTTTTGACAATATTTTAGTTTGACCACATTTTGTATTGTTACGACATTAAAACGCCATATTACCTTAAAAAACCTATGATAACACTTGATATGATTCTATCAGAAAACCGCATGAAATCTAGCGATGAAGCCTATGTGCAGTATGCTGTTGCTTGCAGCCCGTTTGTTGCAAAATTGTTTACAAAGGATGGTGGTTTGCTGACCGATTTGCTAGTAAACCTGCATCAAGAATACCAGTTAAGTGATATGCAAAACTTTTTATCGCATCAAAATATTTTTGATGAAACATCATTAAAACAAGCTTTAAGACGTTTGCGTCAGCATGTGATGGCTAGAATAATCGTGCGTGACTTGAATGGCTTGGCAGATTTAGCAGAAGTGATGCGTACGACATCTAGCCTAGCTGAATGTGCAATTAATGCCTCGATTGATTACTTGAATACTTGGCTAGTAGATGCCTTTGGTCAGCCTGTAGACGTGCAAGGCTACCCGCAAAGTTTTATTGTGATTGGCATGGGCAAGCTTGGTGGAGGCGAACTCAATGTTTCTTCTGATATTGATTTGATTTTTGCTTATGAATCAGAGGGTGAAACAACTGGCGAAAAATCCATTAGTAACCAAGACTTCTTTACACGCTTAGCGAAAAAGCTCATTGCGGCCATTGATGAAATTACCGAAGACGGCTTTGTATTTAGGGTTGATATGCGTTTGCGACCGTTTGGAGGCGAAGGGGCGCTAGTCTCAAATTTAGATGCACTTGAAGAGTATTACCAAAATAACGGTCGCGAATGGGAACGTTATGCTTGGATAAAAGGCCGTGAAGTGACTGGTGGCAAGCAAGTATCTAAGCTGCTTAAACCATTTGTCTTTCGTAAATATTTAGACTTTGGAGCGTTTGCCAGCATGCGTGATTTGAAAATCCAGATTCAGCGCGATGTAAACAGCAAAGGCATGCACGACAATATCAAGCTTGGTCGTGGTGGTATTCGTGAGATTGAGTTTATCGCACAAGTTTTTCAGCTGATCCGTGGTGGGCAAGATGCAAGCTTGCAAGTTAAACCTACACTTTCAGTCTTGGAGTTATTGAAAAATAAAGGCTTACTACCAGAAAAAACCGTGGCGGAGCTTAGCGAAGCTTATGTATTTTTACGTAATTTAGAACATCGATTGATGTATGTCGATGACGCACAAACGCAGGAGCTGCCGAAAAGCGATGAAGCTAAAGCGCGTATCGCTAAAGCCATGTGGTTTGACGATTGGGAGGCGTTTTTGGCAAAATTGAACGCGTATCGCCAGCAAGTGCAACAACATTTTGATGCAACGTTTAGCGATGCTAGCGCGAGTCAGAGTGTAGATGAAAGCGTGCTGGAGATAGAGAAATCCATATGGAACGGTGCCATGGTTGAGCAAGAATCAGTTCCAGCACTGCAAAAAATGGGCTTCATTGAAGCCGCAGAAACATTGCGCCGACTCAATACCTTGCATCAAAGTAGCCGTTATCGTCAGTTGCCAGAGCTAAGTCGGCAACGCTTTGATGCCTTGATGCCGTTAGCCATCTCTCAAGCAGCTGAGATGCATAACGCAGACACCACGCTGATGCGCATCATTGATTTGCTCGAAAGTATTTGTCGTCGAGCGAGTTATTTGGCTTTATTGGCCGAGCACCCGCAAGCCATGCAGCTGTTGATTAAGTTATGCAGTAGTAGCCCATGGCTCACCAATTATTTAGTCCAGCATCCAATCCTTTTAGATGAACTTTTAGATACACGCACACTTTATGCAGCACCTGATTTTTCTATCTTACGTGCAGATTTGCTCGCACGCTTAGACGAGGTTAAAGGCGATGTAGAGCGCGAAATGGACGTATTCCGTCATTTTAAGCATGCCAATATTTTCCGCTTTGCTGCGCAAGATATTAACGGCGAATTAAGCCCGGAAAAACTATCTGATTATTTGAGTGAACTCGCGCAATTAATTCTCAGTGTGAGTTTGGAAGTCATTTGGCCAAATGTGCGCGGTAAGCATTTAGATATGCCGAAATTCGCCGTGATTGGCTACGGCAAATTAGGTGGCAAAGAGCTGGGCTACGCTTCTGATTTAGATATTATCTTTTTGTATGACGATGATGCATCTGAAGCGGGTGAAATCTACGCGCGCTTTGCACAACGCATTAATAACTGGTTCAACAGCTTGACCTCAGCAGGTTTGCTTTATGAAACTGATATGCAATTGCGCCCAGATGGGAATAGTGGCTTGCTAGTGAGTAGCGTTGCTGCATTCAAAGAGTACCAAATGCAAAAAGCATGGGTATGGGAGCACCAAGCCATTACTCGCGCCCGCTTTGTGGCAGGTGACAAACAAATAGGTGCGGCGTTTGAGGGAATTCGCATCGAAGTGATGACGCAACAACGAGATAATGATGCGTTAAAGATAGAGGTTCAGTCTATGCGCGAGAAAATGCGCTCCGCACAACATATTGAAGCCAATATGTTTGACATTAAACACAGCATCGGTGGCATTATCGACGTGGAGTTTCTAGTGCAATATTTAGTGCTGGCGCATGCGAAGCAATACCCTGAACTCACAGGCAATATTGGCAACATCGGGTTGTTAAGGCTATTGGCATCGCTCAATATCATCGCCCAAGATTTAGCAGATAAAGTCGTGCTAGCTTATCGAGATTACCGCCATACGCAGCACATGCTTAAACTACAAGGCGCTGCACATTTAAGGGTAGAGGTGTCGGCTGTGAGTGAGCATGCCGCAGCTGTGAGCACTTTGTGGGGCAGGGTTTTTGCTGCTTGAGTAGCTGCGTGAACAATTAGGATGAGTAACTTGTTACGCGCACTGGCATCGCTTATATATTGGGAATAAATTCTCACCCAACTAAGCTGTCTATATCTAAAACAATATGTTAAACAAAGCTATATCGCTAGCGTGTTAAAATATCGGTCTATGAATGTGAACAAACCTGCAAGCCCAATTCCTGCTATATCAAACTCAGCCAACTTAGCGACTGCTTTGCAAAGCTGCATGTTGGCTGACCGCCATGCTTTGCATCGTAAGTTGCGTGATGCGGTAGATTTGCAAAAGTTAAAAGATGAGAAATCTGTGGCTAAAGCACAGCGCTTGCTAGGTGAGGTTGCGCAAAAAGTTCGTACATCTCAGCTGAAGTTTGCCTCTCGATTAGCTAGTTTGCCTAAGCCAGAATACCCACTTGAGCTACCAGTCAGCGGTAAAAAAGATGAAATCGCGGCCGCTATCACCAATAACCAAGTGGTGATTATCTGCGGTGAAACAGGTTCTGGTAAAACCACACAAATTCCTAAAATCTGCCTAGAGCTAGGTCGTGGTGTGGCGGGTTTGATTGGGCATACGCAGCCACGCCGTATTGCTGCGCGTTCAGTGGCGTCACGTATTGCGCAGGAGCTGCAAAGTCCGTTGGGTGAAGTGGTTGGCTATAAGGTGCGCTTTAACGATAAGTTGTCAGAATCCAGCTATATCAAGTTGATGACAGATGGTATTTTGCTGGCGGAAACGCAGGGCGATAAATTCCTTAATGCTTATGACACTATCATTATCGATGAGGCGCATGAGCGTAGCTTGAACATCGACTTTTTGCTGGGCTACCTCAAGCAGTTACTGCCAAAGCGTCCAGATTTAAAAATCATTGTGACTTCCGCAACGATTGATGCAGAGCGTTTTTCAAATCACTTTGTAGGCGCTCCTATCATTGAGGTTTCTGGGCGGACTTACCCTGTTGAGATTCGTTATCGTCCATTAGGTAAAGCGGGTTTTCGTGCTAAAGAAATCGCTGAAACAGAAAACGCTCAGTTTGATTTAGAAGATGATACAGACTTTGGGTCTGGTAATCTTTTGGGCATCCCTAGAAAAGCCAAAACAGAAGCACGTTGGCTTCAAGAGGATGACGAAGAAGAAGCCATAGAAGAAGCGATTTTAGACGCGGCGGATGACTTGCTACGTCAAGGCGATGGCGATATTTTGGTGTTTCTGCCCGGTGAGCGCGAAATTCGCGATGTTGCCGACCATTTGCGCAAATATCAAGGACGTTCGGCGAAGTTAAAGCATATTGAAGTGCTGCCTTTATTTGCACGTTTAAGCATAGAAGATCAGCAAAAAATATTCAAAAGTCATAGTTCACGTCGCATTGTGTTGGCGACTAACGTGGCAGAAACATCACTCACGGTTCCAGGTATTAAGTATGTGATTGATGCTGGGCTGGCGCGGATGAACCGTTACAGCACACGTGCCAAAGTTGAGCAATTGCAGATAGAAAAGATTAGCCAAGCCGCAGCCAAGCAGCGGGCAGGTCGTTGCGGACGTGTTTCAAGCGGTATATGTGTACGTTTGTATTCAGAACAAGACTTTAATGGCCGTCCGGAATTCACTGAGCCAGAAATTTTGCGTAGCTCGCTAGCGAGCGTGATTTTACGCATGGCAGCGTTAAAGCTCGGTGACGTAACGGAGTTTCCGTTTATTGAAGCACCATCATCAAGGTTGGTGAGTGATGGTTACCTGTTATTACAGGAATTAGGTGCGGTAGATTCTAAGCGCCAAATTACAGAAATTGGCTTGCAGCTTGCACGTTTACCTTTAGATCCACGAGTAGGGCGCATGATTTTAGCTGCTAAGCGTGAAGGCTGCTTAAACGAAATATTGATTATCGCCAGCGTCTTAAGCATACAAGACCCGCGCGAGCGTCCAATGGACAAGCGCGAAGCGGCAGATAATGCACACGCCAAGTTTGCAGGCGAGGGTTCAGACTTTATGAGCTACCTCAAGCTTTGGGATTTTTTTGATATCGCGTTGAAAACCAAAAAATCGAACAAAGATTTGCTAAATCAGTGCCATAGCAACTTTTTATCATTTTTACGCTTAAAAGAATGGCGTGAACTGCATAGCCAAATTAAGCAAATTACCGATGAGATGGAATTTAAATACAACGAAAAAGAAGCTAATTTTGAGCAAATTCATAAAGCATTGTTGGCGGGACTATTAGGTAATATCGGTTTTAAAGACGGCGATAACGATGCATATTCAGGTGCACGTGGCATTCGTTTTTATGTTGCACCCGGTTCATGCCTCAAAAAGACTCGTCCAAAATGGGTGATTGCTGCGGAGTTGGTCGATACCTCTAAGCTTTATGCGCGTTGCGTAGCAAAGATAGAGCCTGATTGGATTGAACCGTTAGCGCGAGGTTTAACAGAAAGCCAATATTCTGACCCGCGTTGGGACAGAAAAATGGGTATGGTCAATGCGTGGGAGCGTGTTTCTCTCTATGGCTTGACGATTATTCCTAAGCGTCGTGTGCATTATGGGCCAATCAACCCTAAAGAGGCGCGCGAGATATTCATACGCGAAGCGTTAGCTAGCGGTGAGTTCGATACCAGGGCTGCATTTTTCACTGCAAATGAACGTTTAATCGCCGAAGTTGAGGAGTTGGAACATAAGGCGCGTCGGCAAGATGTGCTGGTAGATGAGCATCAGTTGTTTGCATTTTATGACGCAAAGATTCCTGCTGATATTTTCCAAGCAGCAACTTTTGAGAAGTGGCGTGAAACCGCTGAAAAAGAAAACCCAAGGTTGCTGTATCTGACTCGTGATGATTTGATGCGTCATGGTGCAGATGCCATTACTGCCGTGCAGTTTCCAGAAATGATTATGTTGGATGGCGTTGAAACGCATTTGAAATACCGCTTCGAACCAGGTCACGTGTTGGATGGCGTCACGGCGACTATTCCCTTGGCCTTGTTGAATCAGCTTAATCCAACGCAAACCGAATGGTTAGTCCCCGGCATGCTGCGTGAAAAGCTGACTTATTTAATTAAAGCATTGCCTAAAACTTTCCGCCGCGTTTGCGTGCCTGTACCTGAGTTTGTCACGGTATTTTTAGATCAGAATAAGGTGGGTGAAGGTGTAATTAAACAGGTTCTTGCAGCGCATATTCAACGTGTGACTACGCTAAAAATCTCAGTAGAAGATTGGACTGAAGAAACGCCAGCTCACTTACTGATGAACTTTAGTGTTGTCGATGATGCAGGTCGTGAACTTGCCATGGGGCGCGACTGGAATGCGCTTAAAAAACAATTAGGTTCGGCTGCGCAACTCACCTTTAGAAATACTTCGCCAGACATTGAAAAAACGGGTCTAAAGCAATGGGATTTTGGTGATTTACCCCAAACTTTGAGCTTTGAGCGCGATGGCTTAAAAGTGGTGGGTTATCCTGCGCTTGAAGATGATATTGATAGCGTTTCTGTGAAGCTTTTTGATACTGAGCGCGAGGCGGCTGTAAATCTACGTAAAGGTATTTGCCGATTAATTCGATTTGAGTTAAAAGAACAAATGAAGCAGTTGGAAAAAAGCCTGCCAAATTTTAATCAATACGCCTTAACGCTTAGAAATA
>Ga0208125_101045_pt1 | contig 11221 bp, 10 predicted proteins | sample LakWasM128_HOW14_2_FD_183938 | JGI IMG/M metagenome (GOLD analysis project Ga0208125, IMG submission 183938) | Freshwater sediment methanotrophic microbial communities from Lake Washington under simulated oxygen tension - Sediment Metagenome... | ecosystem: Environmental > Aquatic > Freshwater >... | reverse complement strand
GGTACACCACGGTTAACATCATGAAAATAAAGGCTTGCAACGCCACAATCAGGATATGGAAGATAGACCAGCCAGCACCCAGGATGGCACCGAAAATCGTGCCCGTCACACCAGTTGCCGCCCACAGGCCTAACAACAGGAAGATCACTTCACCGGCATACATGTTGCCGAATAAACGTAAGGAATGTGAGAGCGGTTTGGAAACGTATTCGATGATATTGAACAGGAAATTGGCAGGCCACACTAAGGGGTTGGTACCGAAAGGAGAACAGAACAGCTCATGTATCCAGCCACCCAGGCCTTTGACTTTAATTGCAAAATAGATCATCAGGAACCATACAGTCAGCGCCAAAGCAAAAGTGGTATTGATGTCAGAAGTTGGTACGCTACGCCATTTGTGCAAGCCTAGTGGCTCGTAGATGCCTTTAGCCATGATATCGACTGGCAGGAAATCCATCGCATTCATCAGCAGCACCCAGACAAATACGGTAAGGGCAGCCGGTGCAATGAAAGAGTGGCGATTGCCGTGGAAAATATTCTTGACTTGGTCATCGACAAAACCGAACACCAGCTCAACAAATGCCTGGCGCTTGGTAGGTACACCGGCAGTAGCACCACGCACTACCCACCAGATCAGACCCATGGCCACTACACCGAGCAAAACAGACATTACCAGCGTATCAACATGTAATGTCCAAAAGCTGGTGTTGCCAATTGACTTTGCATTAAATGATAAGTGGTGTGCAATATATCCGGATGGTGTTAGTGCGTGTTCTTCTGTAGCCATAAAATCAAAACCCTAATTTGTCACTTATTTTGAGTGTAGTTTTCTTAACTGTTTTTTTCATTGAGGCCAGAAATCGCTGCCCCCGACAAAATCGCCGAGGCTCCCAGGCCGACAATCAGGGCCAATGGAACCAAGTGCGCCGTATAAACCTTAAATGTAATGAACAGCAATACTGCTATTACGATAATCTTTACGCCTTCAGCTTTAAGCAAGCCGATTAGTATGGCGCCTGCATCTTTTTTATTTTCGCTGCGTCTCGCAATCAGCGAACCAGCATAAGCACCAGCAATCGCCGAGCCGCCGCCTGCTATAGCTGATAATGCGCCATGCATACCTGCGAAATAAAATGCGCCTACTGCTACGGCAGAGGTGGCCATCAATTGCCATTTCGCCATCTGCTTGAATACTGCTGCCGTTTTAATATTTTCCATACAGTCCTGCTCGCTACTTGGCAGATTTGGAGAATATCCACAACTGCAATCAGGCGAAGTCCGCGATTGTCTTGTTTAATTGACTTTAAGTCAAGCCTATCTGCCGGGTTTGTTAGCGAAATTTAGCAATAATTTCATCCAGCTGATCGAGACTGGCATAGCGTATCTTCAAGGTTCCCGCCCCATTTTTTGCCGCATCGATTTGCACATCCGCACCCAAGCTTTCTGCCAGCTCAGATTGCAGTCGCAACACATCTTTATCTTTTGTTTCTGTTTTGACCGGTTTTGTCGATTCTGTGGATAAGCGCTTCACCAACTGCTCGGTATCGCGAACAGACAAGCCTTTTTGTACGATCTCTTCAGCTGCGGTGATTTGCTTGACGCTATCCAAACCCAGCAACGCACGGGCATGCCCCATGTCCAATCGCCCCAGCATCAGCATCTCCTGTACTACCGCATGCAAATTCTGCAGGCGCAACAAATTAGTAACTGCACTGCGTGAACGCCCAACGGCTTGTGCGGCTGCCTCATGCGTCATGCTGAACTCATCTATCAACCGCTTGATACCATTGGCTTCTTCGATAGGGTTCAGGTTTTCGCGCTGGATATTCTCGATAAGCGCCATCGCCAACGCAGCCTCATCGGCAATCTCGCGCACCAGTACCGGCACCTCAAGCAGACCGGCAATCTGCGATGCGCGCCAGCGTCGTTCGCCGGCAATGATCTCAAATTTCTCACTGGCGACTTCGCGCACCAGGATAGGCTGCATAATGCCTTGCGCCTTGATGGAATCCGCCAAGCTGGCCAGAGACTCTTGGTCCATGTGCGTACGTGGCTGATACTTGCCGGGCTGCAGTTGCTCGACTTTCAGCATGCGCAATGAGTCCGACTCACCTGCACCGGCGGAATCGCCTGCCAACAAAGCGTCCAGTCCACGCCCCAAGCCTTTAAGTTTTACCATTTACTAACCCCCTGATATTGCAACGGTATTTTCCGCATTTTGATTAAATTGCAACTTTGGCTTTGGCCTTACTACGCCGGATGATTTCATGTGCTAGCTCCACATAGGCCTGTGCGCCCTTGGAGGCACGATCATAAACCAAGGCGGGGAGGCCATAACTGGGCGCCTCGGCCAGCCGGATGTTGCGTGGAATTACCGTAGAGTAAACCTTGTCGCCAAAATGGCTCACCAACTGCGCCGATACTTGTTGAGCAAGCATATTGCGGTTATCGAACATGGTTCGCAGCAAGCCTTCTATCTCCAGCGTTGAGTTCAAATGCGTACGCACCTTCTTGATGGTGTTCACCAAGTCGGACAAGCCTTCCAGCGCATAATATTCACATTGCATGGGGATCATCACTGCATTAGCTGCAGTCAATGCATTCACCGTTACCAGGTTGAGGGCAGGGGGGCAATCCAGCAACACATAATCATAGCTATCATTTAATTCGGCCAAGGCCAGCTTCAAACGGGTCTCACGACCGATTTCATTCACCAGCTCAACTTCCGCTCCAGCCAGGTCTCGACTCGCCGGGGCTATGTCGAACAGGCCTTTTTCGGAGGTTTGTATCACTTCTTTAAGCGTTTTTTTGCCGATCAGCACATGGTAGATCGTTTGTTTCAAGCCTGCTTTATCAATGCCGCTCCCTGTTGTGGCGTTGCCTTGTGGATCCAGGTCTATCAGTAATACACGACTTTTTGCTGCAACCAGGCTGGCGGCGAGATTAACGCAGGTAGTGGTTTTACCCACACCGCCTTTTTGATTGGTAATGGCCAAAATTCGCATTATTGTTTAGTCCACATAATCGTAGGTCGCTTTGTCAAAGTGATTGAATTTCCCTGTCGACATTCGGCAAAAACACCAAATGCCGCTGCGCTTCAAGTCCGGGTACTGTAAGTGCAATAACTTGCTCAGGAGCCAAGCCCGTCGCGACTTTCAGCGCTGCCAACTCTTCCTCGGGGTACACCCCCTTCATGGCTAGCCACATGCCATCTGCCGTACATAAATGCCGCGTTAGCTTGATAAACAGGGCCAGATCAGAAAAGGCCCGCGATATCACGATATCAAACTTGGCTGCCGGCTTGAATTGCTCTACACGCCCACACACCACTTCGAGGTTGGCTATGCCCAACTCCGCTTTGGCTTGCCGCATGAAGCTGGTCTTTTTCTGGCTGGAATCCATTACGGTCACTTGCAGATCAGGCAGGCACAACGCTAGCGGTATACCTGGCAAGCCAGCACCACTTCCCACATCCAGCAAACGCTGCGCCTTGATATAGGGCAACACCACCAGACTATCAAGCAAATGCAGAGTCACCATTTCATCTGCATCGCGCACTGCAGTGAGGTTATGCACCTTATTCCACTTTTGCATCAATGCCAGATAATCCAGTAACTGCTGACGCACAGCTATAGGGATATCCAGTCCTGCCTGCTCAAGGCCTGACGCTAATTTCAACGCCAGACTCATGCTACTTTTTCTGTATTTTTTTCTGGATTCTTGCTACGGCTTTTACGTTTGAGGTAAACCAGCAACAAGGAAATGGTGGCAGGGGTAATGCCAGAAATACGGCTAGCCTGACCTAAAGTCTGCGGCTTGTGCGCCTGTAGCTTCTGGCGCGCCTCTATGGAAAGGCCATGCACATCGTCATAATCAATATCTTCCGGCAAGCTGGTATTTTCACTGCCGCGCTGGCGCGTGATCTCATCTTGCTGGCGATCAATATAGCCTTGGTATTTAGCTGCAATCTCGATTTGCTGGCGCACGGCATCATCTGCCTCACCAAGATTTACATCAATGCCGGCGATTGGCAGGCTTAATAAAGCTTCGTAACTCACTTCCGGACGACGCAGTAGCTCAAACAATGAATACTCATGGTCAATCACCTTGCCCAGCACACGCATCGCATCCGCCTCCGGCAAACTGGCAGGCTGCACCCAGGTGGTTTTTAGTCGCTCCTGCTCGCGTATCACTGCCTCCTGTTTGCGTGAGAAAGCCTCCCAACGTGCATCATCGACCAAACCTAGCTTGCGACCGGCTTCAGTAAGTCGCATATCGGCATTATCTTCACGCAACATCAAGCGATATTCGGCACGGCTGGTAAACATACGATAGGGCTCGGTAACACCGCTGGTGATCAAGTCATCGACCAACACACCAAGGTAAGCCTGTTCTCGGCCCGGACACCAGCTTTCGTCGCCAGTGGCATGTAGCGCAGCATTGGCACCTGCGAGCAGGCCCTGTGCGGCAGCTTCTTCATAACCGGTAGTGCCGTTGATCTGGCCGGCGAAAAACAAGCCCTGAACCGCCTTGGTTTCCAGGGAGTTTTTCAATCCTCGCGGATCATAGTAGTCATACTCGATAGCATAGCCCGGGCGCAATATATGTGCGTTTTCCAAACCGCGAATTGAACGCACTAACTGGTACTGAATATCGAAAGGCAAGCTAGTCGATATGCCGTTCGGGTAAACCTCATTGGTACTCAAACCCTCGGGCTCAAGAAATATCTGGTGCGATTCTTTATCCGCAAATCGATGGATTTTATCTTCAACAGAGGGACAATAGCGCGGACCAACGCCTTCGATCACTCCGGTATACATCGGAGACCTGTCCAAACCACTACGAATGATATCGTGAGTCTTTTCGTTGGTATGCGTAATCCAGCAAGGCAATTGTTGCGGATGCTGATTGACGTTGCCCATGAACGAAAATACTGGTGCGGGATTATCGCCAGGCTGCTCCAGCATCACCGAGTAATCTATAGTGCGGCCATCAATACGCGGGGGGGTGCCTGTTTTCAAACGGCCTGCGGGCAAGCCGATTTCCCTTAAACGCGCTGCCAGCGAGATGGCGGGGGGGTCGCCGGCACGGCCCGCGGAGTAATTTTGCATACCCACATGGATAAGGCCTGCCAGAAAAGTGCCCGCAGTCAACACTACAGACCTGGCTTCAAAACGCAAACCTATCTGCGTTATCACGCCTGTGACACGCTCACCTTCAAGGATAATATCGTCAACTGCCTGTTGAAACAGCCAGAGATTAGGCTGATTTTCCAGTCTATGGCGTATCGCCGCTTTGTACAGAACCCGGTCTGCCTGTGCGCGGGTGGCACGCACGGCAGGACCCTTGCTTGAGTTAAGAATGCGAAACTGAATCCCACCTTCATCAGTAGCAGCCGCCATAGCACCGCCCAAGGCATCGACCTCTTTTACCAGATGCCCTTTACCTATGCCGCCGATTGAAGGGTTGCATGACATCTGACCTAAAGTTTCTATGTTGTGTGTCAGCAACAGGGTTTTTCGCCCCATACGCGCAGCCGCCAGGGCAGCCTCGGTCCCAGCATGGCCGCCACCAACGACAATAACATCAAATTTTTCAGGGAATTGCATGTGCTTGAATATTTATTTCCTCAGGAAGCGTATGTTACTTCAAAGCCTTGTCCACGTCATGTTAAAATGAGTGTTCCACGTGAAACAAACTTTGGTTTTTTAGTTTTGTAACTGATAAGTCACACTAGTGGCATACCATTCGCCGGTAGTTGCTTTAAGATTTCACTAATAACTTTAATACTTACAGGAGTTCATCATGAACAAAATTTCTGCCGCGCTCGTTATCTTATTTTCTCTATCCGCTATCAGCGCTCACGCTGACACTGCAACTGCGCAAAAATTAGCAGACAAATATGCAACCATTGCAAAAAACATCGACCCGAACTCTGCTGGTTTATCTGCTGAAGATGGCAAGGACTTCTTCAACCGCGAAATCACCATCAAGGGCAAGCAAGTTGCTTGTGCCTCCTGCCACACTGCCAACCCTGCAGACAATGGCAAGCACATTGTTACCAACAAGCCTATCCGTCCATTGTCCCCAGTAGTCAATGAGAAACGCTTTGCTTCCATCGACAAGGTCGAAAAGAACTTCACCAAGCACTGCAATGACATCATTGGCCGCGATTGCACCGCACAGGAAAAAGGCAACTTCATCGCTTACCTGTTAACCGTAAAATAACTAATGCGCTATGTTTGGGACCCATTTGTCAGGATATTTCATTGGTCGCTAGTTGTTGCGTTTGCCATTGCATTCCTCACACATGAGTCTGAGTGGCACCGTGTAATCCACGTTAACGCGGGTTACACGGCAGGCACTTTGATTGTTGCCAGAATAATTTGGGGTCTAATGAAAACCGGCTACGCCAGCTTTCATGCCTTCCCCTTCAACCCGCTACACGCTGCCCGGTATGTCTGGCAGATTCTCCGCGGATCAGCCCGGCCGACTATAGGCCACAATCCGGCCGGCTCCTTTATTATCTATGCACTCCTCGGCACAGGCCTGCTCACTGTAGCCACAGGCTTTCTTGTTTACAATGACGGCTGGCTCATTGACGATCCGGAGCTCCTTCAGGCATTACATTTTTACGCAGCCTGGGGCTGGCTGGTATTGATCGCGACCCACGTTACCGGCGTCATTACCGAAAGCATATTACATCGTGAAAATCTGATTTATGCCATGTTTACCGGTATCAAGCACGATGTGGAGAATTCTGAACGATGCGAGGATGATGAAAATGTTTCACGTGAAACACTCAATGTTTTTGCAAGATGGACGATGGGCCTTAAACGTATCTATAAAACCTATATCGCCATCAATAGTGCTAACAAAAAAATGTATCGCATTATTGAAGACAACGATGCTGTGAATACTTTTGGTGTGCAGCAAGAGAGTGATGGTAAGTCCGTCGATGAAAATCCCGATGACGAAACCTCTGCCAAGCCAGAAACCACAGCCAACCCTAAAGAGCAGTAAAAGCTAACTCAACTCCTGGCTTGCACGCTGGCTTTTTGTAGATTACTTACCAATACAGAAGCGGCTGAAAATCTCACCCAGTAGATCATCCGGGGTAAATGCCCCAGTAATCGTATTAAGTGCCTCTTGCGCCACTCGCAATTCATCTGCAAGCAGCTCTGCTTGCGCAAGCTTTTGTTTTGCTTGAGATAAATGGTCTCTGACCAGATTTAAGGCATCCAAATGGCGCGTTCTCGCCATAAATACACCTTCACCAGTGGCTTGCCAGCCAGCCAGCTTTAACAAGTGTGCGCGGAGAAAATCTATACCCACGCCAGTTTTAGCTGAAAGAAAAATATGCGACTCATTCGCAAGCTCTTCTATTTTTGGTGCTTCCGAACTCAGATCTATTTTGTTATGTACCCAGATTTTGGGTAAAACTGCTGGCAATCGATTTAGAATGACTTTCTCCGCCTCGGTAATACCGTGGGCTGCATCTACCAATAATAATGCGATATTGGCGTTTTCTAGAGCTCGCCAGGTTCTGGCAATTCCAAATTTTTCTACTTCGTCGACAGTCTCACGTAAGCCTGCAGTATCAATAACGTGCAAAGGTACGCCATTGATTTGAATTGCACTTTTAATCGTATCGCGAGTAGTTCCGGCTATCGGCGTGACAATTGCCACCTCTTCGCCTGCAAGCTGGTTAATCAAACTGGATTTACCGACATTGGGCTGCCCAACCAAAACTACCTGTATGCCTTCGCGCAATAAATTACCTTGCTTGGCTTCCTTAAATACGCGGTCCAGCTCTTGCGAAATGGCCTCAAGTTTTTCTGCTACCCGTCCCTGTGAAATAAAATCTATTTCCTCTTCGGGGAAATCCAGGCAGGCCTCCACATACATGCGCAAATCCACCAAGCGCTGAAGCAGGGCATGGATGCGCTGAGAAAACTCCCCAGACAGCGAGCGCATAGCGCTGCGCGCGGCTTCTGCAGTTGATGCATTGATGATATCCGCAACCGCTTCAGCTTGGGCCAGATCGAGCTTATCGTTGAGATAAGCACGCCTGGTAAACTCACCTGGTTCGGCTTGCCTGGCGCCCAAGGCGATACAACGAGCCAGCAATAGTTGCATGAGCGCCGGTCCGCCATGGGCTTGTAACTCCAGCACATCTTCACCGGTATAAGAATGGGGGTTGGTATAGTAAATCGCTATACCACGATCTATCAGGCTGCCGTCGGCCTCTTTAAAAGGCAGGTAAGCAGCATGACGCGGAGGAGGGCAGTTGCCAAGTATGCCACGCGCTATTTCCTGGCAAGCTGGGCCGGAGACACGCACTACGCCAATACCACCAGAGCCGGACGCGGTAGCTATCGCGGCTATGGTGTCGGTAGTGCTATTAACGGTTTGCATTTCCTTTTTTCTTGGCCAGGTTTTCCGCATGAATAGTGCGGTTGATTTGCCATTGCTGGGCGATGGAAAGCACGTTATTCACCAACCAGTACAGCACCAGCCCGGATGGGAAGAAGAAGAAGAACACGCTGAACACGATAGGCATGATAGTCATGACCTTGGCCTGGATAGGATCCGTAGGCTTAGGATTCAGTTTGGTCTGGATAATCATGGTTGCACCCATTAACAGCGGCAACACATAGTACGGGTCAATCGCAGAAAGGTCATGGATCCACAATACGAATGGCGCATGGCGCATCTCAACACTACCCAGCAGCATCCAGTACAGCGAAATAAATACCGGGATCTGCACCAGGATAGGCAAGCAACCGCCCATCGGGTTGATTTTTTCGGTCTTGTACATTTCCATCATGGCTTGCTGCATTTTTTGACGGTCATCGCCAAATTTTTCCTTCATGCTTTGCAAGCGTGGTGCCAATTCACGCATTTGCGCCATAGAACGATAGCTCGTTGCAGACAGTGGGTAGAACGCGGCCTTGATCAGGACGGTGAGCAAGATAATGGCCACGCCCCAGTTACCAACTACGCCATGGATAGCCGACAGCACCCAGAACAATGGGGTAGCGATGATGGTTAACCAGCCATAATCAACCGTGTATTCAAGGCCAGGAGCCGTTTTCTCAAGCTCGCTATGCGTTTGTGGGCCGGCATAGAATTTGGCATCTACATCAAGACTTGCACCTGGCGCGATACTCCCTACGCTACCTTTGCTGCCGATAGCGTAGATATCGTCGGACAATTGCTTGGTGTAGAACTCTTTAGGAGCATCTGTTTTAGGAATCCATGCACTAACGAAGTAGTGTTGAACCAAGCCAACCCAGCCATCCTTGGTGTTTTTGGACAGGTTGGATTTTTCCATATCCTTGAATGCCAGCTTCTTGTATTTATCAGCCGCTGTGAAGTAAGCACCGCCAGTAAATGTAGGCATCATGGCAGAACCCTGGTTGGATTTGCTGTCATGCACGATCTGGTAGTAAACCCAAGGCTCGATAGCCTCAGCAGTACCGTTTTTGATCTGGTATTTCACATCCACAGCGTAATCGCCACGATGGAATGTATACACCTTATCAACCTGCACGCCATTACTACCAGTCCAGCTCAAGCGCACTTCTAACTTGTCAGCGCCATCCTCCAGTTTGTAACTGTTAGCAGTGGTGGTAAAGACTGTTTTATGGTTAGGTAGCTCGGCACCTATCAACCCGGTCTGCGCGACGTAGACCATGGGCGCGGCCTTATCATCCAGCAACACAAAGTTCTTGTCGGTAGAGTCAGCAGCACGATGCTTGAGTAGTTCCAGATGGCGAATATCACCCCCTGTGGCATCAATATCGGCCTTGAATAAATCGGTTTCAACACTGATACGCTGTGCAGTCTGCAGGCGGAAACCAGTTTCTTTGGGTAATTCCGACAGTGTTTGATTTTTGGCGGGAGTTTTACTCGCCTCAGGAATACTGGAGTCTGTCGCCTGTTGCACATCAGCTACTGGCGTTTGGGGAGTATGCTGCCGTTGCCAGGCGTCCCATAACATCAGGATAGAAAATGAAAATATGACAAATAAAATCAGACGCTTAGTATCCATAAATCTCTTATCTATATATAAAGACTGGCAACAAATTAATTAAGGTATAGGGTCATGGCCACCAGCGTGCCATGGGTGACATTTTAGCAAACGACGCACGGCATAAAATGCCCCGCGTAAAGCACCATGTTTTTGTACTGCTTCCAGTGCATATTGTGAACAAGTAGGGCTGAAACGGCATTGCTGACCAAAAAAAGGGCTGAGTAGTATTTGATAAGCCCGAATCAATCCCGTTAGTATGCGCGCCATCATGATACCCGGCTAATCCTTCGCCGTCTCGCTAGTATCTGCAAGTTTGCTGACAATTGGCTTACTGGCGGCTTGATGATTCAGTTTAGTCATCAACTTGGTAAACTCCTGTTCAACCGCAGCATAATCGCTGTGGCTAAAAGATCTTTGTGTTCTGATGACGAGATCGACACTACCTATCTGGTGTTGATTTTTTCTGAACAACTCGCGCAAGACCCGCCGCATATAGTTTCTATCAACAGAATGTCGTGTCGTCTTTTTCGCCACTACCAAGCCCAAACGCGGCCATCCGAACTGGTTATATTGATAGTGTATGGCCAGAAAGTGGCCAGTAATGCGCTTGCGGAAATTAAAAACGGATGAAAAATCATCCGTTTTAATTAGTTTCAGTCGGCCAGGAAATCTAAAATTTAACAAAGCCTAAATTTCGGTAACCTGAATAATGGTTAAGCCGAAACTTGCCAAACTATACTGCTAGACGGGCACGGCCCTTAGCACGACGCGCAGCAATAACAGCGCGACCACCGCGGGTTTTCATGCGCACTAGGAAACCATGGGTGCGAGCGCGACGAACTTTCGAAGGCTGGTAGGTACGTTTCATTGTGAATCTCCGGTGACTTCCGTGTTGTTATAGGTAACAGCACTAAACAAAGGGCGTAATTTAACCTGATTTAGCCCCATCCTGTCAATGTTTATTTCACATGCATGAAAGGTGATAAAAGTATCCGTCAACCCTGTGGATAAGTTTGCCCAAACAGGCTAAAATAAACTCATAATTCGCTTAGCTATCCGTCATTCATCGGCATTTAGTTAATGCATCGGCGCTCGGTACACGTACACATAAAAACATCGAGCAAATACCATACTTATTACTATCAGTTGAGGTCTCGGGCAACCGATGGAAAATTTTTGGTC
>Ga0208125_101037_pt1 | contig 11290 bp, 8 predicted proteins | sample LakWasM128_HOW14_2_FD_183938 | JGI IMG/M metagenome (GOLD analysis project Ga0208125, IMG submission 183938) | Freshwater sediment methanotrophic microbial communities from Lake Washington under simulated oxygen tension - Sediment Metagenome... | ecosystem: Environmental > Aquatic > Freshwater >... | reverse complement strand
GCTGCAGCGCCCGGTATTGCGAGGGCGTCATGCCGGTGGTGGCCTTGAACTGGCGCGCGAAGGCGCTGTGGTCGCTGTAGCCGCAGCTGGCCGCCACCGCGGCCACGCTGAGCCCGGGCGCGTCGATCAGCAGGCGGCGCGCCTCGTCCAGGCGTGCCTGCAAGAGCATCTCGCGCGGGCTGAGGTGGAAGATGCGCTGGAACAGGCGCTCCACCCGGTCCAGCGAGAGCCCGGCCCGGCGCGCCAGCTCGCCCAGGTTGACGGCCTGGTCGTAATGGGCGCGGATATGCGCGGCCAGCTCGGCGATCTGGGCGTAGACGGGATGGCCCTGGTCGGGCAGGCCCAGGTCGCGCGAGATGCCGGCCACGCCCAGCACGGCGCCCGCGTCGCACAGCGGCAGCTTGTGGGTCAGGCACCAGCCGGCGCCGCCATCGGCATAGAGGTGCAGCTCGAGCTGGCGCGGCATGGCGGCGCCGCTGGCGATCACCGCATGGTCCTGGCGCGCGAAGGCCTCGCCCATCGCACCGGGGAAGACCTCGCGCGGCGTGCGGCCCAGCAAGGCCTGCTTGCTGCGCAGCGCGCTGCGGCGCACCAGGGTCTGGTTCACCGAGAGATAGCGGCCATCGCGATCCTTGACGAAGAACACCACGTCGGGCAGCGGGTCGAACAAGGCCTCGACCAGGCTCAGCTCGCAGCTGCGCAGGGCCTGTTGCAGCGCCAGCATGGCCAGGGCCTCAGCGCAGCAGGAAGCCGGCGCCCTGCGGGTCGTCGGGGTCCAGATAGAAGCGGTGCCGGCCGGTGTAATGGGCGCTGCCGCCCACCTCGGGCCGCACCGCCGCATGCGGGCCGAAGGTCTCGGTGGCGGCCACGCGCACCGTCATCAGGCTGCCCAGGATGCTCTCGATGCAGAGCGTCTCGCCCAGCGCCAGCTCGCCGCGCGCATGGTGCAGGGCGGCGCGTGCCGACACCCCCGAGCCGGTGGGCGAGCGGTCCACCTCGCCGTCGGCAAAGATGCAGACATTGCGGCTGTGGTGGGCCGGGTGCTGCGCCGGGCCGGTGAAGATGGTGCCGTAGAGAAAGCCCAGCTCGGGCTCGAAGGGGTGCTGTATCGGCACCGCCGCCATCACCGCCTGCTTGATGCGGCGGCCGGCGTCGATCAGGCGGCTCTGCTGCTCCGGCAGCAGCTGCAGGCCCAGCGGTGCCGCCTCCACCAGCGCGTAAAAGGCGCCGCCATAGGCGATGTCGAAGCGCACCGCGCCCAGGCCCTCGACCTCGACGCGCTGCCCGGCCAGATAGACAAAGGAGGGCACGTTGATGAAGCGGATCTGCTGCGCCAGGCCGTCCACCAGGCGGGCGCTCGCCTCGACGCGGCCGGCCGGCACCTGGAAGCTGATGTGGTGCAGGCCCTGCGCATCCGGCGCGCCGCGGTGCAGGCCGGTCTCCAGCACCAGCTTGGTGAGCGCAATGATGGCGTGGCCGCACATGGTGCTGTAGCCCTCGTTGTGCAGGAAGAACACGTCGAAGTCGGCGCTCTGCGAGCGCGTCAGCACCGCGCCATACATATCGGCATGGCCGCGCGGCTCCCACATCAGCGCGCGGCGCAGATGGTCGAGCTCGCGGCTGAAATAGCGGCGCTTGTCCAGCACGCTGGCGCCCGGCAGCTCGGGCAGGCCGGCGGTGATCACGCGCAGCGGCTCGCCGCCGGTGTGCATGTCCAGCGTCTGCAACTGCTGCCAATGCGCGGGCGGCTCATGGTGCCAGTCGGAAAACAGCGGCGTACTCATGGCGGGCGGGCCTCGTCGAAGGTTGTTTCGAATCGAAGTATATGATTAATATATGAGTGCACATGCTGGGGTCGACCCAGGGGCATGGCAGGGATGGCGCGGCGCCCTGCTTGGCTTAGGATGGCGCATCAACCATGCCGGGAGGGCCGATGCTGCGAACTCGATGCCTTGGGCTGCTGGGCTTTGGCCTGTGGGTGGCCGGCGCGCAGGCTCAGAACCGGGATGAGGAACTGGCGCTGGCCTATGACGAGGCCGTCACCATCAGCATCGCCACCGGCAGCAGCCAGCCGCTGCGCCGCGCGCCCGCGGTGGCCAGCGTCATCACCGCGGCCGATATCGCGGCCATGGGAGCCACCAGCCTCGACCAGGTGCTCGAGTCGGTGCCGGGCGTGCATGTCTCGGTCAACGCGATCAACTATTCGTCGATCTATGCCGTGCGCGGCATCTTCAGTGCGCTCTCCACCAACCCGCATGTGCTGCTGCTGCTGGACGGCGTGCCGATGAAGGGTGCCTACAGCGGCGACAAGGGTTCGCAATGGTCGGGCCTGGCGCTCGAGTACGTGGCGCGCATCGAGGTGATACGCGGCCCCGGCTCGGCGCTCTATGGTGCCGACGCCTTCTCGGGCGTGATCAATGTGGTGACCAAGAGCGCGGCCGACATCGGGGGCAGCGCGGCCGGTGTGCGCCTGGGCGCCTTCGGCAGCCGCGAGGCCTGGGCGCAGCATGGCGGCAGCGTCGGCCCGCTGCAACTGGTGGCCTACGCCCATGCCGGGCGCAGCGACGGCCAGCGTGAACTCATCACCGCCGATGCCGCGACCCGGCTGGACAAACTCTTCGGCACCCATGCGAGCCGTGCCCCCGGGCCCGTCAACACCTTCCACCGCGATCTCGACCTGGGCCTGAAGCTGAACTGGGGCGACTGGCATCTCAACGGCAGCCAGCAATGGCGGCCGCGCATCGCTACCGGCGCCGGCGTGAACGCGGCCCTGGACCCCGACAGCTACACCAATTCGCGCCGCAGCATCCTCGAGCTGGGCTGGGCCAGCACCAGTCCGGACCGCGACTGGCAGCTGGGCGCCAGCCTCAGTCATACCCGCTACACCGAGGAGTCGCCGGTGGGCCTGATGCTGTTCCCGCCCGGCACGCGCATCGGCCCCAATCTGTTCCCTGACGGCATGATCGGCGGTCCCTGGCGCTGGGACCGCCAGACCCGCCTCTCGGCCCATGCCGGCTATACGGGCTGGCAAGGCCATGTGCTGCGCGTCGGGCTGGGCCATGAAGACATCGATCTATTTGCCTCGCGCACCTACAAGAACTTTCTCCTGAGCCCCACCGGCGTGCCCATCCCGACCGGCCCGGTGATCGAGTACAGCGCGATCCAGCCGCATATCCCGCCCGCGCGGCGGCGCAATCTGTTCGTCTTCGTGCAGGACGAATGGCAGCTGGCGCCCGATTGGGCGCTGACCCTGGGCCTGCGGGATGACCGCTACTCGGACCTTGGCAGCACCGTCAACCCGCGCGTCGCGCTGGTCTGGGATGCCGCCTACAACCTCACCGTCAAGCTGCTGCACGGCCAGGCCTTCCGCGCCCCCGGCTTCAACGAGCAGTACACCGTCAATCCGGTGGCCACTGGCAATCCGCAGCTCAAGCCCGAACGCATCGCCACGCATGAGCTGGCGCTGGAATGGCAGGCCCACAGCACGCTGCAGCTCAAGCTCAACGTCTACCGCTTCGACATGCGCGACCAGGTGCGCGTGGTGCCCAATCCGGCGCCGGCCACCGGCGCCAGCTACCAGAACCAGGGCCGCCTGCGCGGCCAGGGCCTGGAGATGGAAGCGCATTGGCAGGCCTTGCGGCAGCTGCAGCTGACGGCGCAGCTCTCCCTGCAGCACACCCTCGACGTGGCCACGGGCACGGACGCCGGCTATGCCCCGCACCACCATCTGTTCGTGCGCGCCGACTGGCGCCTGAAGGGCGAGGCGCTGCTGGGGGCCCAGTTCAATGCGGTGGGTGGCCGCGCGCGCGCCGCCGGCGATGCGCGGCCGCCGGTGGCCGATTACCGCACCCTGGATCTGCAGCTGCGCCACGGTGGCGAGCAGCGCGGCCCGGGCTGGGCGCTGGCCTTGCGCAATGCCTTCGACGCCAAGCCGCGCGAGCCCAGCCAGTCAGCCATCAATCTCCCCGGCGACCTGCCGCTGGCCGGGCGCTCCTGGTATGTCGAGGGCAGCTACCGCTTCTGACGCTGTCATCTGCGCGGCAGCGCGCCGCGCCGGCCCGGGCTAGATTGCGCCATGCCCAAACAAACGCTTGAGGCGCCGATGACGGCGCAAGTGCTGGTCTGCCTGGCCGCGGCCGGCCAGGCCCTCGCCAAGGGCCAGCCCCTGCTGGTGCTGGAGGCCATGAAGATGGAGCACGAGCTGCCGGCCCCGGCGGATCTGGAGCTGCTGGAATGGCTAGTGGCCGCGGGCGACTGGGTGCGCGAGGGCGAGCCGCTGCTGCGCTGGCGCGCGCAGGTACAGCCGGCCGCGGCTGAAGCCACTGAAACCGCTGGCGTCGGCGCGCCCGCGATGGCCGGCCCGCGCGCCGACCTGCAGGCCTGGCGCGAGCGCGAGGCCTTGCTGGCCGACGCCGCCCGCCCCGAGGCCATCGCGCGCCGCCATGCCCAGGGCCTGCGCAGCGCGCGCGAGAACCTGGCGGCGCTGTGCGACCCCGGCAGCCTGCGCGAATACGGCGGCCTGGCCTTTGCGGCCCAGACCGCGCGCCGCCCGGTGCACGAGCTGCGCGCCCAGACCCCGGCCGATGGCATCGTCACCGGCCTGGCCGAGGTGCAGGGCCGGCCCCTGGTGGTGCTGGCCTACGACGCCACCGTGCTGGCCGGCACCCAGGGCCTGCGCAACCATCAGAAGACCGACCGCATGCTGCAGATCGCCGCCGAGCGCCGCCTGCCGGTGGTGCTGTTCGCCGAGGGCGGCGGCGGCCGGCCCGGCGATACCGACATGCCCGTCGTCGCCGGCCTGCATGTGCCCACCTTTGCCAGCTTCGCGCGCCTGGCCGGCCAGGTGCCGCTGATCGGCATCGCGGCCGGGCGCTGCTTTGCCGGCAATGCGGCGCTGCTGGCCTGCTGCGATCTGCTGCTGGCCACGCGCGGCGCCAATATCGGCCTGGGCGGTCCGGCCATGATCGAGGGCGGCGGCCTGGGCCGCTACGCGCCCGAGCAGGTGGGCCCGGCGCCGCAGCTGGCCGCGGCCGGCGCGCTGGACCTGCTGGTGGCCGACGAGGCCGAGGCGGCCGCCTGCGCGCGCCAGCTGCTGGGTTGGCTGCAGGGCCGGGCGCTGCCGGCGCAGGCGGCTCAGGTGGGTGAGGCCGCCGACCAGCTGGCGCTGCGCGCGGCGGTGCCGGAGAACCGCGTGCGCGGCTATGCCATCCGGCCCATTCTCGAGACCCTGTTCGACCGCGGCAGCCTGATCGAGCTGGGCGCCGGCCATGGCGCCAGCGTGCGCACCGCCGCGGCCCGGCTGGACGGGCGGCCGGTGGGCGTGATCGCCAGCGACTGCAGCCAGCTCGGCGGTGCGGTGGATGGTGCGGCCGCGCGCAAGCTGGCGCGCTTTCTGCGCCTGTGCCAGCGCCAGGGCCTGCCCCTGGTGGCGCTGATCGATTGCCCCGGCTTCATGGTGGGCCCCGAGGCCGAGGCCAGCGGCCAGCTGCGCGATGTGGGCGAGCTGTTCAAGGCCGCCGCGGCGCTCGACGTGCCGCTGGTCTCGGTGGTGCTGCGGCGCGCCTATGGCCTGGGCGCGATGGCCCTGGCCGGCGGCAGCCTGCACCGGCCGCTGGCCAGCCTGGCCTGGCCCAGCGCCGAGTTCGGCGCCATGGGCCTGGAGGGCGCGGTGCGGCTGGGCTACCGCAAGGAGCTGCAGGCCCTGCCCGAGGGGGCCGAGCGCGAGGCCTTGTTCGAGCGCCTGCTGGCCCAGCAGGTGGAGCGTGGCCGCGCCCTGCACATGGCCGAGATGCTGGAGATTGATGCGGTGATCGACCCGGCCGAGACGCGCGCCTGGCTGAGCCAGCTGCTCGGCAAGACCTGACACCGGGGGCTTGACCGCGGCCGTGGCGGGCGCATCATCGCCGCCATGAGTCCAGCCGCCGTGCATGTCCAGCGCCTGCATCAGATCCTGCTCTGGCCGCTGCGCCTGATGCCGGTGGGCGACAGCCCGGGCGCGCCGCGCCGGCCCTGGGAGCTGCTGCACGGCCCCGGCCACGAATGCCCCTGGCGCGAGGTGCAGGACGAATACACCGGCGAGCCCGGCGCCTTCCATGAGCGCCATTACCAGGAGTTCGTGACCTTTCTGCCCTATGTGCAGCGCGTGCTCTACGGCGAGGGGCGCTCCGGCCAGGGCGCCGGCGATGCGCTCGGCGAGTCGGGCATGAAGGTGTTCCGGCGCCACGACATCCGCGCGCTGCGCGCCTGGCTGCGGCCCGAGGACGCGCCGCTGCGCCTGGAGCTGGTGCATGTGGACCTCTACTTCTTCTTCGACGTGGACGTGGTGATGCTCAATGTCGAGCTGGCCGCCACCGATCTGCCGCTGCAGCAGGTGCAGGAGCTGCTCTACCGCCTGGGACGCGCCTACCCCTCGGGCTGGGACGCGCAGGGCCAGCCCCTGCATTGCCTGGCCGCTGCCGAATGGCTGGGCGAGGGCGATGTGGTGCTGGCGCGCTCGGACACGCGCGAGCGCGAGCGTTTCATCTCGCATGTGCAGGCGCACCGCGCGCCGCGCATCGCCGCGCACTGGGACTTCGTGCTGCGGCCGCTGGTGAGCGAGCATGGCGAGGCGTCCGGGCAGGCCGGGCATGAGGGGCTGCTGCGCTACCGCCAGATCGAGTACTACCGCATGCCGGTGATGGCCTATCTGGCGCTGGACGATCCCGGCGCGCTGAGCCGCAGCGATTTCGTGCGCCTGGGCCTGGTGGCGGGGGCGGGCGAGGGTGGCCTGCCCTATGGCGAGCAGCACCTGCAGGACTTCGAGCAGCGCTATTGCTACGACCGCTTCTGGGCCGCCGGTGGTGCTGCGCCACACACGCGTTATCTGTGCTGCGGCCATGCCCTGGTGGTGCTGGGCCGCGCCGACGCCGCCTTCTACGCCTGCCGCGACCGCGGCGTGCTGGCGCAGTTCCGCCACCAGCATTTCCTGATCTTTCTGCTGGCGCATTTCCAGAAGGCGGCGCTGCTGATGTTCTCCGACCGGCTGGTGGAGGCGCTGCGCCGCCTGAACGTGCAGGACCCCGACAATGTGCGCCGCTTCAAGCGCGCCATCCGCAGCTGCTTCGAGGGCTTTCTGCGCTTCACGCACCGCTACTGGTTCCACGAGGTGGCCGAGCAGGCGCAGGCGCGCGCGCTGTTCCGGCTCTGCGCCCGCCATCTGGAGACCGACGCGCTGTATACCGAGGTGAAGGAGCGCATCGGCGACATGAGCGCCTACCTCGAGACCGACAGCATCCGCCGCCAGGCCAACACGGTGGTGCGGCTCACGGTGGTGACGATCTTCGGCCTGGTGGGCACCATCACCACCGGATTTCTGGGCATGAACCTGCTTGCCGAGGCGGACGCGCCGCTGCTCGAGCGCCTGGGCTGGTTCATGCTGACCCTGGGGGTGACGATCGCGCTCACCGTCTACACCATGGTCAAGTCCAAGCGGCTCTCGGATTTCCTGGATGCGCTCTCGGACGAGCGCCTGAGCCTCAGGCACAAGCTGCTGGCGTTTGCCGCGGTGTGGCGGCGCGGCTCCGATCAGGGGCTGTGAACACGAGGCGCCCGCTACACTGCCGCGCGATGCGCTTCGCCCCCGTTCTGCTCGCCCTGCTGATGGGCAATGCCTGTGCCCAGATGCCCGGCCTGAGCCTGGAGAACCTGCCGCGCCCCAGCACCCCGCCGCCCGAGCGCGGGCCGGTGGTGCCGGCCCAGGTGGAGCGCTGGCGCCAGGAGGGCGAGGCGCTGGAGCATGGCGACGGCGTGCCGCGCGACCCGGTGGCCGCGGCCCAGCTCTACTGCCGCGCGGCCCGCTATGGCGATCCGGTGGCGCAGTACAACCTGGCCTGGATGCTGGTGCATGCGCGCGGCATCGCGCGCGACGATGCCCAGGCCGCACACCTCTTCAACGCCGCGGCCGAGCAGGGGCTGGAGCAGGCCAAGAACATGGCGGCATCGATGGGCGAGCCGCGCGGCGCGCCGCCCGAATGCCTGCGCCCGCCCGACACCGATCCGCAGCCCATCGTCGTGGCCGCGCCCAAGGGCGGCAAGCCCGGCGCCTGGGCGCTGCCGCCGCCGCCGCCGCCGCCCAAGAACGCGCCCGAGACCATCGTCAACTTCGTCAAGCTGGTGGCGCCCGACTACAAGCTGGCGCCGCACCTGGTGCTGGCGGTGATGGCCACCGAGTCCAACTTCGATCCGCTCGCCGCCTCGCCCAAGGGGGCGCAGGGCCTGATGCAGCTGATCCCGGACACGGCGGCGCGCTTCAAGGTCGGCCGCATCACCGACCCGGTGCAGAACATCCGCGGCGGCATGGCCTATCTGCGCTGGCTGCTGGCCTATTTCGAGGGCGACCTGACGCTGGCGCTGGCGGCCTACAACGCCGGCGAGCGCGCGGTGGAGCGCTACCGCGGCGTGCCGCCCTATGCCGAGACGCGGCTCTATGTGCGCCGCATCATCGCCTCCATCAACGGCCAGCGCTCGCACCCCTACGACGCCTCGGTGACGCCGCCCTCGCCGGTGCTGGACCTGTGGCGCCCGCCGCCAAGACGGCCCTGAAAGCGGACCTAGGAGGCTGTCGGGCTTTGGGATGGGCTCGCGTTGGGACGCCTTGGGGGCGCAGGCAAGGCGCAAAGCGCAGCCGGATTGGACATCCGGCGAGCCTTTGCAACGCCGCATGCGCCCCCAAGGCGTCCCAACCCGCAGGGCCAAAGCGATTTGCCCGACCATCCGTCGTTGCCGGCGCCTGGTGGGGGGCCGATCCCACGGCGGCACCGCCGCCTAGGCTGGCCGGGCAACTCGCATTGGCGCGAGTCCATCCCAAAGCCCGACAGCCTCCTAGCAGTTCTCGTATTTCCAGTTGCGCCGCTTGCCCTCGGCCAGCCATTGCAGCGTCTGGGCCAGGCGCTTGGCGCGTGTCTCCGGCCGCTTGGCCTCGCCGATCCAGTCCACATACTCGCGCTGATGGCTGGGCGCCAGGGCGCTGAAGAAGGCCCGGGCGCCGGCATCGCCGGCCAGCGCGGCGGCCAGCTCCGCCGGCAGTTCGGGGGCCGGCTTCTTCGCGGCCGGGCGGGCCGCGCGCGCCGGCTTCACGCCGGCCTCGATGAGCGCGCGGGCGCGCGCCACCATGGCCGCCAGCTCGGCGCGCGGGGGCAGGTCTTGCGCGCCGGTGACGCGCCCCAGCTGGCCCATCGCCGCGCCGCTCTTGCCCTGCTGCGCCACCGCCTCGCCATGCCAGAAGCCGAAGCTGCAATGCGCCTTGAAGGCCGCCATATTGGCGAGGATCTTGCCGCGGAGCACGAAATGCGGCATGCCCCATTTGATGGTCTCCTCGACCTCGGGACAGCCCTGGTGCACGAGGGCGCGCCAGTCGGCCAGCAGGGGCCGGGCGAAGGCCGCGGCTCGCTCGATATAGGCGTCGATGCGCGGATCGGTAGGTGGCATGGGAGGTCATCATGCTAGCCGCAAGCTATGCTCGCCGCCATGCCCAAGCCCTCGCTTCTTTCCCGCTTGCCGGCCGCGCTGCCGCTCTGGACCCTGGCCGCTCCCGTGACCGCCGCCCTGGCCCTGGTCGGGCTGGGCACCGCCACGCTGGGCACGGCCCTGCTGGCGCTGGTGGCCGCGCTGCTTATCGCCGCCGTGCTGGCCGCGGTGCACCATGCCGAGGTGGTGGCGCACCGCGTCGGCGAGCCCTATGGCTCGCTGGTGCTGGCGGTGGCGGTGACCGTCATCGAGGTGGCGCTGATCGTCTCGCTGATGCTGGCCGGCGGCCCCGCGGCCAGCGGCCTGGCGCGCGACACCGTGTTCTCGGCCATCATGATCGTCTGCAACGGCGTGCTGGGCCTGTGCATCCTGGCCGGCGGCTGGCGCTATCGCGAACTGGCATTCCGGGTGCAGGGCACCAGCCCGACGCTGGCGGTGCTGGCCGCGCTCGCCACCCTGACCCTGGTGCTGCCCACCTTCACCACCAGCAGCGCTGGGCCCACCTTCTCGCGCGCGCAGCTGATGTTCGCGGGCGTGGTCTCGCTGGTGCTCTACGGCGCCTTCGTGTTCGTGCAGACGGTGCGCCACCGCGACTATTTCCTGCCCGAGAGCGGCGCCGACGCCGAGGCCCATGCCGAGCCGCCCAGCAGCGCGGTGGCCTGGCTCAGCCTGGGCCTGCTGCTGCTGTGCCTGGTGGGGGTGGTGGGCCTGGCCAAGCTGCTGGCGCCCAGCATCGAGGCGCTGGTGCACGCGGCCGGCGCACCCACCTCGCTGGTGGGCGTGATCGTGGCGATGCTGGTGCTGCTGCCCGAGACGGTGGCGGCGGTGCGTGCGGCCCTGCACAACCGGCTGCAGACCAGCATCAACCTGGCGCTGGGCTCGGGCCTGGCCAGCATCGGCCTGACCATCCCGGCGGTGGCGGTGCTCTCGCTGTTCCTGCCCCAGCCCCTGCAGCTGGGGCTGACGCCGACCAATATGGTGCTGCTGGCGCTGAGCTTCGTGGTGGGCACGCTGACCCTGGGCGGCGGCCGCGCCACCGTGCTGCAGGGCGCCGTGCACCTGGTGGTGTTCGCGGTGTTCCTGTTCCTGGCGATCGTGCCCTAGGCTTGGCCCTGCAGCAGGTAGATGCTGTCCAGCCAGCGCTTCTCGACGCGGTGGCTGGCGAGCCTTGCCGCCAGCAGCCGCCAGGGCTGGCCCAGGCTGGCGAGATAGCCGGGCGCGCGGATCGAGTAGAGCGCCGCGCCCAGCACGAACAGATTGCTGATGGCCAGCCAGGGTGGCGCCCAGCTGAGCCCCACCGCCACCACGCGCGCGCCCGGCCGCAGGTGGCCGCAGACGCGCGCCAGCGCCGCCTCCTGCTGCTGGATGTCGTGGGTGAAGAAGAACAGCGCGGCATCGGCCTGGCGCGGCAGGCGCGCCTGTGCCACCGCGCAGCCCTGCAGCCGCACATTGCGCCAATGCCCCGCCTTCACGCGTGCCTGCGCCTGCGCCAGCATGGCCGGGCTTTGCTCCACGCCCAGCACCAGGCCGCGCGCGCCCACGCCGGCGCGCAGCGCCGGCAGGCTCAGGCCGGTGCCGCAACCCAGGTCCAGCACGGTCTCGCCGGGCTGCAGCCGCAGGGCCTGCACCGCCTCGTGGCGCAGCGCGCCGAAGGCGGCCAGCTCCAGGTCGTAACGGCCCGCGCGGCGTTCGTACAGCTCCAGCGCGGCCTGGCGGGCATCTGCTTGCGGATCTGGCATGGCGGGGGCCTCCCGGTGGCATTGAAGCATGCACGGCGGCGCGGCGT
>Ga0208125_101036_pt1 | contig 11291 bp, 12 predicted proteins | sample LakWasM128_HOW14_2_FD_183938 | JGI IMG/M metagenome (GOLD analysis project Ga0208125, IMG submission 183938) | Freshwater sediment methanotrophic microbial communities from Lake Washington under simulated oxygen tension - Sediment Metagenome... | ecosystem: Environmental > Aquatic > Freshwater >... | reverse complement strand
CGTGATGAAGCGCCTGGCCGCGCCCCAGGTAGGCGGTGTCTTTTCGGCCATGATGCTGACCTTGTTCGTGATCCCGGCAGTTTATGTGATCTGGCGCTGGCACAGGGACATCAAGTTTCCGGTAGGCAAGGCGAAGGAATGAGCGGATCGGAAGCCATGACGAGGAAGGCCGATGACGCCAGGGCAGACTCGCAAGCCGCCCTTGCCACGAGCCGGTTCATCCACCGGAAAATCCTGATCCGGCTGTTTCTGGGCTGGCTGTTTCTCAGCATAGCGGTCGACGGTGTCGTTTTATGGTTGGAAGTCAATCGCATCCAGCACTTCGTGCATGAACTTGCGATCAGGGAGTCCGCTACCTTCAGTGGAGAGTCCGCTCATAATTTGGAGCAGTTGGATTCCTCAGCTCGACAACATCTGGCAGAGTTAGCACAGCAATTGGTCAACCAGCATTTCCTGATCGTCGAACTGTACGACCGCAATAAACAACTTCAGCTTGAAGCCATTCGGCAGGGGCAAGAGGCCGCCGAACAGGACATCGAACGCTATCGCCATCGCTTTCCACAGGTGGGTGAATTTTCCCATCAGTTCCACCTCATTCGTGGCGAATTGCTGCTGGTTATCCTGGTTCCACTGAAAGGCGTCCAGAATTCTCTGGCCGGCTATTTTGAAGGCATCTACCAAGTCGATCGGCAGACCTTCGACTCGATCAAGGACGACCTACTGCGTACGCTGTTGTTTGTCACCCTCGGCATCACGTTCACCATCTTCCTGATGTATCCGATCATCTTGACGCTCAACCGGGGACTGATCACATTGTCCGGCGATTTGCTGAAAGGCAACCTGGAGCTGATGAATGTGCTCGGATGCGCCATTGCTGAACGCGACTCCGATACCAATAGCCATAATTACCGGGTAACGTTCTATGCGCTACGACTTGGCGAGGCGATCGGACTTTCCCATGAGAATATCCACGACCTGATTGCCGGTGCTTTTTTGCACGACGTCGGCAAGATCGGCATCCGCGACCCGATCTTGCTGAAACCGGGAAAACTGACGCAGGAAGAGTTCGAGGTCATGAAAACGCACGTATCGCTGGGCGTGGCTATCCTGAGCAAATCCAGCTGGCTCGGCGGCGCTAGGGACGTCGTCGAATTTCATCATGAGAAATACGACGGTACTGGTTATTCACGGGGGCTCAAGGCTGAAGCAATTCCGCTGAATGCGCGAATATTCTCCATCGTGGATGTGTTCGACGCCCTGACGTCCAAGCGCCCCTACAAGGAATCGTGGACGGCAGTTGACGCCATCGCTGCGCTCAAACGGGACAGCGGCAGCCATTTCGATCCGCAGTTGGTGAGTGTTTTTGCGATGATCGCACTCCGTCTTCACGAGGAGATGAGCGGCTTTGAAGAACACCGGATGGAAGCGATGTTGCAGCGCCTCATTGGCCCCTATTTTTTGGCTACTGCCGGCGGCAGTCGACGCCAAGACACATAGCAGTCAATATTCGATGCTGAGTAGCACTTTGAGTTTACTCATCCCCCAGAACACCGATCCTGAAACCGCAGGCCGGTAGGCACGGGGTTTTCCTGAAAATACGTCATCATCGTTCAAACCGGAAGCCGAATCTCGAACGTCGTGATGCCGCCCTCCGAATGCGCCAAAGCCTCTCCGCCATGAGCGTGCGCAATAGAACGCGTGATCGCCAAACCAAGTCCCGCGCCCTCACCAAAACGCTGCCGTGATGAGTGTACCCGGTAGAAGCGATCGAACAGCCGCGGTAAATGCTTAGGGGCGATGGTTTCTCCGGTGTTTTGCACCGACAAAACGACGGTTGAGATGCCTGAATCGTCAACGCGAACATCTATCCTTCCCCGTTCCGGCGTATGGCGCAGCGCATTTGAGAGCAGATTGTTGACCGCTCTGCGTAGCATCAACCTGTCGCCGAAAACAGCTCCCCTTCCGGAATAGGTCAGACTGACGCTCTTTTCCTCGGCCAACGCCTCGTAAAACTCGACTAGGCTGCTCACCTCCACCACCAAATCGACCTTTTCGCGATGCGGGACGATGAGGTTGTTGTCCGATTTAGCCAGGAACAGCATGTCGGCAATCATCCGCGACAGACGCTCGAACTCTTCCGCGTTGGAAGCCAGTACGTCCTGGTATTTGTCGAGTGTCCTGGTCTTGGACAGAGTGACCTGGGTTTGTGTCAGCAGATTGCTGACCGGCGTGCGCAACTCGTGGGCGATATCCGAAGAAAAGTCGGACAGCCGGCGGAAGGATTCTTCGAGCCGTGCCAGCATCTCGTTCAGGGTTTCCGCTACCTCGGCCAGTTCGACGGGAATGGAGTCTAAAGGCAGCCGTTGGTCGAGGCGGTTCGCGGTGATGCCCGCAGCACTACGACTGATGTCCCGAAGGGGCGCCAGTCCCTTGCGTGCAGCTACCCAGCCGAGAAAGCCGGTCAGTAGCGCCGCCAGGCCCATGGCTGTCCACAACGCCGTCCGAAACGAGCGCATGAAATGCTCGTGGTGCGACAAGTCGGTGGACACGGCTACGACCGCCGGAGCCGCGCCTTCGATACGGGTCGGCGCTTCGGCGGAAATCCCGCGATAGCGACGGTTCTCGGGGTCGATCCAAAGCATCGGGCGGAGGGGCGTCTCTCCAACTCCGGTAAGCAGCTCTTCCGGTAACTTTGCACCTTCAGTCGAATACAGGGTCTGACCATTCGGCTTCAAAACGACCACCGCCAAACCGGGGTGTCCCACCATGGAATCTTGCAGTTGTCCCGGCAGCGCCTTCAGTTCCTGGTCGGAGCGAACTTTCTCCAAGGTATGGCGGAGAAGTTCCAGTTTGCCGCCGAGCAATTCCATGTCCAACTCTTCGAAGTGCCGCTCGACGAGCGAGCCGATCAGCAGCCCCAACAACAGCAGCACCGTCGTCGAGGCCGACGCGAACAGCAAGGTCAACCGGAAGGTGATGGATTTGCGTCCGATCGGCCTCATTCGGCTGCCTCCAGCACGTAGCCCATGCCGCGGACGGTGTGGATCAGTTTCGGCTCGAAACCGTCGTCGACTTTTGCCCGCAGACGCCGGATGGCGACCTCGATCACGTTGGTGTCGCTATCGAAGTTCATGTCCCAGACCTGGGAGGCGATCAGGGAGCGGGGAAGCACTTCGCCCTGGCGTCGCAACAGGAGTTCCAACAGGGCGAATTCCTTGGATGCTAAATTGATCTTCTTGCCCGACCGGGCCACCCGGCGGCGCAGCAGGTCTAGTTCGAGGTCGGCGGCCCGCAGATACTCGGACTCCTTGGCCACCCCGCCGCGCCGGAGCAGGGTTCGGATACGGGCCAGCAGTTCGGAAAAGGCAAAAGGCTTCACCATGTAGTCGTCGGCTCCGAGTTCCAGCCCCTTGACCCGATCGTCGACATCGTCGCGGGCCGTCAGGAAGAGTACGGGCATGTCCTTACCCGAACGGCGGATGCCTTGCAGCACCTGCCAGCCGTCGATACCCGGCAGCATCACATCCAAGACCACCAGATCGTAGGCTTCGGTGAGGACAAGATGCAGACCGTCCAGACCGTCGCGAGCCAAATCGACGACGAAGCCGGCCTCGGACAGACCCTGTCTCAGATAATCCCCGATTTTGGGTTCGTCTTCCACGACCAGAATTTTCATGCTTACCCCACTGCGTAACTTGTCTCGTATTAACGCCATTCTACATCGGTGGCGAGACCGGGACCCGCAGATTACGTAAATGTAATCTGCGGGTTAGGTTCCCGTTAACCGGGAAATCATAGAATACACCTACAGACAATCTGCGAGAACTTTCCATGAAAAAAATTCTGCTGGGTGCGTTGGGCGTCCTTGGCCTCGGTGCCGTAACAGTGATTGGCCTGCTCCAGGCCGGAGCGATCGATATGGCGGCCGATACGCCCCACAGCTCTGCCGTTCACCGCCTCATTGAGTGGGCGCGGGAACAGTCCATCGCACGCAGGGCCGCCGACATCGTTCCACCGGACGACTTGTCCGATACAGGCCGGATTCGCCGGGGCGCCGGCAACTACGACGCCATGTGCGCGAACTGCCACCTCTTACCCGGCATCGAAGACTCCGAAATCCGAAAAGGCCTCTATCCGACCCCGCCGAATCTCTCCAAACCTGCCAATGCCGACGATTCCGACCGGACGGATGCCCGCCGGTTCTGGATCATCAAACACGGCGTCAAGGCGTCCGGCATGCCGGCCTGGTCGAAAAGCGGCATGGAGGACGAGGCCATATGGGATCTGACGGCTTTCCTTAAGATCATGCCGAGCCTTTCCCCGGAAGAGCATCGCCGGCTGGTCGAATCCAGCGATGGGCATAGCCATAGCAGTCAGGAGGAACACTTAGCCGAAAAGGTAAGCAAGTCCGGCGCCGCACACCCTCACGACACGAAACGGCATTCCCACAAGCACGGCTCATAAGCACTGAGCAAGCCCAGAAAAGTTACGGAAATGTAATGTCTTGGTCAGCCTCCCGTAAGGAACAGCTGTTTAAACTGGCCGCACTCAAATCAATCCGGAAGCAGTCATGAAATTAGATCTGAAACCCTATCTCCGTTCCTTGTTGCTAGTCATCCTCGCCGGCGCTGCTACCGCCTGGGCGCAAGCCGCGACGCCGGTGGAAGTATTCAAGAGCCGCTCTTGCGGTTGCTGCGAAAAATGGCTCAAACACTTACAACAGAACGGTTTTGAGGTAAACACTCACGAAGTGAACGACGTCCCGGCCGCGCGGAAAAAACTGGGCATGTCCGATCGGCTGGGTTCCTGCCACACCGCCCGGATCGGCGACTACGTCATCGAGGGCCATGTTCCCGCCGCGGACATCCAGCGCCTGCTCAAGGAAAAACCCAAAGCCCTCGGCTTGGCCGTTCCCTCCATGCCGCCCGGTTCGCCGGGCATGGAAATCGCCAAGCCCGTTCCCTACGAAACCCTGCTCGTCCAGGCGGACGGCAGCACCCGCGTTTTTGCCAGGCACTAAACACTAGGAGAAAACCCACTTAATTGACCAAGCTAATTTTTGTCATGTACAGAGGAAAAATAAGTGAAAGCAATCTATTTGAAGCATATCATTGGTTTAATACTGGGCCTGGGGCTTATCGCAATGGCGGGCAGCAGCTGGGGAGCGGTCAAAGAGTATTCGTTGGTCGCGCAGGAAATAACATGGGAGCCACGTCCCGGATTGACGTTGAAAGGCTGGGCCTATAATGGTCAGATACCAGGACCGGAAATTCGGGTCAAAGAAGGCGATCAGGTGCGCATTACTTTGACGAACAACCTACCGACGCCGACGGCTATTCATTGGCATGGCCTTGATGTACCTGCTGATATGGATGGGGTACCTGGAGTCAGCCAAGATCCGGTACAACCGGGTCAAACTTTTGTTTATGAGTTTATCGCCAAACAGCCGGGAACCCGTTTTTATCATACCCACGGATCCGGTGGCGAAATGCCGGACGAGGCGATGCAAATGCAGATGGGGCTGTACGGCGCCTTTATCGTCGAAGGTAAAAACGAACGTAAAGCCGACCGGGACTATACAGTCATTCTTTCCGATCGAAATACTGCCTTGGACCCAATGGGCATGGAAACCAAGATGGAACCCGATCTTTTTTTCATCAATGGAAAACTGTCGCCGGCTACCGATCACTTGAAGGTTAAACAAGGCGAGCGGGTGAGGCTACGGCTGATCAATGCCAGTTCGATGGCTTCCCATCCGATGCACCTGCACGGCCATACCGGTAAGGTGGTAGCAATCGACGGAAACGAGCTTAAATTTCCACTGTTAAGGGACACCATTCCGCTTGCACCGGGTGAGCGCTATGACATCGAATTCATAGCGGATAATCCGGGACTCTGGGCATTCCATTGTCATGAGTTGCATCACGCTGATACGGGCATGGCGACGTTGCTCCACTATAAAGGACAGTGATCGGCAGGGCTCTTCAACGCCAGCCAAGTAGAACCCTGCAACGATTATGAAGCCGCACCCGCGTTTTTGCCAGACACTAAACCCACTAACCCCTAGGAGAAAACCCATGAAAAGTTTGCTTACCCCCGTCCTCGTGACTTTCGCCGCCACAGTCTTTTCCGCGCACAGCATCGCCGCTACAGACCACGACGCTCATGGCGGCCATGGCACGATGCCCGCGCCGACCGCCGCCGAAGCCACGCCGGTCAAGGAACCCGTGCATAAAATCGACAAGCCGGCCGGCAAAGTCACGATGCCCCAGGGTGTGGCAGTCAACGCTAAAAAGCACTCAAGTCATTCCGGGTCGGCCTCATCTGACGGTCATGCACATGAACATACTGACGCTCAATAAGAAATATACACAAAAAATTAAATATTCCTGAGAAACCTATGAAATATATGAAATTTGCATTAATCACCCTTTTGTTAGTCGCTGTTTCTGCGTGCGCAACGGATCCCAATAGATCTAAAGATGACAGTCATTCACATCGTGGCAGCGGCGGACATAGCCATTAAAGTAATGGGGCAGCCTGAGATCCCTACGGCTTCAACTTCAGGCGGCCTGGGCCGAATACAATTTCTTGTCTGAGTATGCACCACAATGAAACCTATTTCTAAACCTTCGCTACTATTGCCTAATCCTTCCCGTCGGCGCTTCATTGAAGGGCTGGCTGCCGGCGGTATTTTATTAGGGCTATCGCCGTGGATCAAAACGGCTCAGGCCAAGGAAACAACGCAGCTCGCCGAGATACTGACCGGCACGGAGTTTGACCTGACGATAGCGGAAACGCCCGTCAACTTTACCGGCGCACCGCGTATGGCAACCACCGTTAATGGCTCGATTCCCGCGCCGACACTGCGCTGGCGAGAGGGGGATACGGTGACGCTTCGCGTTACCAACCGCCTTGCCGAGGAAACCTCGATTCATTGGCACGGCATTCTCCCGCCCTATCAAATGGATGGTGTGCCGGGTATGAGCTTTAAAGGAATTGCGCCGGGGGAAACCTTCACCTATCGCTTCAAGGTGCAACAATCCGGTACCTACTGGTATCACTCCCATTCCGGCATGCAGGAGCAGACCGGATTGTACGGCGCGATTATCGTTGACTCGGCCGGTGCCGACCTGATCCGCGCCGATCGCGACTACGTGGTGCAGCTGTCCGACTGGACTGACGAAGACCCGATGCGGGTTTTCGAGAAGCTCAAGAACCAAAGCGACTACTACAATTTCAACCAGCCAACGGCCGTCGATTTCTTTCATGATGCTGCGGGTGAAGGGGTTGTATCGGCTATCCAAAAGCGGCACATGTGGAACATGATGCGCATGAATTACACCGATCTATCGGACATTTCTGCCTATACCTATACTTACCTGATGAACGGCACTACGCCGGCCGGCAACTGGACCGGGCTGTTCCGTCCTGGCGAGAAGGTGCGGCTGCGCTTCATCAATTCCGGCTCTATGACGTTTTTCGATGTGCGTATACCGGGTCTCAAAATGACAGTGGTTCAGGCCGACGCACAGAACGTCGAGCCGGTCACGGTGGATGAATTCCGCATCGGACCGGCGGAGACCTATGATGTCATTGTGACACCCGAAGAAGAAGCCTATACCCTCTTTGCCCAGTCGATGGACCGTACCGGCTATGCCCGCGGCACGCTGGCAACGCGTGCCGGCATGACGGCGGCGGTGCCTTCTCCGGATAAACCCGAACCGCTGACCATGGGGGATATGATGGGCGACATCGGCAGTGGTGAAATGGCGGGGATGAATCACGACGGTATGGCGATGGATCACAGCGCTCACGCCATGGGCGGCGGACAGGTGCGTGCACGCCACGCCAGTACCGAGTATGGTTCCAGCGTAGACATGCGTGTGGACACGCCGCGCACCAATCTGGATGATCCCGGTATCGGCCTGCGCAACAATGGCCGCCGGGTGCTGACCTATGCCGATCTGCACACCATCGGAGGGCCGCTGGATACTAGAAAACCGGTTCGGGAAATTGAGCTCCATATCACCGGCAACATGGAGCGCTACAGCTGGTCATTGGATGGCCTTGAGTTCGGCAAATCCACGCCGCTGCATTTTCGCTATGGTGAGCGGCTGCGCGTGATTCTGGTCAATGACACGATGATGACCCATCCGATGCATTTGCATGGCATGTGGAGCGAGCTGGAAAGCCCGGACGGACGCTTCCAGGTACGCAAGCACACCATTATTGTGCAGCCGGCGCAGCGTGTCACTTTCCTCGTCACGCCCGACGGCTTGGGCCGTTGGGCGTGGCATTGCCACCTGTTCCTGCACATGCATGCGGGCATGATGCGTGAAGTGGTTGTGGCCTGAGTATGGCGAAATCAAACAGGAATAACTAAAAAATGGAGCAGAAAACGATGATGAACCGTCGAGTAAAATTGATCGCCGCCTTAATGGTTCTCAAATTATCTTCCGTCTGGGCGCAAGACCTAACGACTGTGAAAACTGCGCAAACGAACCCGGTTCACGCCGAGCACGCCAATCATTCCATACAGACGGAGCGGAAACGGCGTAATATAAAGCCTGGGACAGAATCAAAGCCGACTCCGACAAAAGCATCCGAGCAGATAGGGGCGACCAAGGATATGGATCACGGCAAGATGACGCACGGCTCCATGCCGGGCATGGATCATAGCGGCATAGACCACAGTGGGATGAATCACGATTCCATGCCGGGCATGGAACAAGGTGATAAGTCCGGCACGGGGGAGGGTTCAGGGCATGACATGAAGCACGGTGCCGCAACTTCCGGGAAGGCCGACGACATGGGCAACATGAATCACGGCGGCGGCGAATCCATGTCCATGCAGGATGGTTCGGCCCCACCCGACGCCCGCGATCCGCACGCCTATTCAGATGGCTACGACTTCGGCCCGATTCCACGGCCAAGGATGGGGGACGAAGATAACTTTGGCTCTCTGTTGGTCGATCGGCTTGAAAGTTCGACTGCTCGCGGCAGCACCGCCATGATCTATGACTGGCAGGCCTGGTACGGTCAGACTTATGACCGCGCCCTTATCAGAGCCGAAGGCGAAATTGAGAACGGCACGTTTAAAGACGCACGCAACGAGTTGCTTTGGGCGCATGCGATTAGCGCTTATTGGGACACCCAGCTGGGTGTCCGTTACGACAGCGGCAAGGGCACGGATCGCGGCTGGCTCGCCTTCGGCGTCCAGGGACTGGCGCCTTACTGGCTCTATGTGGAAGCGACGGCTTATGTCAACGAGCAAGGGCGCACCGCTTTCCGTCTCGAAACAGAATACGACTTATTGCTGACGCAAAAGCTCATCTTGCAGCCACGCATCGAGATGAATGTTTATAGCCGGCGAGACGGTACGCGAGACGTGAGTAGCGGTTTGTCCAACATTGAAGCGGGTCTGCGCCTGCGTTACGAGATTCGTCGGGAATTCGCCCCCTATGTCGGCATTGAATGGGCCAGTCGGTTTGGCTCGGCAGCAGATAATATACGGGCTGCCGGTAAAGATGCCGAGGAAGCGCGGCTCGTTGCCGGGGTGCGTCTCTGGTTCTGAGCCTTCGGCGTTTCTCCATACGTTTTGAGGGCGATGCGTAAAAGTTAAAGAGGGTAATAAAATGAGCGATAATTCTGAATTCAACAAAATCTTGAATCCAAATAATCAAGAAAATTCAACTAACCCAAAAGGCAATAACGCGCCCATAGCGAAAGTGGACAACCCTTCACAAGGACAGCCAACCTCACCAACAGAACAGCTCTTGGGAGAAAGTATACCTCGCCATCAGTGGATTTCAGTAGCGGCTTATTACAAAGCACAAGCCAGGGGATTTGAACCCGGCAAAGAATTGGATGATTGGCTAGAGGCCGAAAAAGACTATTCAGCGATGCTGGTAACACACTATCTTTCAATGTTCGAAGAAAACGGGGGAATGACAATTTCAGGCCTGCAACAGTTGGCAAAATCTATTGGCGTTCAAAACCCGGAACGCATGCGCTTGGAAATCGAACTCATACAAGCCATTCAAAATATTAGTCAGCATCGTCCTTGTTTCCGATCTGAAACAAGTATGCTTTGTGGCGGTGAGGGCTGTGAATGGAGAGCTGAGTGCCGAAAACTGATCGCAGTATGGTGTCGATAAATAGGGCATATCAATGTCTTAAAATGGTAAGCGTCCAGCCCCACCATCTAAAAATTTTCAGCCTACCCCGTTTCCTCCTATTTTTTAAAGAGGATGAGCGATGTCATTACCAACTGAACGATACGTTAACAATCTGAAAAACAATGTCATTTTAACTATTGAATTACTTTGGAGAAAATCCATGAAAACACAATTACTGATTACCCTGCTTTTAGTTCTTGGTTTACTGTCCGCAGTAGCGAGATGAACCCGCATCCGATGGACATGGGTCAACCCGTGCAAAGCGCTGAAACCAAAGCCGATCATGAGGCGCTGGCGCAACGCTATGAAGAAGCGGCGAAAGCAATGCAGCGTAAGGTTGAGGAACACAAGAAAATCCTGAGTGAATACCAGCGCAAGCCGTGGTTGATCGGTAAGCAGCAGGCAACCGGCTTCGGAGTCCATTGCCAAAGGCTGATTGATGTCTATGAAAAAGCCGCCGAGGAAAACCTGGAAATGGCGAAGATGCATCGCCGTATGCAATGCTTCACACAAGTCAGGGGATGGGAATGTCACCATCCGTTCAGGTTATTTAGTTTCCATTGTTAATGTTAATGGAAGGAGGAATACCATTATGAACGCATGGCACAAGCTGTCAGTTACCGAAGTCGCAAGCCTTCTTGATGCCGATGTGGAGCAGGGGCTTTCGGTCAATGAAGCGAAAAAGCGGCTCGCCCGGTATGGGCAAAATAAACTGCGCAAGGGCAAGCGCCTCTCGGCCTTGGTCATTTTTATAAGCCAGTTTAAAAGTCTGGTTATTTGGGTGCTGATTGGCGCAGCGGCTGTTTCCGCCGCACTGGGCGAAACCATAGACGGCATCGCCATCATTGCCATCGTAATCCTGAACGCGGTGATCGGTTTCATCCAGGAGTATCGTGCCGAGAAGGCGGCCGCCGCGCTGGCTCGCCTGACCGCACCCCATTGCCGCGTGGTGCGTGACGGTCATAGTGCGGTGATTGCCGCGACTGAAATAGTTCCGGGCGACATTCTGCTGCTGGAAGGCGGAGATCTGGTCGCTGCGGACGCTCGCCTGATTCAGACATCAGTTCTTCGCATCAACGAAGCGCCGCTCACCGGTGAATCGCAAGCCGT
>Ga0208125_101032_pt1 | contig 11325 bp, 5 predicted proteins | sample LakWasM128_HOW14_2_FD_183938 | JGI IMG/M metagenome (GOLD analysis project Ga0208125, IMG submission 183938) | Freshwater sediment methanotrophic microbial communities from Lake Washington under simulated oxygen tension - Sediment Metagenome... | ecosystem: Environmental > Aquatic > Freshwater >... | reverse complement strand
CCGAAGAAAACGGGAAATTCATTTTATCCGGCAACGAGCCGCCTGTGGGCTCGGAACCTCTGGCGCAGGCTTATGCGGGCCATCAGTTCGGCAATTTCACGATGCTGGGTGACGGTCGCGCCTTATTGTTAGGCGAACATATTGCGCCGGATGGCACGCGTTTCGATATCCAGCTCAAAGGCTCGGGGCAGACGCCTTACTCGCGGCGCGGCGACGGGCGCGCGGCACTGGGGCCGATGTTGCGGGAATACCTCATCAGCGAGGCGATGCACGCGCTGGGCATCCCCACCACGCGCAGTCTTGCAGTGGTAGCGACGGGCGAGCCGGTAATGCGGGATGCGGTGTTGCCCGGGGCGGTATTGACGCGTGTGGCGTCCAGCCATATCCGGGTGGGAACTTTCCAGTTCGCTTATGCCATTGACGACGCTGCGTCCTTGAAAGCCCTGGCGGATTACACGATCAACCGGCATTACCCGGCGCTGGCGGCTGCTGAAAACCCATATCACGCGCTGCTGTACGCAGTCATGGACAAACAGGCAGCACTGGTGGCCAAGTGGATGCATGTGGGCTTTATCCATGGGGTGATGAACACCGACAACATGGCGATCAGCGGCGAGACCATCGATTACGGCCCGTGCGCTTTCATGGATGCTTACGATCCGGCGACGGTGTTCAGCTCCATCGACCAGCAAGGCCGTTATGCCTTCGCCAACCAGCCGCCGATTGCGCAGTGGAATCTGGCGCGCTTTGCGGAAACGCTGCTGCCCTTGCTGCATGCGGACATCGATCAATCCCTTGCGATGGCGGAAGATGCCATCCAGTCATACCCACAGAAATATGAGCATTACTGGCTGACCGGCATGCGCGCCAAGCTGGGGCTACTGGATGAAGCGGCAGAGGATGCAGGGCTGGTCGATGAGCTCCTGGCTTGCATGCTGAAACACGGGATGGATTACACCAACACCTTCCGCGAGCTGGCTACTGAGCATCCGATCCGCTCCGACGAATCGGATATGCAGGCATGGCTGGCACGTTGGCAAAGTCGATTGGATAGCCAATCCGCCTCGCGCGAGGCGGCGATTGCGGCGATGCTGTCCGCCAACCCGGCGGTGATCCCGCGCAATCATCTGGTGGAAGCCGCGCTCACGGCGGCGGTGGAAGACAACGATCTCGCGCCGTTTGAAAAGCTGCTGGCGGTGTTGGCTTCGCCTTTCGAGGAGACGCCGGAGAATGTGGGCTACCGCTCTCCGGCGCCGCGTTCGCGATGGCCTTACCAGACCTTCTGCGGGACATAGGCCCTTGAAGCGCATGCCGGAAAACCAGCGGCATGCGCCTAATCGAACCGATTTGAATAGCGTATGCTGACGCCCAGGATCTGGCCACCGCGTGTGACGACCGACCAGTGCTGCGAGAGCAGATATGTGAGCTCGAACGCGCTTTCGGCACTGCTCAGCCCCTGCTTGTAGCCCAAGGTGAGTTTATCAGTGATGGATTTGCCCAGCGTCACCAGCTGTTCGCCAGATGCCCCCGTTGTGAGCGAGATTTCATCCAGTCCTAGATTTTTTGCCAACTTTTTACCACCCACGATACTGTTAACAAGTCCCAGAGCAGCATTTTGTGCCGCCGACCGAGCACCGTTTTCACCACCGCCCCCGCCGGCATGGCCGTATACCAGCCAGGACAGCTTCTGCTCTTCCGGCACGTCCGGCTCGGAAACCAACGTAACCCTAGGCGTTTTTGCCGTGCCGGTGACATTTACGCCGGCCGCCACTTCCTGGTTGCGGCGCATGGCCTTGATGTTGATATTGGGGTTATCCATCACACCCTGAAAGTTGAGGATGCCGCGCTCGATGACAAGCTTGGTGCCGAATGCCTCGAATGTCCCTTCCGCCACGTTGACTGTGCCTTGAGCATCAGGTTCTTGCCGCGGCTGTTGGATAATCGTGACGAGACCGGTCATCCGCAGGTCGGCACCTTGTCCACGGAAACGGAAATCGTTGCCCAGATCGATGGCAAGCTTGATTAGCGGCGAGAAAGGGCTGGCTGGCGCTTGCCGGTCATTGGCCTGGCCGGATCCAGCCTCGTTACTACGCACGACCACTACATCGTCGCCCAGTTCGGGAGCAGGCGTTTCAGGCAGGTTGAACAAGGCATTATCCACCATGAACTTGCCGTCCACAGCGAGCTGGCCGGCGCTATTGGTGATCCTGGCATTGCCGGAAAGAGTAAGCTGCGATCCCGGTTTGGCCAATAACTGCAATTTATCGGCCACCATGGTGGCGGTTAGATCGGGATGCTGCTGGTCCAGGGGAATGCTGCCGGTGATGCGGAGCTGGCCTTTGCCGCCGTGAAACACTGCCTGCCTGATTTCCAGCACTTGATCGTGCAGCACGAGGCGGGCCGTGCCATCGTGCAGTTTCACGCCCTGGTCATACAGGGTCAGCGCCATGTCATCGCCGTTGATCAGCCCGGACAACGCGATTCCGCCCACCGTGCCCTGCATTTTGAGATCAGCGCTCACCCTACCATTGAGCGAGATACGCGGTCCGGCAAGGATGCCGGCTTTTTGCAACGCCATGTCCATTGTTACTTGCCCGCTCACCGGAGATTGCGAGGTAATGGTCAGCATGTCGCCGGACGGCATTAAACCTACATGGCCGTTGCCTTGCAGATGACCGACGCGACTGGCATCGGCCTCTATATTGAAGGCGATCTGATTACCGCTGAGATCGGCCCTGAGTTTAAGTTTGCCTAAGCCGAGCAAAATATCGCCCGCTTTTCCCTTGCCGCTTATATCGCCGCTGCGGCGCTCGATTTGCACAAATCCTTCTGCTTGCCGGGCGAGCTTGAAATCCCAGCGCGCATCCAGCATCAGATCGGTTTGCACCGGCGGCGGCTCGGCCCCCGTGAGTTCCTTCCTTAATGCCAGCAGGTTCGCGACCTGCACAGCATCGGCCTGGCCGGCAGAGCTAATCGCGCCATTCTCGTAGGCAAAGCGCTCCAGTGCGAGATTGGTTTTTTCTATCGTGATGGCAGTCTTGCCCAGCCTGAGCTGCTGCGATGCCGCATCGAGGGTGACAGGTTTTGCCAGATGCACGCGGGGAAAGACACGATTATCGAACCTGCTTACGATGCCCGACCACGCCATGCCGTTTTGGGCTTGCTTCAAGCGCCCGTTGGCAGCCAGCAGGAGATCAATCTTCTGGCCCTGCAACTGCCCCGTGGTGGCCAGATGGATTTGATGATAGCCATAGCTGCCGGAAACATTCGCGTTGAAGCGCTCCAAATGGACTTCTCCGAGGTAGTAACCATTTGCATTGATATCGAGCTTAAGCGTGGCGTCCGAACCATCTGCTGGCAGTCCAAGCGCCTGAACATTGCCAGCTGCACTCGCCAGACTATGCTTCCCAAACCGCAGCCCTTTCGCGGTGAAGTTTGCCATCACCTTGGGCTTTTTGAGCGTGCCGGCAAAACTGCCCTGCAATTTGAGCAATCCCGATAGGCCGAAGCCCAGCTTATCCAGCGCTGGCGCAGCGACAACTACCAATAGCGTGTCGTTTGGTCTACCGAATGCGCCTTTGACGTTGAGGTTGTTGCCCGCGATATCGAGCGTTGCATCACTCTCCCGCACCGTTTCATTCGCGACTTGCAGGGTGCCGCCGCCGCGCATGGGCAGGTTGTTGTAGGTACTGTCATGGATGTTGAAGCGGGCCTGGGCGACCAACGACGGATTAAGTCTGCCGTTCACCTCGAACGTACTGTTGATGTTTGCCTGATAGACCTTGAATGGGAGTTGCCTGCTCGGCTCCGGCGCCCGGATGTGCATAGTGTTGAGGAATAGGCCGGGGTTGAACTGGCTCAGCGTTCCCTTCACCGTATAGGCCGCCTGCGTATCTCTGGTCAAACTGCCCTGCAAGACAAGCTGGGCGGGGCCGGATTTTAATCCGGCATGATCGAGCACGAATTTGAAAGGATCGATCGTGCCATCCGCCGCGATGGAATAGGCCTTGTCCGCCAGATCGACATGGATGCGCTGCCTGGATTCTTCGAGCACCAGCGTCAGTGGGCCCGCCAGCGACGTGGGCCGCAGCGCGCTATGCAGCGCAGCCAGGTTCAAGCCCTGCGCCTGCAAATCCAGTCCGCCTTTGATTGGGCTGCGGCGATGGGCACTGCCGATCAACTGCGCACCGCCGGAAAGCTTGATGGTCAGGGCAGATATCGCTTGCACATCTTTATCGAGCCGGGCGTTGCCGGTCAAGGAGACCACCGGCAGCACCCCTTGATCGAGCTTGCCCGGAACGGCATTGGTAATCGAGATTGGCCCGACCACTTGCAGCGCCGAGATATCCACCAGCGGCTGCTTTTCAGCTGGCTTGAGGTCGGCATGAATATCTATCCTTGTCTTCGGCAAGCCGGAATGGAATGTTGCCAAATTTACCTGTCGGATATCGACAAGGGCACGGGTAAAGGGAATGTCCGCAAATGGCGTGAAGGCGATATCCAGCCGTCCCTGTGCCCGGCTGCCGGTGATATCGGCAATGACATCTATATTTGCTAGCGCACCGAAAATCTGCGCCTGGACCGTGTACGTTTCCTGAAGCCTGGCGTCCTGCGCGGTGCTGCCGCTAAGGCTGGCCTGGCCATTCAGGGCAAAGGGCTTGTCGCCATTCAGGCTCAACTGCAAGTTCGCCTTGCCCACGGGCGTACCCGCCTGCTCCAACACCAGCGCATGGTGAACCTTATCGGTGCTGGCATGAAGCTTAATCCCGGAAAACGCAAAGCTTGCATCCGTGGTTTTCAGCGTCAGTTTCTGCACTGTGGCCCGCCTGAGATCAAGCGCGAGCGGGAGGCGCAGGCTATCCGGCAATGTGCGCGGTTCAGGCGGCGAAGGCAGCAGCGTGACTTCGACCTCACCAAGCGCGAGTTCGGTTACCGTCAGCTTTAATGGCGACCATTGGAATTGCCAATCAGAGCGTAAGCGGTCTATCGCGACTTTTCGTTCCGCATCCTGGTACTGCACCTCCTGCAGTTGCAAACCATGGCTGAGCGTACCGCTCTCATACTCACCCGTCAGCTCGGGCACCATCGTGGTGGCGATGCGCCAGACCATGCGTGCCCCGAACTCGGTATTGATGGTCGTAACCCAAGCAGCCGCCAGCATTCCCGACACGCATAGCAGCAGCACGATTCCCAGCCATTTTCTGGAATGCAGCTGATCCTTGGAATACGTTTGAGCCATCTCAAAAAGCAACGCTCAGGGAAAAATGCGGATGTATTTCGCCGCGCTCTATCCCATACGCCAGATCGGCGTTTACCGGCCCCACCGGGCTGCGCCAGCGAGCACCCACTCCTACGCCCTGAAAAATTTCCTTGTCGGGCCAGTTGTCGGTCGCCGTACCGATGTCATAAAACACAGCCGCGCCCCATTTCGGCAGAAACCAATGCTGGTATTCAATGCTGCCGGCAGCCATGTAGCGCGTGGGGTATACCGTTCCGCCGACCGAATTTCCGATGGAGAGATAATCGTAGCCGCGTATGGTTTCAGTGCCGCCGGCGCGGAACAGTAACGACGCCGGGATGGAGATGTCGTCGCCGGGCCTGGCAATGACGGCGCCCAGGTTAGTACTCAACATGACCAAGTCACGCTGCCCCACGGGAAAGAAATGCCGCAGTCGGGTTTGCGCACGGAGAAAGTTCTCGTCGCTGAGCGCGCTCTTCAACGCAACGCCCAGCATGTTGGAAATAATATAGCCGCGACGCGGAAACACCAGGTCATCCACTTTGCGGACTGCCCATTCCACGCTCGCCATCAAGGCTTGATGATCTCCCGGCCGCACGATGATGTCCGACGGAATATCAGCACCATTGAGTTGTTTCAGGCTGTCCTGGTAATACTGAAGCTTGAAGGCCAGATCCAGCTTATCGGTGACCCGGGACCGCCACAGACCGTAGCGTACGCTACGCAGGTCGATCCCTTCCAGGGTCGTGCGTGTGTAGGAAAGGTCTGCACTGTTGACGAAATTGCTCCTGTCGGGCGGCAAAGCCAGATTCAGGCTGGCCGTCTGCTGCTCCTGCTCGAACTTGGCTTGGGTATCGAGCACCCAGGCTTTGCCGAAAACGTTGTTATGCCCATAATGGCCTTCGATGCTGGCGCCGGTATCGGTCGAATAGCCCACCCCGCCGCTTACGCGTTGTGTGGGGAATTCCGTCACCGCAACGGTCACCGGTGTGCGATCGGCATGTGCTGGGTCGCGATCGATATCGATCACTGCATTGCTGTAGTAAGGCGTGCGCATGATTTGGCGCTGCAAGGCAAGCAAGCGTTCGGCATCATAAGGCTCGCCCTCGTTCAGTGGGCTGACGTTCTGCACGATCCATTCCGGATAACGTTGAGCGCCTTTTACCTGCAAGGGACCGAGCGTAAATGGCGGGCCGCTTTCGTAAGTCACGGAAAGCTCAGCCTGCTGTTGGTCGGCCAGTATGCGGGCTTCGGAAGAGGTTATCTGAGCGGCTGCATACAAATAATTGCGCAACTGTTGCAGGCTTTGGCGCTTGGCGTTATCCCAATCCTCCTGGCGGAAGGGTGCCCCTTTAATCAGTGGCCATTGTTTGATCAATCGATCAATCTGGCTGGGAGAGTCCTGCCCAGCTGGGCCTTGTACCGTCAGATCAATCAGCGATACATAGCTGCGCGGCCCGGGGTTGACGTCTACATGGATGCTCCGCTTGCCATTAGCCTGCGCCACCTTGACGACCGTCTTGGGTGAAAAATAACCTTCGGTGGCTACCAGCTTGGCCACTTGCTCTTCCACCGTGGCTAACATGAAGTTGAATTGATCCTCGCTCAGATCCTTCCGGTTTTTGTAGCGAGAAAGGTCGAGAAACTGCACCAGAAAGTCGCGCAGCGGTTTGGGCGCATCGATTTTTACCTCATATTCCGCTTGTGCGCTGATGGACAGACCGAGAAGCAACGCAAATAAGATTTTTTTGTTGGTGTTGCCAGATAAGGAAGTATGAGAAGTGTTGTTCATCTTAAAGCTGGACTCTCTTATAACAATAAAAGTTTCGGTGGAACTCATCAGCTCGTCCGCACACCCATCTTACGAACGCGGCTGTTTCGAGAGAGGTCGAATTGCTATACTTTCACCAGCTCCTGCCTAGAAGGTCTTTCATTATCAAGCTCGCTCAAAGCCTGACCGTTTCGGAAAATCCGTCCGATCCGTTCAGGTATGTCATCTCCGTCCGGGCATTATGCGACCTGGTCGCACGCATCGGCGACCTCGACCAGCGCTTCACGCCCTCGCCCACCGCGCTGGAAGGCATGATGGGCCACAACACGGTGACGTCCAGACGGCCGCCCGGTTACCAGACGGAGATCACGCTTACCGGCGAGTACAAGAACATCTTCGTGCGCGGCCGCGCCGATGGGTACGACCCGGACATCAATCAGCTCGAAGAGATCAAGACCTACAAGGGCCTGCTGGAACGCATGCCGGAAAACCACCGGCATCTGCATTGGGCGCAAGCCAGGATGTATGCATGGCTGCTGGCCGACGAGCGCAATCTCGCGGAAATCAACGCGGCGCTGGTGTATTACAACGTCTCCAGCAAGGATGAAATCCCCATCAGCGAGTTGTATAGCGCTGACGACCTGGAGGCGTATTTCGCCGCACAATGCGAAAAGCTGCAGGCGTGGGCGGATCGCGAAGTGGCGCACCGCATGGCACGCAACCGACAACTGACCGAGTTGAAATTTCCTCACCCCAGCTTCCGCACCGGCCAGCGGCATTTATCCGAATCGGTGTATAAAACGGCCAGCCTCGGCAAATGCCTGATGGCGCAGGCTACAACCGGCATCGGCAAAACGCTGGGGACCTTGTTTCCGTTGCTCAAGGCCATGCCGGAAAAGAAGCTGGACAAGATTTTCTTCCTCACCGCCAAGACTTCCGGGCGCAAGCTGGCGCTGGATGCGCTGACGGTGATCCGCGAATCCAACCCCGAGCTGAAGCTGCGCACGCTGGAGCTTGTGGCCCGCGAGAAAGCCTGTGAGCACCCGGACAAATCCTGTCACGGCGAATCCTGCCCGCTCGCCAAGGGCTTTTACGACCGCCTGCCCGAGGCGCGCATCGAGGCATTGGAACGCGTCATGATGGACCGCGACACGCTGCGCGACGTGGCGCGCAAGCATCAGGTCTGCCCGTATTACCTGGGGCAGGATCTGGTGAGCTGGAGCGACGTAGTGGTGGGCGATTACAACTACTACTTCGATCTCTATGCCGTGCTATACGCCGGGACGGTAATGAACGAGTGGCGCGTCAGCGTGCTGGTGGACGAAGCGCATAACATGATCGAGCGCGGGCGCAAGATGTACAGCGCGGAGCTAAGCCAGTTTGCGTTCGAGCACATGCGGCAGGGTGCGCCCAAGGCGCTGAAGTCGGCGCTCGATAAGCTGAGCCTGGCCTGGGTCAAGCTGGTGCAGGCGCAGGAAGCGACGTACGAGGTCTACCCCGCCATCGACGAAGAGCTGCACTTCGCTTTGCAGCGCGTGGTGACGCGCATCACCGATTATCTGGCGGAGCATCCCACGACCAACGACGCCGGGCTGCTGAATTTCTATTTTGACGCGCTGCAATTCGTGACGCTGGCCGATTCGTTCGGGCCGCACTCGATGTTCGACATCACGCGCACGGAGCAGCGCACCAGCCTGCTGCACGACAACACGATGCTGTGCATCCGCAATGTGGTGCCGGCGCCTTTTCTCAAAGGCCGTTTCGAGGCCGCGCAATCCGCGACGCTGTTTTCCGCGACGCTCAGCCCTTCGCATTTTTACAGCGACATGCTGGGATTGCCGGAGAAGACGCCGTTCATCGATGTGCAATCGCCTTTCACGCCGGAACAGTTGAAGGTCAAGGTTGTTGATCATATCTCGACCCGCTATCTCCGCCGCCGCTACTCCATCATGCCCATCGTGCAACTAATGGCGAAGCAATACCGCGAGCAGCCGGGCAACTATCTGCTGTTCGTCAGCAGTTTCGATTACCTGGAGCAGGTATACGAAGCGTTCAGCGAGCGCTTTCCGGACATCCCCATCCGGCAGCAATCGCGGATGATGAACGAAACGGAGCGCGAGGAATTCATCAACCGCTTCACCCCAACTTCGGAAGGCATTGCCTTTGCGGTGCTGGGCGGCTCTTTCGGTGAAGGCATCGACCTGCCGGGCGACCGCCTGGTAGGCGCTTTCATCGCCACGATAGGATTACCGCAGATCAACGAAATCAACGAGCAGATGCGCGTGCGCATGGAGAACATCTTCGGCCTGGGCTATGAATACACCTACCTCTACCCCGGCATGCAGAAGGTGGTGCAGGCGGCGGGGCGCGTCATTCGGACCAAGGACGACCGCGGGGTGATTCATCTGATCGATGAGCGTTATTCGCAGCCGGAAATCAGAGAATTGCTACCGAAGTGGTGGTCGATCGGCTAGCCGTCATCAAGAAGCTGCGGAATTAGCTCCAAGTGAACCACCTTCGTTTCAAGTTGACCAATTTGGGTGAGCTAGGGCCTATACCATTCATATTCATCCCCCGCGTTGAGTCCGGCCTGGATGGATGCAAGGAGCAGCGCGCAGCCAATGGTCGTTCCATTGGCAAGCGGTGCAACGCCGCAGACGCCGGGCCTGGACTCAACCCGCAGTCAGCCGGCGCGGGGGATGAATATGACTGATATAGGCTCTTAATGAGGAGATCCCACGATGAACGATCTCGAACACATCAATGCGTTGTATCGCGCGTGGCAGGACGCGGCCGAGGCCGCCGCCCACGCCCAGCATGACAGCGTCCTCTTCATGCAGCAGTACCTGCATGGCAAACAGGAAGCGCCGCCGCTCGGCATGCAAACTGCCGCGGACGAACTTTGGCGGCTCGCCACAGTGCGGCAAGCAGAGCTGGCGGAGTTCCTCGTCATGCGATTGCATGTCGCCAGCGAATCCCCGGAATTATGAACAAGCCGGCCCGTGCAATACGGGCCGGCTTGCAACGGATCAATTGGCGAGACGCCTGCCGTAACTCACTGCATATGCACCCGGCCGCGCCAGCAACACCGGGTCGTTGGATGGCGCGATCCCGTCCGGCAACACCAGCGGGTTGAACATGAGAGCTCGTTCCGCCTCCTGGCTATTTGCCACTGCGGACTTAAGCGTCAGCACACCCAGTTCGACCTGTTTGCGGTCTTCCGGCCATACGGCGGTCGGGTCGTCCAAGGAATCGCCCGCTTCGGCGAGTTGCAGCACGATGCGGTATTGGGCTTCCTGTTTGCCAAGCCGGGCCGGCAGTTCATCCATCAGGTAGTTGGGCGCCTGTTTGGCGGCCTCTGCTTCCGTCAGGAATTGCGCGCCTGTCACCGGAACGATGCGATAGCGTCCGTACCGGGTTTCACCCTTTGCATTGGTAAACTGAAACGCATTGACGCCGAAAAAGGGCTGGGTAGCAAAGCTCACCGGCGCCGGTTTAGGCGTGCTGACGAACTTCATCGCCGCTGGATGCGATGCCAGGAATTGCTCGACCGGCTTGGGCGATGCGACGTCCGGGCCGCTTGCCGCGACCGCGTTCAGCAAACCGAGAAAATCCTCGGGCGTTGCCGCCGGAAACCCATTAACGGAAATCGCCACGATGTCCGTGTTGCCGCCATCGGGCAAGGTGAAACGAATCGCCATCCCCTTGGGCATCGCATTGCCGGCGGCATCGGCGATGGTTGGCACGCCGGTGGCGTTGGAGAAGCGCACCAATACCGGAGACGGAGCCCCTTGCAAATGCGGCGCCTTGCTGATGCCGGACGCTTCGACCGAAGGCGTAAACGTGCCTTCGGCCATGATGCCTTTGGCGTGATTGGCACGAAACCCCTTGTACGGCCCATTGGCAAGCTTGGTCATGGTATCGACCAATTGCTCCGTCACGGGCCTGGCTGCGGTGGCCTCGTCTGCCGCAGCGACACCGATGCTGCCCAACAACAATGCCGTGGCTATCAGCCTGGTGATGTTTTTGATCTGATGTTGTTTCATGTTGCCTCTCCTATCGATTAAGAATGCACCGGTTAAGAATGTATTGCCGCCCACCTAAATTTGTTACGATTAAATCGTGTACGATATTTATGCTGTTTTTAGCAGCGATTGTATTACTCGATTATTGAATGCTTTTTTCAAGATTGTTACGCAGCGCCACGAGCTGGTTTTTCAATGTCAGCGCTTCCTCCTCCGAACACTGTGCCGCGCAGAGGACGGAAGACATGATCTTGCCCGCCTCTTTCTGCATTTCCCGGCCGGCCGGCGTC
>Ga0208125_101028_pt1 | contig 11365 bp, 9 predicted proteins | sample LakWasM128_HOW14_2_FD_183938 | JGI IMG/M metagenome (GOLD analysis project Ga0208125, IMG submission 183938) | Freshwater sediment methanotrophic microbial communities from Lake Washington under simulated oxygen tension - Sediment Metagenome... | ecosystem: Environmental > Aquatic > Freshwater >... | reverse complement strand
GGTGACCGGGGCCTGCTTGGCCGAGATGGGCAACCATGTGGTGTGCCTGGACACCAACCCGGAGAAGATCCGCATCCTCCAAGCGGGCGAGATTCCCATCCATGAGCCCGGCCTGCTGGAGGTGGTGCAGCGCAATGTCGCCGCCGGCCGCCTGCAGTTCACCACCGATGTGGATGCGGCGGTGGACCATGGCACGATTCTCTTCATCGCGGTGGGCACGCCGCCGGACGAGGATGGCTCGGCCGACCTGCAGTATGTGAAGGCGGCGGCGCGCAGCATCGGCGCGCGCATGTCGGACTACAAGCTGGTGGTGGACAAGAGCACGGTGCCGGTGGGCACGGCCGACACGGTGCGCGCCGTGATCGCCGAGGAACTGCAGCGGCGCGGCGTGGCCATCGAGTTCTCGGTGGTCTCCAACCCCGAGTTCCTGAAAGAGGGCGCGGCGGTGGAGGACTTCATGAAGCCCGATCGCATCATCGTGGGCTCGGACGACGAGCGCGCCACCTTGTTGATGCGCGCCCTGTACTCGCCCTTCAACCGCAATCGCGACCGCCTGGTGGTGATGGATCTGCGCAGTGCCGAACTCACCAAGTACGCGGCCAACGCGATGCTGGCCACGCGCATCAGCTTCATGAACGAGATGGCGCTGCTGGCCGAGCAGGTGGGCGCCGACATCGAGTGGGTGCGCCGCGGCATCGGCAGCGATCCGCGCATCGGCCACGACTTTCTCTACTCGGGCGCCGGCTATGGCGGCTCCTGCTTCCCCAAGGACGTGAAGGCGCTGATCCAGGCCGCCGGCAGCGGCATGCGCGTGCTGCGCGCGGTGGACGAGGCCAACGAGCGCCAGAAGCTGGTGCTGGTGGACAAGGTGGTGCAGCGTTTTGGCGACGACCTGACAGGCCGGCACTTTGCGCTTTGGGGCCTGGCCTTCAAGCCCAATACCGACGACATGCGCGAGGCGCCCAGCCGCGTGGTGATTGCCGAACTGACGCGCCGTGGCGCCACCGTCAGCGCCTACGACCCGGTGGCCACCGCCGAGGCCCGCAAGGCCTTGGAGGGTGTGTCCGGCGTGAGCTATGCCGAATCGGCCAATGCCGCCCTGGAAGGTGCGGACGCGCTCGTGATCGTGACCGAGTGGAAGGAATTCCGCACCCCGGACTTCGACCACATCAAGCGCACACTCAGGCAGCCGGTGGTGTTCGACGGCCGCAACCTCTACGAGCCGCCGCTGATGCAGGCCTTGGGGCTAGAGCATTGGGGCATCGGGCGCGGCACGCGCCCGGTGGCGTCGAACTAGTCGAAGCTGCGGGCGTTGGCCAGCGGCGGCGCCTTGGCGTCCTTCTCGGCCAGCAGCGGCGGCACGCCGGCGTCGGGCCACTGGATGCCGATCGCAGCATCATCCCAGCGCACCGCGGCTTCCGCCTGCGGTGCGTAGTAGTCGGTGGTCTTGTAGAGAAAGTCGGCGCTCTCGCTCAGCACCAGGAAACCGTGGGCGAAGCCGGGCGGTATCCAGAGCTGGCGGTGGTTCTCGGCGCTCAACTCCACGCCGTCCCAGCGGCCGAAGTTGGGGCTGCTGCGGCGCATGTCCACCGCCACGTCGAACACCGCGCCGCTCACCACCCGCACCAGCTTGCCCTGCGCATGCGGCGGCAACTGGAAGTGCAGACCGCGCAGCACGCCGCGCGAGGAGCGCGAGTGGTTGTCCTGCACAAAGCGCACTTCGCGGCCCACGGCCCGGTCGAAGGCGACCTGGTTCCAGCTTTCGGTGAAGAAGCCGCGCACGTCGCCGAACACGCGCGGTTCGATGATCAGCACCTCGGGCAGGCTGGTCGGCGTGGCCAGCATCAGAAGGCCTTGTCGCTGATCAGCTTCATCAGGTACTGACCGTAGCCGTTCTTGAGCATGGGCTGGGCCAGACGCTCCAGTTGCGCGGCATCGATCCAACCGGAGCGGAAGGCCACTTCCTCCGGGCAGGCCACCTTGAGCCCCTGGCGCTTCTCCAGCGTAGCGATGAACTGGCTGGCATCGAGCAGGCTGTCGTGCGTGCCGGTATCGAGCCAGGCATAGCCACGACCCATGATCTCCACCTGCAGCTGCTGCTGGCGCAGGTACTGGGCATTTACATCGGTGATCTCCAGTTCGCCGCGCGCACTGGGCTTGATGGCCGCGGCGATATCGCAGACCTGCTCGTCGTAGAAGTACAGGCCGGTGACGGCGTAGTTGCTTTTCGGGGCGCGGGGCTTTTCCTCGATCGAGAGCGCCTGCTGCTGGCCATCGAACTCCACCACGCCGTAGCGCTCGGGGTCGGTGACGTGGTAGGCGAACACGGTGGCGCCCTCGCGGGTGCCGGCCGCATGTCTGAGCAGGCCCTGGAAATCGTGGCCGTAGAAGATGTTGTCGCCCAGCACCAGGGCCGAGGGCGCGCCGTCGATGAATTGCTTGCCGAGGATGAAGGCCTGGGCCAGCCCATCGGGGCTGGGTTGCACGCAGTAGCTGAGATGGATGCCCCAGCGGCTGCCATCGCCCAGCAGGGCCTCGAAGCGCGGCAGATCCTGCGGCGTGCTGATCAAGAGGATGTCGCGCATGCCCGCCAGCATCAGGGTGCTGAGCGGGTAATAGACCATGGGCTTGTCGTACACCGGCAGCAGCTGCTTGCTCATGGCCAGCGTGGCCGGGTGCAGGCGGGTACCGGAGCCGCCGGCGAGGATGATGCCTTTGCGTTGTTTCTTCATGGGGCAATCTGGAGAATTTCGGCCAGCATACGCTCGACGCCCAACTGCCAATGCGGCAAGTTGAGGCCGAATGCGGCCCGCAGTTTGGCCGTTGACAGCCGCGAGTTGAGCGGCCGCTGCGCCGGCGTGGGGTAGTCGCTGCTGGGGATGGCGAGCAGCTGATCGGGCGCCGCCCGCAAGGCCTGACCCCGCGCGCGCGCGAACTCGATCACATGGCGTGCATAGGCGTGCCAGCTGGTCTCGCCCGCGGCCACCGCGTGATAGACGCCGCCCAGCGCGGGCTCTGCCAGGGTGGCGCGGATCATGTGGGCGCTCAGGTCGGCGACCAGATCGGCGCCGGTGGGCGCACCGATCTGGTCGGCGATCACCTTCAGCTGTTCGCGTTCGGCGGCCAGCCGCAACATGGTCTTGGCGAAATTGCCGCCGCGCGCCGCGTAGACCCAGCTGGTGCGCAGGATCAGGTGCGCACAGCCGCTGGCGCGGATCGCCTGCTCACCGGCCAGCTTGCTGCGGCCGTAGGCGCTCAGCGGCGCGGTGGGCGCGTCTTCGCTGCGCGGCGCTTCGCCGCTGCCGTCGAACACATAGTCGCTGCTGTAGTGCAGCAGCAGGGCGCCGCTGGCGTGCGCCAGGCCGGCCAGCAGGGCGGGGGCCGTGGCGTTGATCTGCTCGGCCAGGGCGGGCTCGCTCTCGGCCTTGTCGACAGCGGTATAGGCGGCGGCATTCACGATCACCTGCGGCGCATGGGTGCGCACCGTGGCGGCCAGGGCGGCGCCGTCGGCGAGGTCGCCGCCGTCATGGCGGTCGAGCGCGATCAGCTCGCCCAGGGGGGCAAGGGCACGCTGCAGCTCCCAGCCGACTTGCCCGTTCTTGCCGAGCAAGAGCATCTTCATCTCAGTTCCCGTATTGCTTGGAGACCCAGTCGCGATAGGCGCCGCTCTGCACCCGCGCCACCCATTCCGGGTTGGCGAGGTACCACTGCACCGTCTTGCGTATGCCCGACGCAAAGGTCTCGGCCGGCCGCCAGCCCAGCTCGCGCTCGATCTTGCGCGCGTCGATGGCGTAGCGGCGGTCGTGGCCGGGGCGATCCTTCACATAGCTGATGAGGCGGGCATAGGGGCCGGCGGGGTCGGGCCGGAACTCGTCGAGCAGGGCGCACACGGTGTTGACGATGTCGATATTCGCCATCTCGTTCCAGCCGCCGATGTTGTAGGTCTCGCCCAGTCGGCCGCCGGCCAGCACCGCGCGGATGGCGCTGGCGTGGTCGCTGACGTAGAGCCAGTCGCGGATCTGCCGACCATCGCCATATACCGGCAGCGGCTTGCCGGCCAGCGCATTGACGATCATCAGCGGGATCAGTTTCTCGGGGAAGTGGAAGGGGCCGTAGTTGTTGGAGCAGTTGGTGGTGACCACCGGTAGCCCGTAGGTGTGGTGCCAGGCGCGCACCAGATGGTCGCTGGCGGCCTTGCTGGCCGAGTAGGGGCTGTTGGGCTCGTAGGCATTCGTCTCGGCAAAGGGCGGGTCCTCGGCCTGCAGCGAGCCGTAGACCTCGTCGGTCGAGACATGGTGGAAGCGGAAGGCCGCCTTGGCATCAGCATCGAGCGCGCCCCAGTAGCCGCGCGCCGCTTCCAGCAGGGTGTAGGTGCCCTCGATATTGGTGCGCATGAAGGCGCCGGGGCCGCTGATCGAGCGGTCCACATGGCTTTCGGCGGCGAAATGAATCAGCGCGCGCGGCCGCTGCTCGGCGAGCAGGCGGTCCACCAGGGCGCGGTCGCAGATATCGCCCTGCACGAACAGATGGCGGGCGTCGCCTTGCAGGCTGGCGAGGTTCTCCAGATTGCCGGCGTAGGTGAGGGCGTCCAGGGTGACGACCTTCTCGTTACTCTGGGCCAACCAGTCCAGCACGAAGTTGCTGCCGATGAAACCGGCCCCACCGGTGACGAGGATGGTCATGGTCTATTCGTGATGGTCGAAGGCCTGGAAGCCGGCCAGCTTGATGAGTTGATCGCGCCTGGCGCTGTCGTAGTCGGCATGGATCATTTCCGCCACCAGGGTGGCGAAACTGGTGGCAGGCGTCCAGCCCAGCTTGGCGCGCGCCTTGCTGGCGTCGCCCAGCAGCGTCTCGACCTCGGTGGGGCGGAAGTAGCGCGGGTCCACCTTCACGACCACGTCGCCGGCGCGGCACTTGGCCTTGCTGCCCTCGACCTTGCGCACGATGCCGACCTCGTGCACACCCTCGCCCTCGAATTCCAGCGTCACGCCCAGCTCGGCGGCGGCGGCCTGCACGAACTGGCGCACGCTGTACTGCACGCCGGTGGCGATGACGAAGTCCTCGGCCTGCTGCTGCTGCAGCATCAGCCATTGCATCTCGATGTAGTCGCGCGCGTGGCCCCAATCGCGCAGTGCGCTGAGGTTGCCGAGGTAGAGGCATTCCTGCAGGCCCAGCGCAATGCGCGCGATGGCGCGCGTGATCTTGCGCGTCACGAAGGTCTCGCCGCGCACCGGGCTCTCATGGTTGAAGAGGATGCCGTTGCAGGCATACATGCCGTAGGCCTCGCGGTAGTTCACCGTGATCCAGTAGGCATACAGCTTGGCCACCGCATAGGGGCTGCGCGGGTAGAAGGGGGTGGTTTCCTTCTGCGGGGTTTCCTGCACCAGGCCATAGAGCTCGCTGGTGCTGGCCTGGTAGAAGCGCGTCTTCTTTTCCAGGCCCAGGATGCGGATGGCCTCCAACAGGCGCAGGGCGCCCAGGCCGTCGGCATTGGCGGTGTATTCGGGTTCCTCGAAGCTCACCGCCACATGGCTCTGCGCGGCCAGGTTGTAGAGCTCGTCGGGCTGCACCTTCTGCACGATGCGCACCAGGCTGGTGGAATCGGTCAGGTCACCGTAGTGCAGGATGAAGTTGCGATGATCGACGTGGGGGTCCTGGTACAGGTGGTCGATGCGGTCGGTGTTGAACAGGCTGCTGCGCCGCTTGATGCCATGGACGATGTAGCCCTTGTTGAGCAGGAACTCCGCCAGGTAAGCACCATCCTGACCGGTCACGCCGGTGATCAGGGCAACTTTGGGTTGGGACATGATTTCAGAGGCTGACGAAAGCCCGCATCATCGCACCAACGGTGCCGCCTCATAGGCCAGACGAATACCCTGAGCCAGCGGTGTTTTGGCCCGCCAGCCCAGCGCATGCAGGCGCGAGACATCGAGCAGCTTGCGCGGCGTGCCGTCGGGCTTGCTGGCGTCGAAGCGCAGCCGGCCCTGGAAGCCCACCACGGCCATCACGGTCTCGGCCAGCGCCTTGATGCTGATGTCCTCGCCGGTGCCCAGGTTGAGCAGGGGGCCGTCGTAGCCGCTTTCCATCAGGAACACGCAGGCCTCGGCCAGGTCGTCGGCGTAGAGGAACTCGCGCCGCGGCGTGCCGCTGCCCCAGACCACGAACTCCGCGTCGCCGCGCAGCTTGGCCTCATGCGCCTTGCGCAGCAGGGCCGGCAGCACATGCGAGCTGGCGAGGTCGTAGTTGTCGTTGATGCCGTAGAGATTGGTGGGCATCACACTGATGTACTGGCGGCCATGCTGGGCACGGTAGGCCTCGCAGAGCTTGATGCCGGCGATCTTGGCGATCGCATAGGGTTCGTTGGTGGGCTCCAGCGGGCCCGTCAACAGGTACTCTTCCTTGATCGGCTGTGGGCAGTCGCGCGGGTAGATGCAGCTGGAGCCCAGGAACATCAGGCGTTGCACATCGGCCAGGTGCGCCGCATGGATCAGGTTGGCCTCGATCATGAGGTTCTGATAGATGAAGTCGGCGCGCTGGGTGTTGTTGGCCAGGATGCCGCCCACCTTGGCGGCGGCCACCACCACATGGTCGGGGCGCTCCGCCAGCATGAATCGCTGTACCGCCGCCTGGTCGAGCAGATCCAGCTCGGCGTGCGTGCGCATCAACAGATTCTGGTAGCCCGCCACCTGCAGCTTGCGCACGATGGCGCTGCCCACCATGCCGCGATGGCCTGCCACATAGATCTTCTTCGCGTCGCGCAGCATGGCGGCGGCGGCCTGGTTTACAGGCGCCAGAGCTTCAGGCCGGCGGCCTGGATCGCCTTGGCATCGAAGGCGGCCTTGACGTCGATGAAGGCGCCGCCCTTGATGAGCTTGCGGCTGATGTCGTCGATCGACAGGGCCTTGTATTCCTTGTGGGCGACGGCGGCGACGATGGCGTCGGCGCGCGGCAGTTCGTCCCAGCTGACGGTGCGCACGCCATACTCGTGCTGGGCCTCTTCGGGGTCGGCGGCCGGGTCGGTGACGGTGACTTCCACGCCATAGCTCTGCAGCTCATGGATGATGTCGATCACCTTGGAATTGCGCAGGTCGGCGCAGTCTTCCTTGAAGGTCAGGCCCAGCACATTGACCTTGGCGCCCTTGATATAGCTGCCGGCGGCGATCATGTGCTTGATGGTCTGCTCGGCGATGAACTTGCCCATGCCGTCGTTGATGCGGCGGCCGGCCAGGATCACCTGCGGGTGGTAGCCCAGCATGTCGGCCTTGTGGGTCAGGTAGTAGGGGTCGACGCCGATGCAGTGGCCGCCCACCAGGCCCGGCTTGAACTTGAGGAAGTTCCACTTGGTGCCGGCGGCTTCCAGCACCTCGGAGGTGTCCAGGCCGATCTTGTCGAAGATGATGGAGAGCTCGTTCATCAGCGCGATGTTCAGGTCGCGCTGGGTGTTCTCGATCACCTTGGCGGCCTCGGCCGTCTTGATGCTGGAGGCGCGGTGCACGCCCGGGATGATGATGCGCTCGTAGACCTTGGCTACGGCGTCCAGGGTTTCGGGGGTGTCGCCCGAGACGATCTTGAGGATCTTGGTGAGCGTGTGTTCCTTGTCGCCCGGGTTGATGCGCTCGGGGCTGTAGCCGACGAAGAAGTCTTTCTTCCACTTCAGGCCCGATTCACGCTCGAGCACCGGGATGCACACTTCTTCGGTGGCGCCGGGGTAGACGGTGCTCTCATACACCACGATGGCGCCCTTCTTCATGTGCCGGCCCACGCTGGTGCTGGAGCCGATGAGGGGCTTGAAGTCGGGGATATGGGCCTCGTCCACCGGGGTGGGCACGGCGACGATGATGACGTCGGCTTCGGCCAGGCACTTGGGGTCGCTGGAGTATTCGGCGAAGGTGGCGGCCTTGACTTCCTCGTCCGTCAGTTCGCGCGAGGGGTCGGAGCCGGCCTGGCACTTGGCCACCTTGTCGACCGCGATGTCGAAACCGATCGTGCGGCTCTGCTTGCCGAACTCGATCACCAGAGGCAAGCCCACATATCCCAAACCAACGACGGCAATCACGCTCACGATCAATCTCCAAAAAAGCAGTTCAAGGTTGGCCCGGCTCAGCCGCGGCCGTAGCTGTCTTCATATCGGACGATATCGTCCTCGCCCAGATAGGAGCCCGACTGGACCTCGATGATTTCCAGCGGTACTTTTCCCGGATTTGCCAGGCGATGCACCTGGCCCAGGGGAATGTAGGTGCTTTGATTCTCGCTGAGCAAGAGGACCTGCTCGCCGTTGGTGATCTCGGCCGTGCCGGATACCACGATCCAGTGCTCGGCGCGATGGTGGTGCTTCTGCAGGCTCAGCGAGGCGCCGGGCTTGACCATGATGCGCTTGACCTGGAAGCGTGCGCCCATGTCGATGCTGTCGTACCAGCCCCAGGGGCGGTGCACCTTGCGGTGCAGGTTCTGCTCCCCGCGCTTCTCGCGGCCGAGCTGGGTCACGATGTTCTTCACGTCCTGGCTCTTGCTGCGCTCGGCCACCAGCACGGCGTCGGGGGTCTCGACGATGACGATGTCGTCCAGCCCCACCGCGGCCACCAGCCGGCTGGTGGCATGCACCAGGGTGTTGTGGCTGTCGGAGATGATGGTGTCGCCGCGGCTGGCATTGCCCTGGGCGTCCTTCTCGGCCACCTGCCACACCGCCTCCCAGGCGCCCAGGTCGTTCCAGCCGGCGTCCAGCTCCACCATGCGAAGCACAAAATCGCTGCCGGGGCAGCGCTCCATCACCGCATAGTCGACCGACTCGGCCGGCACCTGCGTGAACAGCGCCTTGTCGGGGCGCACGAACAGGCCATCGACCTGGCGTGCCGCGTACGCGGCCCGGGTGGCCGCGGCGATGTCGGGGCGGAAACGCTGCAGCGCCTTCATCCAGGCGCTGGCGCGCAGCACGAACATGCCGCTGTTCCAGTAATAGCCGCCTGCGGCCAGATAGCCCGCCGCGGTGGCGGCGTCGGGCTTCTCGACAAAGGCCTCGACGGTGAGTCCGCACGCGTCACTGCTGCTGCGGATATAGCCGTAGCCGGTCTCGGGGCGGTCGGGGGTGATGCCCAGGATCACGATGGCGCCGTCGGCCGCGGCGCGCACGGCGGCCTGCAGCGCAGCGGTGAAGGCCGGGCCGTCGGTAACGGTCTGGTCGGCGGGCGTCACCACCAGCACCGGATCCGCACCTTCTTCCAGCGCCTGCAGGGCCGCCAGGGTCAGCGCTGGCGCGGTGTTGCGGCCGGCCGGCTCCAGCAGCACGGCGCCCGGCGTGGCCGAGGTCTCGCGCAGCTGGTCCAGCACCATGAAGCGGTGCTCCTCGTTGCCCACCACCAGGGTCGGCGCGACGGCGATGTCCGCCGCGCCCAGGCCCGCGAGGCGCTCGGCGGCCTGCTGGAACAGGCTGCTATTGCCCGCCAGCACCAGGAATTGCTTGGGATAGCCGGCGCGCGACAGCGGCCACAGCCGCGTGCCACTGCCGCCGGCCATGATGACGGGCTGTACCTGGAGGGCGCTCATGCTTCAAATCCCTGCGGGTTCATGCGCTGCCAGCGCCAGCTGTCCTCGCACATGCGCTGCAGATCGTGCCGGGCCACCCAGCCCAGGCGTTCGCGCGCCAGGCTGGGGTCGGCGTAGTTGGCAGCGGCGTCGCCAGGCCGGCGCGCCACGATGGCATAGGGGATGGGTCTGCCGCTGGCCTGTTCGTAGGCGCGCACCAGTTCCAGCACGCTGTAGCCGCGCCCGGTGCCGAGGTTGACGGTGATGGATTCGCGCCCGCCGAGCAGGAAGCGCAGCGCCGCTACATGGCCCTCGGCCAGGTCGAGCACATGGATGTAGTCGCGCACGCCGGTGCCGTCCGGGGTGTCGTAATCGCCGCCGAACACCTGCACACGCTCACGCCGGCCCACCGCCACCTGGGCCACATAAGGCATCAGGTTGTTGGGGATGCCGCGCGGGTCTTCGCCGAGCAGGCCGCTCTCATGCGCGCCCACCGGGTTGAAGTAGCGCAGGGCTGCGGTTTGCCACTGAGGATCGGCGGCGCCCAGGTCGCGCAGGATGGTCTCGCCCATCAGCTTGGTGGCACCGTAGGGGTTGAGGGCCGAGAGCGGCGCATCCTCGCGCAGCGGCAGGCTTTGGGGCATGCCGTAGACGGTGGCGCTGGAGCTGAACACGATGCGGCTGCAGCCATGACGGCGCATCGCCTCGAGGGTTCCGAGCAGGCCGCCGACGTTGTTGCGGTAATAGGCCAGCGGCTGCTCGGCGGACTCGCCCACCGCCTTGAAGGCGGCGAAATGCACCACCGCGTCGGGCCGGTGGCGCGCGAACACCTCCTCGAGCGCGGCCGTGTCGTTGACATCGGCGCGTTCGAACAGCGGCGCCTGACCGCTCAGGCGCGCCAGGCGCTCCAGCACCTTGGGCGAGCTGTTGCTGAAATTGTCGAGGCCGACCACGCGGTAGCCGGCGGCCAGCAGGGCCAGCCAGGTGTGCGAGGCGATGTAACCGGTGGCGCCGGTGAGCAGAACGGTGGAGGACATGGGTGGTTTACCTGATCACGGCCTGGCCGTAGCAGCCGTAGGTGTTGGCACTGTAGGCGTAGAACGCGGTGCTGCTGCTGCGACCCGAGTGACTGACCTGGCAGCCCAGCTCCAGGCCGCGCGAGTAGATCCAGCGTGCGCCCAGGTTGTAGGCGCGGTCGCGGTCGTTGTTGCTACTCTGGAAGAAGCTGTCGGAGCGGTCGGTGTCGCTCACGGTCAAACCCGCATCCAGCAGCAGCTTGCCGCTGAGTTCGTAACTGGTGCCCAGCTGCAGCGCCTTGGTGATGCGGTTGTAGTCGGTGTTGAAGTTGGCAAAGCCGAGGTAATAGGTGTCCAGGCCCGAATCGCGCGAGAGCCGGGTGCTGAACGACCACTTGGCCGTGGGCTGCCATTGCCACACCACCATGCCGGTGACGCCGCTGAAATCGCGCAGATTCGAGAGGCTGTGGCTGGAGCGGCTGGCGCTCAGCCGGGCATCGAGCTTGCTGGCGCCGCTGGCCTCCCAGCCGGCGCTGAGGTCGACGTCATTGCGCGTGAACTCGTCCGGCGTGACGACGTTGCCCTGCACCAGGTAGCGCGGGTTCTTGCCCTTGGTGTGGCGTGCCGCCAGGCCCAGCCGTAGCGGGCTGCTCGGCCGCCACACCAGGCCCAGCGACGCGGCGTCTTCGCGGTAGTTCAGGCGCGTGTACTCGATCGCACTGAACTCGCGCTGGCGGTGCGTCAGCACCGCCTCCAGCGTCAGCTTGGTCACCAGGCCCAGGCGCGCGATGCCCTGCAACTGGCTGTTGTCCTCGGTGTTCTTCTTGAAG
>Ga0208125_101026_pt1 | contig 11378 bp, 9 predicted proteins | sample LakWasM128_HOW14_2_FD_183938 | JGI IMG/M metagenome (GOLD analysis project Ga0208125, IMG submission 183938) | Freshwater sediment methanotrophic microbial communities from Lake Washington under simulated oxygen tension - Sediment Metagenome... | ecosystem: Environmental > Aquatic > Freshwater >... | reverse complement strand
GCCGGTGCCGCTGGTGCTGATTCCCCTGGTGGGCGGCCTGGCCGGCATGTTCTTCGCCATCCTGCTCGGGTTCGTGACGACCAAGAAATCGGGCACCACGTTCGCCATGATCACGCTGGGTATCGGCGAGCTGGTGGCCTCGATGGCGCTGATGTTTCCCGAGTTTTTTGGCGGTGAGGGCGGTATCACCACCGACCGTGTGTATGGCCAGTCGTTCTTTGGCATCACGTTCGGCCCCGCCATCCAGGTGTATTACCTGATCGCTGCGTATTGCTTTGTCTGCACCGCCGCCATGTTCGCCTTCACGGGCACGCCGCTGGGGCGCATCCTCAATGCCGTGCGCGACAACCCCGAGCGCGTCGAATTCATCGGCTACAACACCCAGCGCGTGCGCTACTTCGCCTTCATCATCGCGGGCTTCTTTGCCGGCATCGGGGGGGGGCTCACGGCGATCAATTTCGAGATCGTCACGGGGGCCGACAGCGTGAATGTGCTGCGCTCGGGCGGGTATCTGCTGTTCACCTTCCTGGGGGGGGCCACTTTCTTCTTCGGGCCCATCATCGGTGCGGTCTTGCTGGTGCTGGCGTCGGTGCTGCTGTCGGAGTTGTCCAAGGCCTGGCTGCTGTACCTGGGGCTCGTCTTCCTGTTCATGGTGATGTATGCGCCCGGCGGGATTGCCAGTCTGGTCATGATGAATCTGCGCCTGGCCAAGTTTGGCAAGCTGCGCGGCCTGTGGCCCTCGTACCTGGCGCTGGGCGGCACCGCACTGGTGGCCGTGCTGGGGGCCGCAGCCATGGTGGAGATGACCTATCACCTGCAGCTCAATGCCGCCTTGGGGCCGGAGCTTGATTTTCTGGGTGCCACCTTGCATGCCAACTCGGTGGGCAGCTGGTTTGGCGCAGGGTTTGTGCTGCTGACGGGGCTCGGCTTGTTTGAGCTGTGCCGGCGCCAGTTTGTGCGCCAGTGGGGCACTATCCAGGAAGAGATCGAACACGAAATCAAGCGGGGGGAGGCGCTGTGACCATGGCGACAAACGCACCGTGTGCGCTCGAACTGCGTGACCTGCGCAAGAGCTTTGGCAAGACAGAAATCATCCGTGGCGTGAACCTGGCCGTGAAGCCCGGCGAGCGGGTGGCCATCATCGGCCCGAATGGCGCGGGCAAGTCCACGCTGTTCAACCTGATCAGCGGGCGCTTTGGCCCCACCAGCGGCGAGGTGCTGCTCAATGGCCAGCGCATCGACGGCAAGGCACCCTACGAAATCAACCGCATGGGCTTGTCGCGCAGCTTTCAGATCACCAACATCTTTCCCAAGCTGAGTGTGTTTGAAAACCTGCGCTGCGGCGTGCTCTGGAGCATGGGCTACAAGTACACCTTCCTGCGATTTCTCTCGAAGCTGGACGACGCCAACGAGCGCGCCAGGCAGCTCATGGAGATGATCAAGCTCGACAAGAAGCGTGACACCCTGGCCGTGAACCTGACCTACGCCGAGCAGCGCGCCCTGGAGATCGGCGTCACCATTGCCGGCGGCGCCAATGTGATCTTGCTCGACGAGCCCACCGCCGGCATGAGCCGCAGCGAAACCACGCGCTTCATCCACCTCATCAAGGAGGTGACCGAAGGCCGCACCCTGCTCACGGTGGAGCACGACATGGGCGTGGTGTTCGGCCTGGCCGACAAGATTGCCGTGGTGGTGTATGGCGAGGTCATCGCCTTTGACACCCCCGACAAGGTGCGCGCCAATGCGCGCGTGCAAGAAGCCTACCTGGGCTCCGCCGTGGCCGATGCACAGGCGGGGGGACATTGACATGCTGAAAATCGACAACCTCCACGCCTACTACGGCAAAAGCCATGTGCTCCATGGTGTTTCCTTCGATATCCAGCCCGGTGAAATCGTGGCCTTGCTGGGGCGCAATGGATCGGGCCGCTCCACCACGGCCAAGGCCGTGATGGGCCTGGTGGACTGGGAAGGCTCGGTGCAATGGAAGGGGCAGGCCCTCAAGGGAAAAAAGGCCTACGAGATTGCCCATCTGGGCATTGGTTATGTGCCCGAAAGCCGCGATGTCTTTCCCAACCTCACGGTGCACCAGAACCTGCTGCTGGGGCAAAAAGGCAAGGGCAAGGGCAGCCGGTGGTCGTTTGATGACATGTACGACATGTTCCCCCGCCTCAAGGAGCGCCGCAACATCGAGGCGGGCGTGATGTCGGGCGGCGAGCAGCAGATGCTCACCCTGTGCCGTACCCTGATGGGCGACCCCGACCTCATCATCATCGACGAACCCACCGAGGGCCTGGCTCCCAAGATCGTTGAACTGGTGGGGCAATACTTGCAGACCATCCAATCGCGCGGCATCTCGGTTCTGCTGATCGAGCAAAAGCTCACCATCGCCATGACCATCTCCGACCGGACGCTGGTCATGGGCCATGGCAGCATCGTTTTCCAGGGAACCCCCGAAACCTTGCGGGCCGACAGCTATGTCCGCAAAGAGTGGTTGGAGGTCTGACCACGCGGGCCGGCGATGCAGGGGGCTCAGGCCTGCTGGCGCCGGCGAGGTGCTCACTGCCTTGTTCCATGGGCCGCATTTGCTCCCATCTGAGTGGCTGTTCGTCGTTTGTCCCGGGCGAGACAAATCGGCACAGTCAACGCTGGCAGAACTCTCTACAATAAAAATCGCACGATCGTTCTTTTATAATTTTCAAGGAACAACAGCATGACCGCTGAATACAAAGTCCACGGCTCCGTTGCCGTGATCACGCTGGCCAATCCTCCCGTCAACGGGCTCGGCCTGTCGACCCGCCAGGGCATTGTGGACGGCCTGACCCGTGCCAATGACGATGCCGCGGTGACGTCCATCGTCATCACCGGTGCGGGCGGTGCGTTTTCCGGCGGCGCCGACATCAAGGAATTCGGCACCGACAAATCACTGCAAGAGCCCAACCTGCACTCCGTGATTGCTGCCGTGGAGAATTCGCCCAAGCCCGTGGTGGCCGCGATCCACTCGGTCTGCATGGGCGGTGGACTGGAGCTGGCCCTGGGCTGCCATTACCGTATTGCAGCCCCTGGTTGCAGCGTGGCCCTGCCCGAAGTGAAGCTGGGCATCCTGCCCGGCGCTGGCGGCACCCAGCGCCTGCCGCGCGTGGTCGGTGTGGAGGCAGCCCTGAACATGATCGTGAGCGGCGAGCCCGTCAAGAGCGAGCTGCTCGGCTCCATGCCCGGCCAGAAGCTGTTCGACAAGATGGCGGCATCGCCTGAGGCATTGGCCGCCGAGGCCCTGGCTTTCGCGCAGAGCGTGGCCGACGTGCGCCCCATGCCCCTGGTGCGCAATCTGCCCTGCAAGCACCCGCAGGGCGACGCGTACTTCCAGTTCGCGCGCAACATGGTCAAGGGCATGAGCAAGAACTTCCCGGCGCCCGCCAAGTGCGTGGACGCCGTCGAGGCCGCCACCAAGAAGAAGTTTGCCGATGGCCTGCTGTTCGAGCGCGAGCTGTTCATCAACCTGATGTGGACACCCGAATCGCGCTCGCTGCGCCACCTGTTCCTGGCCGAGCGTGCTGCGAGCAAGATTCCCGACGTGCCTTCCGACACCCCCAAGCGCGACATCCAGGCCGTGGCCGTGATCGGTGCCGGCACCATGGGCGGTGGCATTGCCATGAACTTCCTCAACGCCGGCATCCCCGTGAAGATGCTGGAGATGAAGCAGGAGGCGCTGGACCGTGGCATCGCCACCATCCGAAAGAACTACGAAGCCCAGGTCAAGAAGGGCAAGCTCAAGCAGGACAAGTACGAGCAGCGCATGGCCCTGCTGTCCACCACGCTGAGCTATGACGACCTCAAGGATGCCGACCTCGTGATCGAGGCGGTGTTTGAGGAACTGGGCGTGAAGGAAGCCGTGTTCAAGCAGCTCGACGCCGTGATGAAGCCCGGCGCCATCCTGGCCTCCAACACCTCCACGCTCGACGTCAACAAGATCGCCAATTTCACCCAGCGGCCGCAGGACGTGGTGGGCCTGCACTTCTTCAGCCCGGCCAACGTGATGAAGCTGCTCGAAGTGGTGCGTGGCGACGCCACCGCCAAGGACGTGCTGGCCACCGTGATGGCCATGGCCAAGAAGATCAGGAAGACCGCCGTGGTCTCCGGCGTGTGCGATGGTTTCATCGGCAACCGCATGATCGAGCAATACGGCCGCCAGGGCGGCTTCCTGCTCGACGAAGGCTGCACGCCCGAGCAGGTGGACAAGGCGATGGAAAAATTCGGCATGGCCATGGGGCCGTTCCGCATGGGCGACCTGGCCGGCAACGACATCGGCTGGGCCATCCGCAAGCGCCGCTACACCGAAAAGCCCGACATGAAGTACAGCAAGACCGCCGACTTGCTGTGCGAGAAGGGCCGCTTCGGCCAGAAGACTGGCGCCGGCTGGTACGACTACGTGCCTGGCAAGCGCGACGCGATCCCGAACGCCGAAGTGGTGAAGATGATCGAGGACCACCGCGCGTCGCTCGGCATCACCCCGCGCAAGATCTCCGACGAGGAAATCGTGCAGCGCCTGGTGTTCAGCCTGGTCAACGAAGCCGCCCACATCCTCGAAGAAGGCATTGCCAACAAGGCCAGTGACATCGACGTGGTCTACATCTTTGGCTACGGCTTCCCGGTGCACCGTGGCGGCCCGCTGAACTACGCCAACGAAGTCGGCCTGTTCAACGTGGTCCAGGCCATGAACCGCTTTGCCAAGAACCCGCTGGACGACGCCGCGTTCTGGAAGCCCGCGCCGCTGCTGGCCAAGCTGGCCGCCGAAGGCAAGGCCTTCAACTGAGCGCCCAGCTACACCACCGAACAAGGAACCAACATGACTTCCGCAGTAATCGTATCGACCGCACGCACCCCCTTGACGAAGAGCTGGAAGGGCGCCTTCAACATGACCCACGGCGCCACGCTGGGCGGCCACGTGATCGAGCACGCCATCCAGCGCGCCGGCATTGAAGCCGCCGAAGTGGACGACGTCATCATGGGCTGCGGCACCCCCGAAGGTGCCAGCGGCGCCAATATTGCCCGCCAGGCCGCCCTGCGCGCCGGCTGCCCCGTCACCGTGTCGGGTATGACCATCAACCGCTTCTGCTCGTCGGGCCTGCAGACCATCGCCACCGCCGCCCAGCGCATCATCGCCAACGAAGGCGACATCTATGTGGCCGGCGGCCTGGAAACCATCTCCTGCACCGCGCAGGAAATGAATCAGCACATGCTGCAGGAGACCTGGCTCATGAAGAACAAGCCCGAGGTCTACTGGCCCATGCTGCAGACGGCCGAGCAGGTCGCCAAGCGCTACAACATCAGCCGCCAGGCCATGGACGAATACGGCGCCGCCAGCCAGCAGAAGGCTGCCGCTGCGTTGGAGGCGGGCCTGTTCACCGACGAAATCGCACCCATCACCGTGACCATGGGTGTGGCCGACAAGGCCATGGGCCTGACCACCAGGCAGGTGACGGTGAGCGTGGACGAAGGCATCCGCGCCGGCACCTCCTACGACGGCATCAAGGGCCTGCGCTCGGCCCTGCCGGGCGGCCTGATGTCGGCTGGCAATTCGAGCCAGCTCTCGGATGGGGCCGGTGCCGTGGTCGTCATGCACGAAGACCTGGTCGCGAAGAAAGGCCTCAAGCCCCTGGGCCGTTTCCTGGGCTTCGCGGTGGCCGGTTGCGAACCCGACGAAATGGGGATCGGCCCCGTGTTCGCCATCCCCAAGGTGCTCAAGCGCCTGGGCCTGTCGATGAACGACATCGACCTGTGGGAGCTGAACGAAGCCTTCGCCGTGCAGGTGCTCTACTGCCGCGACAAGCTGGGCATCCCTGCCGACAAGCTCAATGTCAACGGTGGTGCCATCGCTGTGGGCCACCCCTATGGCATGAGCGGCCAGCGCCTCACGGGCCACGCCCTTATCGAAGGCAAACGCCGTGGCGCCAAGCGCGTGTGCGTGACCATGTGCATCGGCGGCGGCATGGGTGCGGCGGGCGTGTTTGAAGTGCTGTAAGCGCTGACGGCCGGTTAGAACGCAACGCCCCGCGCAGGCCGCAAGGTTTGCGTGGGGCGTTTGCTATTTATTTGCTGCTGGTGATTGATGAATGGGTGCTGGGTGCCTGGAGGGCTTGAGATGCCTTGGTTGCGTTGCCGCGCAGCTTGGGGGGCGGACGGCAGTCGGCCCCCAGCAGACATTGGCCGCCTGTGCGAAATCGTCTGCTGAGTGAACCTCTGCGGCGTGGGACGCGACTTGGCCAGCTCCTGTTAACGTTGAACCGGCACCTTCCTCTTTGGCTGCCCCTGGTATGTGGGAATGAACTGGCGGGGTATCGGCCCCTTGATGCGGCCGCCTTGCTGTGTTTGTTCCCACGCGTGGGCAAGCACGCCGACCGACCTCGATAGACAGAAGAGCCCCCGCGCCAATGGCGCTGGAAAACCAAGCTCAGCGTAGATCACCGCGGTGGCCCCATCGATGTTCATGGGGATTGGCTTGCCTTTGCTCGCGCTCAGCGTTGCTTCAACGGCTCGCCCGATGCGCGCAAACCTGCCGCTCACCTCACCCTTCTTGGCTGCTTCATCGACGAGCTCCAGCAAAGGAGCACTTCTAGGGTCTACAGGGTGAAAGCGATGCCCAAAACCCGAGATGACCTTGCCATGGACTTCCACAAACGCCCGAAGCCCCGCCGCAACTGCGTCGTCCTCGGTTGCGCCCGCGTCCATCCGCGCAGCGATGTCTTCATAAAGCTCCACGGCTTGTTCGCCCGCGCCCCCGTGAACATCGCCCAGGACATTGACTGCCGAGGCCATGGCGCTGTTGAGGCCAACGCCACACGTAGCGGCCATGCGTGCAATGGCAATGCTCGGAGCTTGCGGACCATGGTCGACCGCGGACATCAGAGCGGACTCCAGCAGTTCGCCCTGGACGCGGGTGGGAAGTTCACCACGCGTCATCAGCCAGATCATCTGCGCCAGGCTGACTCGCTCGCGAATCAAGTCTTCGATGGGGTACCCGCGGTAGCGGATGACGCCAGGCGACATGTCGATGATGCTTGTGCGCCACCAGTCCTCGGTGGCCTTGCGTGCATCGGGTGTCGTGTCCGTCATACTGCCTTCTCCTCTTTCAGTGCCTCAATTTCCAGAGGCGAATAGCCCAGTTCCGCCAGAATTTCATCAGAGTGCTGCCCCAGCGTGGGTGGCGCTGAGTCGACCCGAGGTGCTTGGCCATTCACCTTGAAGCCTGTGCGTACCAGGCGAATGTCGCGACCGACACCGGGCACATTGTCAAAGCGACCCACCATGCCGCGTTCAGCCACCTGGGGGTGTTCAAGGGCCTGGGGAACCGAGTAGACAGGGCCTGCAGGCACGCCAGCCTGATTGAAAAGTGTCCACCACTCGTCCGTCGACTTCATGGCCATGGCTTCCTCTAAAGCTGCCTTGAGTTCGAACCGGTGCTGCAGGCGAGCCTGTCGTTCGCTGAAGCGCGCGTCGGTGATGAGTTCGGGGCGTCCCACGACCTGGCACACGGCCTCGAACTGCTCTTGCTTGTTGGCGGCGATGTTCAGAAGTCCGTCACCGGTACGGAAAGTTCCGGACGGGCTGGCGGTCACGTTCTCGTTGCCCATGGGCTTGGGCTCGCGACCTGCAATCAGGTGGTTCGAGACCGCCCATCCCATGGTCGCCATGACGGCTTCGAGCATCGAGACATCGATGAAGGTTCCGCCGCTGCGCTCCCGGTCCGCCAAGGCTGCCGCGACCGCGAATGCCGCGGTGATGCCCCCAATCGTGTCGGCGACCGGATAGCCGACGCGGTAAGGCGCGTTCTCTGGCGCACCGGTGATGCTCATGACGCCTGACATGCCCTGGATGATTTGGTCGTACGCCGGCAGGTCGCGAAGCGGCCCATCCTGGCCAAATCCCGAGATGGCGCAGTAGATGAGCTTGGGGTTCTCCTTCAGGAGTTCGTCGTAGCCAAGTCCCAGGCGCTGCATGACGCCGGGGCGGAAGTTCTCTACCACGACGTCGGCCGTGCGCACCAGTTTCCTGAATACGTCTTTTCCGGTCGGGTGCTTGAAGTCGATGGTGATGGAGCGCTTGCCCGGGTTCTGCGCCAGAAACGAGACGCCCATGTAGCGCTTGTTCAGCTCGGGGTCGGCGCCGAGCTGGCGCGCCAGGTCGCCGCCGTTGCGGGTCTCCACCTTGATGACGTCGGCGCCCATGTGGGCCAGCTGGTGGCAGGCGAAGGGCCCTGCCAGCACGTTGGTGAGGTCAAGGACGCGGACGCCGCGAAGCGCATTGGACATGACGCTCTCCTCAGTCGGCCTTGATGCCGGCCTGCTGGATGACGGCGCTCCAGCGCTGGATCTCGCTGTTGACCAGTTGCGTTGCCTGGGCGGGTGTATTCGCCACCACCGTCAGGCCCATCTCGGCAATCTTCTTTTTGGCCTCCGGTTGGGCAAGGGATGCGTTGAACTCCTTGTTCAGCCTGTCCACGACGACTTGCGGTGTGCCGGCCGGGGCGCCGATGCCAATCCAGTAGTCCATGTCCATCCTGGGAATGCCTGCTTCCTTGGCGGACGGCACGTCGGGCAGCATGGCGTTGCGCTCTGCCCCGGTCACCATGAGGGCGCGGAGCTTGCCGCTCTTGATGTGCGGAAGCGCGGTGGGTACGGAGGTGATGAGGGCCTGAACCTGGTTGCCCATGAGGTCGGTCAGGACGGCGCCGGCGCCTTTGTAGGGGACGTGCACGATGTCGACACCCGTGGTGCTTTTGAAAAGTTCGCCCGCCAGATGCGTGTTGGTGCCGTTGCCGCCAGAGCCATAGTTCAGCTTGCCCGGCTGTGCCTTGGCCAGGGCGATGAACTCCTGCACTGTCTTCGCAGGCACGGCCGGATTGATGACCAGAACATGCGGGACCTTGACCGCCGTTGCGACCTGTGTGAAGGCTTTCTTGGGGTCGAATGGAAGTGTCGTAATCAGGCCAGCGGCGATGGTGTAGGAGAGCTCGACGGTGAGCAAGGTATTGCCGTCGGGGGCAGACCGGGCGGCTGCACCCCAGCCGACGACGCCGCCGCCACCGGTGCGGTTGTCGACAATCATCGGTGCGCCGACGCCGGGTGCGGCGAACTGCGCGATGACACGCGTCACCAAGTCGGCGCTGCCGCCAGGCGCATAGGGAACAATGATGGTGACGGGCTTCTGAGCGAACGCGCCAGCACTGAAGAGGGATGCGGCGCTTGCAAGGACGATGGCTCGGCGCAAGGTGTTGAATGGCATGAAAGTCTCCGGAAGTTGTTGAGAGAGGGGCACTCAATCGAGCTTCGCGCCCGATTCACGGACAGCGGTGCCCCAGCGCGTCTGTTCGCTCTTCATGAAGGCGCCGAGCTCCGCCGGCGAGCCACCGCGTGCAACGCTGCCTTCGTCGCGCAGGCGGGCCATGATCTCTGGCCGCTTCAGGGCCGCGTTCACGGCCTCATTCACCTTGGTGATGGCTTCAGGCGGCGTGCCGGCCGGAGCAACGAGCGCCTTCCAGTCCTCCACGACGAAACCCTGGTAGCCGGACTCGGCGACGGTGGGAACATCGGGAAGCACTTCAATCCGCTTGAGCGAAGTGACGGCGACGGCGCGCAATTTGCCAGCCTTGACCATGGAGACGATGCTGGGCGGGGTGGCGAAGTAGATGTCCGTTTGACCGCCCAACAGGTCGGTGGTGGCGGGGCCGGCGCCCTTGTACGGGACGTGCATGACCTTGATGCCCGCACGGCGGGCGAACATTTCGCCGCCCACATGGCCCACGGTGCCGGTGCCGGCGGAAGCCATCGTCAGCTGCCTGCTCTGGCCCTGTGTTTTCAGGTCTTCCAGGTTCTTGATGGGAGAGTCTGCTCGGACGACCAAGACAAGTGGCTGCGAGGCCAGGAGCACGACCGGCGCAAAGTCCTTCGAAGCATCGAAAGGCATCTTTGTGTACAGCGTTGGATTGATGGCCAGGTTGGCGGTCTGCCCCGTTCCGACGGTGTAGCCGTCCTTCTTGCTTTTTGCGACGGCGTCCATGCCGATGTTCCCACCCGCGCCCGGCTTGTTGTCGACGATGAAGTTCCACTTGCTGTCCTTCAATGTCACCTCGTTGGCCACCAGGCGCGTGAGCACATCGGTGCCACCGGCTGGCGGGAACGGTACGACAAGCTTGATGGGCTGGTTGGGGTAGGCGCTTTGCGCAGCGGTTGCAACGCTGCAGACGACAAGAGCGACAGATAGGGCCACGCGGGCGGTGGCGAACTTGGAAATGTTCAAGGAAGTCTCCTGACGAACTGGGGGCAGGCGGGGTGGCTTAGGACTGGGCGAGGCGATAGACCCGAGTCGCCGTCCCTTGGAAAAGTGCTGCGCGTTCGTGGGCAGTGGCGCGGGAAGTCAGTCGCTTGAAGGCGTTCCAGCACGTGACGTAGCTGTACGAACCCTTGTCGACCGGGAAATTGCTTTCGAACATGCAGCGCTCTGCCCCGAAGGCCTCGATGCACGGCTCCATCCACGGCTTCCACGCCTCGGCCAACTGCTCAGAACTCGGAGGAAGCTCGCCCTTCTCAAAGTCGAATCCGTTGATGCGCATCCCCAGTCCACCCAGCTTCACGTAGACGTTGGGTAACTGGGCGAGCTGCCGCATGGAATGCAGCCAGGTCTCGAAGACTGGCTGGCGACGTGATTCGTAGGCACCGACTCGGACGATGCCGCCGCAGTGATTGATGACGACGGGGGTGTCCGGCGCCGACTTGGCCAATTCGAAGAGTTCTGGCAACTGATGGAAGAACAGCCATGCGTCGTAGGAGAGCTGTAGCGAAGCCAACTGGGCAACCCCGCGGCCGTAGGCCTTGTCCAGAAGAAGGCCGCGAGGGACTGCGGACAGGGGATTGACCAGCGACGAATCCGCGTCCCAAGTCGTGAGGTGCCTCACGCCCTTGAAGCGACCCGCGCCGGCTTGCACGTGCGCCTCCAGCACTTCCCGTACTTCCGCGCCCAGCCGGAGGTCGGCGTGGCCCACGATGCCCTTGGCGATTTGCGGGATGCCCTCGGCCTGTTTCTGTGCCATGGCATTGACACACTCTGTTTCTCCAACGGGCTTGAGCGCCGAAGGCCCCTCCTGCCTGTACCGCGTTAGCGCCTGCATGTAGATGGACGCGACCACGTTGTGGCCGGAGCGTGCATCGGCCAGGTACTCGCCATCGAGGTAGGTCCAACCCGGCCGGTCGTAGAAATGGTGGTGCGCGTCGACGATGGGCAACTCAGGCTCCAGGACGGCCTCCTGGCGCAGCGCGAGCCAGTCGTCACGAACGGGCAGATAGTTGCTGGTGGACATGCTTGCGTCTCTGGAGTGTGTGTTGGTG
>Ga0208125_101025_pt1 | contig 11397 bp, 13 predicted proteins | sample LakWasM128_HOW14_2_FD_183938 | JGI IMG/M metagenome (GOLD analysis project Ga0208125, IMG submission 183938) | Freshwater sediment methanotrophic microbial communities from Lake Washington under simulated oxygen tension - Sediment Metagenome... | ecosystem: Environmental > Aquatic > Freshwater >... | reverse complement strand
CCAGAAGCTCCAGTTGTTGAGCCGGGGGAAAGCCATGTCCGGCGCGCCTATCATCATCGGAATCTGCCAGTTGGCGAAGCCGACGAAGGCCGGCATGATCGCGCCGAAAATCATGATCAGGCCGTGCATGGTAGTGAACTGGTTGAACAGATTGGGCTGGAAGAATTGCAGTCCGGGCTGGAAAAGTTCCGCGCGGATCAGCATCGCCAGTCCGCCGGCAAACAGGAACATGAGGAAGCTGAACCAGAGGTACAACGTACCGATGTCCTTGTGGTTGGTGGAAGTCAGCCAGCGCATCACGCCGGTTGGATGTGCGTCGTGATGCGCATCATGCAGGGTCGTCGTAGCCATTCGTCCTCTCCTTATCCTTTTGATTTGCGCACTGCGGCGACTTCCTTGGGCTGAAGCACGTTGCCCGCTTTGTTGCCCCAGCTATTGCGTTCGTAAGTGATCACGGCCGCTACTTCCAGATCCGTCATTTGTGCGCCTAGCCCTTGCATGGCCGTGCCCGGGATGCCGTGCATCACAATGTCCAGATGCTTGTCTTTCGGCCCCAGCACGATCTTGCCGTCTTTCGCGAAGCCCCGTTCCGCAAGGCGTTTGAGGGTATCCTGGTTGGCGAATGCTGCGCCTCCGACCAACGGCGGAAACACGCCTGGAATACCCTGCCCATTGGCCTGGTGGCAAGCGGCGCAGCGCGAATTGAAAATGGTTTCGCCGCGTGCCTTTAATTCGTCCAGCGTGTAATCCTTGGTCGCTGCTTCCGCGGTCGCGGCAAGCTGGGCTTTCTGATTCTTGAGCCATGCATCGTATTCCTCCTGCGGCTTGGCCTCGACGACGATGGGCATGAAGCCGTGGCCGACACCGCACAGCTCGGCGCACTGGCCGCGATAAATGCCGGGTTTATCCACCTGGAACCAGGCTTCATTGATAAAGCCGGGTATCGCATCCTGCTTGACGCCGAAGGCCGGAATCCACCATGAATGGATAACATCCGAAGCCGTCAGCAGCAGCCGGACTTTCTTGCCGGTGGGGACGACCATAGGCTGATCGACTTCCAACAGGTAATGCGGGGTTTTTGCCGCCTTGTTGTCGATCTGATCGCGCGGGGTGGCGAGATTGCTGATGTAGTTGACGCCCGCGTCCATGTATTCATATTCCCAATACCACTGGCGCCCCGTCACCTTGATGCTCATGTCGGTGTTTTCGACGGTTTTCATTCGCAGGATAGTCTGGGTTGTGGGGTAAGCCATGCCGACCAGAATGAAAAACGGAATGATGGTCCAGACAACTTCCAGCTTGGTGTTGTGACTGAATTGCGCTGGCGAGTGCCCAACCGATTTTCGATGCTTGTACAGCGCATAGAACATCACACCGAACACGACGATGAAGATCGCCAGGCAAACCAGCAGGATCAGGTTGTGAAGATCATAGATTTCCGTAGCAATCGGAGTTACTGCGGGTTGAAGGTTGAATTGGAAGTCTGCATATGCCGAAGTGGCGGATAAGCTGATGGTTATTGTTGGTAGAGCTGATCGGATATTGCAGCGCATATTTTTTATCCTTTCATGTCGGGTAAGAGCCCAGGCGGGATTGCAGCACTCGCCCGAGATCGAGTTTTTCTTCGCTATTGAGTAGTCTTCCGAATTCGATTTCTTTGCCATGTGAGCGCAATGCAAGCCGGCGGCAGTCGCCATCGGGCATGAACTCCAGGACGACGGCAGCCCAGTAGCCGTTCAACTCGACATGGCTGTCGCACGTAAGATCGTGCTTTTCGACGATGACCTTGTGGTCGTCTATGGTGAGGCGCTCGTAATCATGGGCGTGCCGCCAGATATGGCGGAAGCAGAACCAAAGGATGAGCAGTTCAAGGCCGGCAAAAGGCAGGATGGGCCATGCGCCGAGTAACGTGAATGCCAGCGCGACCGCCAGCGTGACAAAAGCGATGATGCAAAAGGCGCAAAGAGTGCCTGCCGGGGACAATGAACAATTTGGCCTGGCGGTGATGGAGTAGTGCACTGATGATGTCGAACCGCTGACATCGACCACGTCGTGCCTCACTTTCTACAGCAAAGATGTTCTTCGCTAGTACTCGTGCTACACCCCGTAAGAGCCTGTTGAAACAGCTCCAATACCCGACAATGTTAGTATGATATTCGGCGAGTGGCAACTTTTTTAAAAACACTGTACAACGCAGGATGAAATAGTAAACTGAGCATCAAAACAAGCTCTTGTAAGCTGTTTTTGAATGTGGTGAGAAGCTCCGTCAGTGTCATGCGCACGGGTTGCAAGCGCCGATATCACGTCTTCCTCGCTGCATTTTCAGGCGACTTCGCAATGAATTAGGAGGAGACATAAATGAATCCGTTAACCCTGTTCTCGCTGTTTGCAACACCTGCCAAAGGCTGGAGCCGTCTGGTGCGCAGCAAGCCCACGATATCCAGCATTTTTTTCCTGCATGTCATTCCGTTTTCGCTGATCCCCCCATTGATGCTTTTCCTGGCAGGCGGCAAATACGGCGGCCAGTTTTTCCCGAGCATGAACTCCTCCAAGCTGTTGCTGATCGGTATGGTGTTTTTTCTGGTGGAATTGGCTGTGGTGCCTGTCATGGCAACACTGATCCGGCAGTTGGGCGAACTGGGTGAAATTCATCCGTCCTTCAAGGATTCGTTCATCATCGCGGCCGTGGCTCCAACACCGTTATGGATGGCGCCGATTTTTCTGCTCGTTCCGAACGCCCTCGTCAATGTGGTTGTCATTGCCCTGGCGCTGATGGCGACGGCGGGGCTGCTGTATTACGGCATTCCGGTCGTATTCAGGATGAAGGAACAAGGACATGCCACGCTCGTATTCGGCGCGGTACTGATCGCCGGCACGGTAGCCCTGGGCTTTCTGATGGTGTGCACGCTGGTGGTTTGGGGCAGTATCCAGAACCTGCAATATTCCATGCCGCTATTGGCGTGACAGCTGAGCGCACGCCATCCTTTAAGATGAAAGGATATCGACATGAACGAAGAAACTTTCAATATGAGCATACGCAAGTATCTCAAGATGGTCGGCGTGCATTCGCAGCACGAAATTGAAAAGGCCGTTACCGCCGCTATTTCCAGCGGGCAACTTAAAGGCTACGAGAAGCTGCCGGCAAAAATGACGCTGACGATAGGGGAGTTGAATCTCAACGTCAGCTTTGATGGTGAAATCAGCCTGGAGTAATCCTGGCTTTTGGTAGCGCAGACATCCCCGCCTGCGCTACACCGTCGGCCGAAATGAGAAGGCCGTCAATCGATCAGGGCTTATCCAGCGTGCCGGCTGACTTCGGATACGTCACAATCCCCCAAGGCATTTGCTTGTCGCCGATGCGCTTGGTGACTTCCAGTTTTTGGGTATCGATCACCAGCACTTCATCGGACTTGCCGCAGGCGAGCAACACGTTCTGCTTGTCGGGAGTGAAGCTGAAATGCCAGCAGCGGTCGCCGGTGGTCACGCTCTTCACTTTCTTGAAAGTCTTGGCGTCATATACTTCCATGGTCTTTTCCTTGGAAGCGGCGACATAGATGTTCTTGCCTTCGGGGTCGAACGAAATACCGTAAGGCGTCTTGCCGGTATTCACCGTCTTCACCGGGTTGAAGTTCTTATCCAGCACCATGAACTTGTTGCCGTATTCCAGCGTGGAGACATAGAAGGAGCCATCCGGCGAAACCTTGATACCGCGCGGACGGTCGCCGTACTTATGGGTATGGATCGTCTTCAGCAGTTTGCCGGACTGGATGTCGTGTACGGTAATGGTATTGTCGGCTTCGTTGGTGATCACCAGTTTCTTGCCGTCCTTGGAAAACTCGATGCCCTCGGTTTCCGGGCCGCCGGTGATTTCCTGCACGACCTTGCCTTGCTTCAGATCGACGACCGAAATCTTGGCCGGAATCTTTTCCTCGTCGTCATCATCATCTTCCACAGGCGCGGCACCCGGTTTCGGGGGCGGGCCGCCTTTGGAACTGGGTTCGTAGGAGATATACACCTTGTCGCCCAATACGCGTACGAATTCGGGGTTCTTGCCGATGGGAATATGCTTCACGACCTTGCCGGCAGCAAGATCGATAACGGAGATATTGCCGTCGTCGCGGTTGGCGGTGACGAGAAATTTGCCGTCGCCCGTGACGCCGATGCCGCGCGGGCCCTTGGCGCCGATATCGAGCGAGCCTTTGGTTTCCATGGTGGCAAGATCGATGATCGTCACGCCGCCGTCCTGGTTGGAAACATAAGCAACGCCTTTGTCGCCGGCCATTGCGGATGTGCTGCCCATGCCCAGGGCGAACAGTAATGCAGCAGTAATCTTGTATTTATTTTGCGGATGTTTCATGCAGATAATCTCCGTATTGAAGGGGTTGCCACAGACCATGAACGCTTCCAAGCCCGGCGCCATGTACCTGGTGTTGAGAATCGATCAGGTGTAAAAGGTTCCCCGCAGGGCCGGGGGATTCTGGACCAGAAAGCCGCCGGGTGCAAGCCGCAGGCGGCTCCGGCTGCGCTAACCGGATGCCCTTGGTTACCAGGCGATTTCGATGCCGTCGTAGCCGATAAAGCGGCCGGAGTCCTCGGCCGTCGCATGATCCAGCACCTTGCGCATGCCGGCAACGCTGGTCTCGGTGGTGATCAGCGCGTTCGCGCCGCCCATGTCGGTCTGCACCCAGCCGGGATGCAGAATCACCGCGCGTATGCCGCGCGATTCAAGGTCGAGCGACAGGCTTTTCATCACCATGTTGACCGCGGCCTTGCTGGAGCGATAGAGATAACAGCCGCCGCTGGTGTTGTCGTCCAGGCTACCCATCTTGCTGCTGACCGTGGCGACGGTTTTGCCTTTGCCCGACTCAAGATTGGAAATGAAGGCTTCGGTGATTTTCATCGGCGCCATTGTGTTGACGAGGAAAGCCATCATCCATGCGTCGTAATCGAGTTGCCCGAAGCCGCCGGTGCGATCCGGATATATGCCGGCATTGTTGATGATGAGGTCGATAGGCGTGCCGCGCAATTGCTGCGCCAGATCATCGATGGCGCTCAGGTCTGCCACATCGAGCGCATGCAGCGTCACCCGTCCTTGCGTCGCGTCCGCCAGCGCCTGCAGTTTGTCGGCATTTTCCGGCGCGCGGCAGCAGGCCAGCACGCGCCAACCGGCGGCGGCATATTGCTTGGCGAATTCAAGTCCGAGGCCGCGATTGGCGCCGGTGATCAATAAGGTAAACATGTGTTCTCCAGTATTCAGTCTGTGTCGGATATGAGCGCGATCAGGTCGGTTACCCCAATATCCTGCCCTGCCTGGTGTAGCAGGGCCGTGGCCTGGCCGCGGTGGTGCGTCTGATGATTGAAGAAATGCATGAGCACGTCGCCCAGACGCTTGTTGGACGCGACGCCCTTCAGGCTGGCATAGCGCAGTTCGCGCGATAAATCCGCATCCGTCAGCGCGGCTGCCCAGGCGTTGATCATGCCATCCAGTCTTTTTCGATAGGCTGTCAGCCCTGCAAGTTCACTGAACAATACGGTATTCAGCGCGGTAGGAATCGGCATGTCGTCGAGAGGCTTGAGTGCGGCCTGCCCGGCGGAAAGGATCGAAAAACGCCGCAACCAGATGGTGTCGGCCACGGCGATATGATTCAACGTGCCGAGTATCGAGCCGAAAAACGCGCCGCGCTCCTGTACGACTTCCTCATGCGGCAGGCGGCCAGCGGCCTCGAAAACCTTGGTATTCATCCATGCGTTGTACGCGGCCAGCAGGACGATTTGCTTGCAATCGTTCATGCCAATGCTTTCGCGAAATGATGCGAGGTGATCTGCATCTTGTGGCCGAGATACAGCCGGTGCGCGTCATGGCGCTGCACGCCGGAATCGAGATGGAATTGCCGGCAGCCGAGCGCTTCGGCCTTGTTCATCAGCCAATCCAGCAGCATGCCGCCGTAGCCATGCTTGCGCGCCGACTCGCGTGTGACGAGATCATCGAGATAACACGCTTTGCCCCAGGCAAGAAACTCCGCGATGCGATAACCGGCTGCCGCCGTGACTTCTCCCTCTGCGGCAATATAGACCAGCACGTAGCCGTGGTTCTGCATCTGGCGCTGTACTTGCGAGACAAACGCCTCTTCGCTCAGGTGCGGTCGCAATTCGTGCATTGCAGGGTAGCAGGCGCGAATCTCGGATTCGGTTGTGGCGGTACGGATATTCATGCGAGTTCCTGTTTGTTTTAATTGGTTTATCCCGGCCACAGCGGCGGCTCGTCCATCAGTGCGATCTGCTCGCGCAGTTCCAAAATGCGATCCTGCCAATAGTGCTGGGTGTTGAACCAGGGAAAATTTTTCGGGAAAGCCGGATCGTCCCAGCGCCGCGCGAGCCAGGCGGAATAATGGATGAGACGCAGGGTGCGCAAGGCTTCGACCAGATGCAGCTCGCGCGGGTCGAATTCATGAAAATCCTCATAACCGGCGAGCAGGTCGGAAAGCTGGCGTACCATGTCGCCGCGCTCTCCCGAAAGCAGCATCCATAAATCCTGGATGGCCGGCCCCATGCGGCAATCGTCGAAATCGACAAAGTGCGGGCCGTCATCCGTCCATAGTATGTTGCCGGGGTGGCAATCGCCGTGCAGCCGGATGCTGCGGATATTGCCGGTGCGGTCGAAGCAGTGGCGCACGCCTTCCAGCGCCTGGGTCGATACGCTGCGATAGGCTGCATCCAGATCGGCCGGGATAAATCCGCGTGTGAGCAGATACTCGCGCGGCTCCACGCCGAAACTTTCGATATCCAGGGTCGGCCGTTGCACAAAGTCGGAGGTAGCACCGACCGCATGGATACGGCCGATGAAACGCCCCAGCCATTCGAGCGTGTCAGGATCGCCCAACTCTGGCGCGCGTCCGCCGCGCCTCGGAAATACGGCAAAACGAAAATCGTTGAAATGATGCAGCGTTCTTCCGGCCAGCTCCAATGGCGGCACGACGGGAATCTCTTGCGCCGCAAGGGCTTGCGAGAAGTCATGCTCTTCCTGGATCGCCGCGTCGCTCCAGCGGAAAGGCCGATAAAATTTCGCCACAAAAGGCGGCGCGTCTTCCATCCCGACTTGATAGACGCGGTTTTCGTAACTGTTGAGCGCCAGCAGCCTGCCATCGCAGCGCAGATCCAGGCTTTCCAGTGCGTTCAGGATGAAGTCGGGCGTAAGCTCGGAAAAAGGTGTTGGATGATCGGCCATCTCCACATTCTACAAGGTGGCGGGCCGGGGCGCGTCAAGAAGTGGCGGCCGGTTTTGCCGCGCGAAAGTGCTGCAGGCGGCTTATTTGACCGTTTCCATTTCGGGGCAAAGCGAACCCGGCAGATCGGTCAGCCGGTATTTTCCCTCGCGCACCGCGTCCGCCACCGTCGTGAGATTCTGGCTTTCCATCATTTGCATAATGCGTTCCTTGATCGGCTTCCAGATCGGATGCATCGGGCAGGCGGTTTCGTCGCTGCATACCTTGAGCCCGAGCAGGCATTCCTTGGTAAAGCCCGCGCCTTCGGTGATGTTGATCACGCGCATCAGACTCATTTTGTCTGGCGATTCGGACAAGCTGAATCCACCCAGTCGGCCGCGATGGGAAATGAGCAGGCCGCCCTTGCAAAGCGATTGCAGGATTTTGGCCAGATAGGCAGAAGGCACGCCCAGCCGCGCAGCAATCTCGCGGCTCAGCAACGGCCCATCGTCGCCGTGAAGCGCGATATAAACCAGGGACTGTATGGCGTATTGGCTGGTATGTGAAAGCAACATATTAAGAACTCAGGATATTTATGTCCGCTTTTTGATTCTATAGGAAAACCCTCGCTAGCCCAAGCACTTCTTTCAGGCATTTTTATCGCGCGCTTCCTACAGTCAAATCAGACGTTTTCCGACGTAAAACACGAGGTGATCAACCTAGAATTTTTAACTTGATACATCGAATTTAAATCATCGCAAACAAGCCAAAACTGACTGGAGGAAGATCATGTCTACATTGCAAAAATCCATTGATATCAACGCCCCTGTTACTTCCGTCTATAACCAGTGGACGCAGTTCGAAGAGTTTCCGGCTTTCATGGAGGGCGTGAAGGAGGTGCGTCAGATGGACGATGCGCACCTCCATTGGTGCGCCGAAATTGCCGGCAAGGATGTGGAGTGGGATGCCGAAATCACCGAGCAGATTCCCGATCAGCGCATCGCATGGCGCAGCCTGGACGGCAGCCAGAATGCCGGTGTCGTCAGTTTTCACAAACTGAACGACGGCTCAACTCGCGTCATGCTGCAAATGGATTACGACCCGGAAGGAATGCTGGAAAACGCCGGCGATGTTGTTGGCGTCGTATCCCATCGTCTCGAAGGCGACCTGGAACGATTCAAGGAATTCCTTGAGTCCCGCGGCAGCGAAACGGGCGGTTGGAGAGGCACGATTCGCCCCTCCTGATCGTTAGGCGCATACCGGTATTGTGCAGTGCCAGTTTGGGTTGTGGCGGTGCGGAGGTCTCGCTCGCTCATCCAACCTCACGTGCCCGACCCAAACTGGCAGGCGCAACGGCTTGAGTGCTATCAACTGCAAGCCCGGAAGGAGATCACATGCAACATGGATCGACCTCAGTATGGATGGCGACAACGCAACCAGCGCTTTTCACTTCCCTTGAACAGGATGCCGCCGCCGATGTTTGCGTTGTCGGTGGCGGCATCGCCGGGCTGACCGCAGCCTACTTGCTGGCCAAGGAAGGCAAGTCGGTCGTGCTTATCGAAGCCAACGATATCGGCAGCGGCGAAACCGGGCGCACGACGGCGCATTTCGCACCGCCTGACAACCGCTATTATTGGATCGAAGAAGTCTTCGGCGCCGAAGCCGCGCGCCTTGTGGTCGACAGCTTCGCCAAGGCCACCGATCGCGTGGAGGCGATCGTGCGCGAGGAAGGTATCCGGTGCGGTTTTGAACGGCTCGATGGCTATCTGTTTTCGCTGAATCCCGGCGGTGCTGCCGATCTCAGGAAGGAATCGGAGGGAGCCTTGCGCGCCGGCGCCGCGGTGGAGATGCTGGAGCGCGTGCCAGGGCTCCCGTTCGATACCGGCCCATGCATTCAATTCCACAACCTCGCGCAGTTCCATCCCTTGCATTATCTTCAAGGCCTGTGTGTGGCCATCGCCCGCCTCGGCGGCAAGATTCACGTCCGCACGCGGGCGCTCCAGATCGACAACGAGCGCGATGCGCGCATCGTCACCACCGGCAACGGCAATGTGCGCGCCCGGGATGTCGTGGTCGCCACCAATACGCCTTTCAACAACCACGTCGTCATGCATACCAAGCAATCGGCTTACCGCACTTACGTGCTGGGTATCGCCGTGCCGCGCGGTTCGGTGCCGCGTCTGCTGCTGTGGGACGACGGCAATCCTTACTATTACACCCGGCTGGAATCCCCGGAAAACTCCGCGGACGACATCCTCATCGTCGGCGGCGCTGACCATAAAAGCGGCCAGGACGGATCTCCGGAAGGCCGCTTCAATGCCATCGAGCAATGGACGCGCGAACGATTCCCCATGGCGAAACAGGTCGAGTACCAATGGTCCGGCACGGTGATGGAGCCTGCCGACGGCATGGCATTCCTCGGGCAAAACCCGAACGAAAAAAACGTGTACATCATCACCGGCGACTCCGGCAACGGCATGACGCACTGCACCGCCGGCGCCATGCTTATTACCGACCTCATCATGGGCCGCCCCAATCCGTGGGCGGAACTGTATTCCCCCTCGCGCATGGTCATCCACGGCACGGCGCAATTTCTGCGCGAACAGGCCAATATCGTGGCGCAATATGGCAAATGGGTGACCGGCGCCGATGCCAGCTCGGCGGATGCCGTCCCGCCGGGGCAAGGCGCCATCGTGAAGGATGGCTTCGGCAAGCAAGCCGTGTATCGTGATGAGGGCGGAGTTCTGCACGCCGTCTCGGCTATCTGCACGCACCTGGGCTGCGAGGTCTCCTGGAATTCTACCGAGAAATCCTGGGATTGCCCGTGCCACGGCTCCCGCTTCGGCATCGATGGTGAGGTCATGCACGGCCCGGCCACGACGCCGCTCGCGGCAGTCAAGCCACGCGAAAAAGCCGCATAGAGCTACATGTCCGATGCCATTGTCGACATCGAACCGGAGCAACCGGCTGCTGCAGATGCGCCGCTCATGGCAGAGCGGGTGCTGGCGGCAGAGGCAGGCGGATTGCGCTACGTTGCCGACAGCGCTCCGGGCTTCAACCGCAAGCGGACGAGAAGCGGCTTTCGATATCTGGATGCCGCTGGCAATCCGTTAAAAGACCCCGCCCAGCTTGCCCGAATCAAATCCCTCGCTATCCCACCCGCCTGGACGGATGTATGGATTTGCCGCGATAACAACGGTCATCTGCAAGCCACCGGCCGCGACGCACGCGGCCGCAAGCAATACCGCTATCACAAGAATTGGCGCGAAGTGCGCGACGAAGCCAAGTACGAACGCATGATAGCCTTCGCCACGCAGTTATCCGCCATCCGCACCCGGCTGGAAGAAGACATCCGCCGTCCCGGCTTGAGCCGCGAAAAAGTCATCGCCACCATCATCCGCCTGCTCGACGTCACCATGATCCGCGTTGGCAACGAAGAGTACGCCCAGGCCAATAAATCCTTCGGCCTCACTACGCTAAGAAACCGCCACGTCACCATCGACGGCGCCGCCATCGAATTCAATTTCAAAGGCAAAAGCGGCATTTCGCACAACATCCGCATTAGCGAACCGCGCCTTGCACGCATCGTCCGCCGCATGCGCGAGTTGCCGGGGCAGGAGCTCTTCCAATACGTCGACAGCGAAGGCGCCCGCCACTCCATCGGCTCCGCCGACGTCAACGACTACCTCAAAACCATTACCGGCGAAAACTATACCGCCAAGGATTTCCGCACCTGGTCCGGCACCGTCCAGACCGTCATCGCCCTCCAGGCACTCGGCCCCGCCGAAACCCTCGCGGAAGCTAAACAGAAGACCCGCGAAGCTATCGAAACTGCCGCAAACAAGCTCGGAAACACGCCGACGATCTGCAGAAAATGCTATGTGCATCCGACGGTGCTGGAGGCTTATGCAAATGGGGATTTGTATGAGTTGATGGAGAAGAAGGGAAACGAAATGCAAACGCTCCTCGATGAGGAGGAAGCGTTTACGCTGGAGTTATTGCAGCATGCGTTGATGAGGCAAGCGGCCACATAGTCCGGACTTGGCGCTATTGGTCGGCTCACGTGTAAGCTTGCGCGGGTAGGTAGGATGTACTTAACGGTTACGAATGGAGAACGAATATGGTCCCCAAAAACACGATCTGTCTCTGGTACGAAGGCACCGCCTTGGACGCAGCAAGGTTCTACGCCGAGACG
>Ga0208125_101021_pt1 | contig 11445 bp, 9 predicted proteins | sample LakWasM128_HOW14_2_FD_183938 | JGI IMG/M metagenome (GOLD analysis project Ga0208125, IMG submission 183938) | Freshwater sediment methanotrophic microbial communities from Lake Washington under simulated oxygen tension - Sediment Metagenome... | ecosystem: Environmental > Aquatic > Freshwater >... | reverse complement strand
GTCATGGGGATTACTCACTACGAGAGCGAGGGGCGGGACTGGTTCTCGCCGGAACATGGCGCGGTTGCGCACGATCTCGATACCGAACGCTATACCAAGCTGTTTGCCAAAGTGTCCTATCACGAATGGGCTTTTGAGGGCGGTTATATGAAACGCCCCAAAAGCAATCCGGCTGCTCCCTATGGCGCTGTTTTCGGTGACGAACGCTTTGAAACCGTCGATACCCATGCTTTTGCCAATGCCAGTTATAACAGCGCGCTTTCAGACAAACTGCACCTGTCCGGTAATCTCTATTACGGTGCATACGATTACGATGGCATCTATCCGTATGCAACCACATTGAATATCGACCGCAGCAAAGGCCGGCGGGCAGGTGGAGAGCTACGCTTGTTGAGCACGGCTTTTGCGGGTCACAAACTGCTGGGTGGCATCGAGTATCAAAAAGATTTGCACCAGATGCAGCGGAATTACGATCTGACGCCGCGTACGGAATATTTCACAAGCGACCAGGCGCCCCATAAGCATGGGCTTTTCGTTCAGGACGAATACATCATCCGGAATGACCTCCTGCTTAATGCAGGCTTGCGCTACGATCATTACAGCGCCTTCGGCGGCACTACCAACCCTCGCATCGCGCTGATCTACCATCCTTCGCCCGGCAACGGACTGAAGCTGATCTACGGTTCGGCTTACCGGGCGCCGAATGCCTATGAAATGTTCTATGGCGATGCGGACACGCCGGATTACAAAGGCAATCCGGAATTGGATCCGGAAAGAATCAAGACATACGAGCTTGTACTGGAGAAAAGCTTCGGCGCTTCCTGGCACGGTACGCTTTCCGTCTTCCACTATGACGTGAAAAACCTGATTACCCAGATTGTCGATACGGATGACAGGCTGTTGTTCGTCAATGGCGAGAAAGCACACACCTCCGGCATCGAGCTTAGCGCCGAGAAATACTGGCAAGGCGGCGCAAAGCTCAAAGGCAATATCAGCTACCAGGACGCCCGGGATAAAGCCGATAACCGGTGGCTGACCAATTCGCCGCGCGTCTTAGGCAAGCTCGCACTGGCCTTGCCTATCGCGCATTTCTGGCAGGCCGGGGCAGAGCTGCAATACACCGGCAAGCGACGTACAAATGCTGGTGAAGTCGGCGGTTATGCATTGGCCAATCTGACGCTGAACCGCAGAAATCTGTTGAAAGGCCTCGATGTATCGCTGAGCGCGTATAACCTGTTAGACAAAGAGTATGAGGATCCCGCCGATACCGGCGCATTTGAGTTGCAGGATGTTTTGAAGCAGGATGGCCGGACGCTTCGGATCAAGCTGGATTACAGATTTTGAAGCGAATGAAGGCCGGCGTTTTTTTGAAGCGCTTTATCCTGCTGGCTCTCGGTTGCGTAATGGGATTCGGGGCGTGGGCCATGTCTCCTGCAACCGTGTCCGAGTACGAGTTGAAAGCGGCTTACTTGTACAATTTTGCGCTGTTCACTACCTGGCCGCAGGACAGAATGGAGGAGAAGGATGCTCCGCTGGTTTTCTGCGTCTTTGCCCAGGATGAGCAAGCAGCCTCGATTGCCGGCCTGCAGACCCGAAAAATACGCGACCGGGGTATTCTGGTCAGGCAGATCGAGATGCCCGAAGATGGGCGAGGATGCCATGTGTTATTTTTTGGAGCCAAGAGTACTGAGGCAATTCCGGGCATACTGGAAATCGTGCGCGATACCGGAACGCTGACGGTAACGGATGTGCCGGATTCGATCCGCAAGGAGGCGGTCATTAGCATGGCGATCGAAAACGGCAGGCTCGCGTTCGACGTCAATTTACTCAATGCGCGTCGCGCACGGCTGATACTGAGCTCAAAGCTGCTCAAGCTGGCCAGAACAGCCAATTGAACGGGAGCGCCAATTGAAAATAAACGCCGGGCTGCTGTGGCTGACACCGAAAGCGGAATCATCCAGTTTGTGGAGAATCGATATCGTTGTTACCGCTGCGGCATTATTGCTGGCGGGTATCGTATTGATTGCTGCCGAGTTTGTTATCCTGCGCTCTTCCTTGCTTGGTGAGCTCGATGTGCAAATGCGCATCATCGGCGATAACAGCGGTGCGGCGTTGATGTTCAAGGATAGAGCGGCTGCCGATGAAATTCTTGGTACCCTTCAAGCTTCTCCCAGCGTGGACGTTGCAATCCTTTATACCCGGGAAGGCGAGATGTTCGCCCAATACCGCCGTCATGACATCGATACTTCGCTCGCCTTTCTCCGGCCGACGCAGTCTCAGCGTGCCACCCTGACCTACGTCGAATACCTGCGTAATGTCGACGTGGCAGGAAACCCGGTTGGTGCGCTTTATATTCGTGCCAACATGCGACAGCTTTATATCCAGCTGCTGTGGTACGTCGGCACGACAGTATTGGTGGTACTGACCATCACCGTGGCCGCGGCATTGCTGCTGCGGCGCATGCGGCGCGCCGTGCGGCATGCAGAGGAGCGGGTGGGATATCTGGCTTATTACGATACCGTGACGCATCTGCCGAATCGGCATGCATTCAATGAGTGTTTTGAAGCGAGGCTCGGCGAGTCGCGGGAGCAAGATCAGAAATTGACCTTGCTATTTCTCGACCTGGACGACTTCAAGGTAGTGAACGATACGCTGGGGCACCATGTCGGCGACGTGCTGCTTAAAGTCGTGGCAGAAAAGCTCTCCACATGCATTCGCCAGGGCGACACCGTGTATCGTGTGGGTGGCGATGAGTTTGCGATGATCCTGCCGAATATTGATCGCGAAAATGCGGTCATCGTGGCCGAGAAGTTTATCCGCACCTTGAGTCAGCCACTCAATATTGAAGGCCATACGCTTTACGTCAGCACGAGTATCGGCATCAGCATGTTCCCGCACGATGGCGCGGATACGGCCACGCTATTGCGCAACGCGGACGCGGCGATGTACTCCGCAAAAGAGCGGGGGAAAAACACTTTCCAATACTTCTCCGAAGAAATGCATGAAAAAAGCTCGCTGCGCCTGGCGCTGGAGGGCGATTTGCGCCTGGCGCTCGAGCACCGTGAATTCGAAGTGCATTATCAGCCTATCGTCGCGCTCGAAACGGGAGAAGTGGTCGCCGTTGAAGCACTGCTGCGCTGGCAACATCCGGCAAAAGGCATGATCGGTCCGAATATCTTCATTCCTTTGGCTGAAACAACGGGGTTGATCGTGCCGATCGGGGAATGGGTGTTGCGTCAGGCCTGTACCGATGCGCACGCATGGCATGCCCAAGGACACGATGTGCAGGTCAGCGTGAATCTGTCAGGGCGGCAATTCCGCGAAGAGCCGTTGATCGACACGATTTTGACTATTCTTCTGGAAACCGGCCTCGATCCCTCGATGCTGATGCTGGAAATTACCGAAAGCGTGCTGATGGAACACGCCGAAGCGACCGTGGCGCGACTGTACCGGCTGAAGGACAAGGGCATTTACCTATCCATAGACGATTTCGGTACCGGTTATTCTTCGATGACCTATCTCAAACGCTTTCCCGTGGCCAAGCTCAAGATTGACCAGAGCTTTATCCGCGATATTCCGGAAGACAGCGAAGATGTTGCCATCACCACGGCCACCATCCAGATGGCGCATGGCCTGAAGCTGAGAGTGGTCGCCGAGGGGATTGAAACCAAAGCACAGGCCGATTTCCTGCGCCAGCGCGGGTGCGACATGGGGCAAGGATATCTGTTCAGCCGGCCGGTGAGCTTTGATGCGCTGATGGAGTACCTGAAGGCGAATGCAACGCGGAGTCAGTGAAATCCGTAAATGAAAACGGGGGCCGAAGCCCCCGTTTTCATTTAATACTGCGAATTAGCGATTGCAAACGTACATCGTTACTTCAAAGCCAAAACGCATTTCAGTTGCTTGAGGTTTGGTCCACATGATGAAGTCCTCCTAAAAATATCCTACTGGGCTGTTTCCACTATAGAGCGCTTCATGGAGTAAGCGGTCTGTAAGTTGGAGTTCATTGTGCGCCCGGCATTCAATGGAAACCCTGCCTAAAGTCATGAAATCACGCTCATGATTTTCATGAATCATTCGGTGCAGGCGGGACCCGGGCGTATGGAACGGATAGGATGCGATCATGAATCATTGGAAAGATATGCGCATGTACGAAAGATACAAAAGGCTTGTTGCCGTGCTTGCCCTGTTACTGGCTATGCCAGCCTTCGCGGAGCCGACGCCCGACGAATTGCAAGCGGGTTTCAACCGCAAATATCAGCAATACCTTGGCGCCGATAGCCAGATGTTATTGCCGTTTGCGTTGATTGAAGCGCAGGAATGGAAACGTATCCAGGAAAGCCGGCCCTTGCTCAGGGTATACAGCGAGCCGGGCAAGTACTACAACCAGAAGGTTTATGCCTTTACCCTGTATCGAGCGGGTGACAGCGGAGAGTATTACCTGAATGCCAAGGGCGGCTTCTGGGGAATGGATGAGTTGACCTATGGGCCGCTTACGGAAAAAGCATTCGAGTAAGCGGACGGTCGTAATACCGTCCGCTTATCGCCGCGCAAGCGGTTAAACGCAATCGCAGTAATCGTCGATATGGCTGACGAAATACTGACGCTGCGATGCCGACTCAACCTTGGGGTTTTCCTGATTTTGCGGTTCGGTCCAGGGACGAAGGTGGCGGCTTGCAAAGAGCTTGGCAAACGACTGGTACAACGACTGTAGAACGGTTGCTGCTTTCATGATTCATTTTCCTTTTGGGAAGTTTTTAACTGGCCGGGATTGTGTCCTGGCTGTACTTTGGAGCGCGTTCTGCGCAAATGATTCCGCGCAAAACGGTGCCATCATAGTAGAAAAACTATCAGGAATGTTGTTTTTACAAGAAAAATGGAAAATTTTTCCATGCCGGCGCCTGCTAGGCAATGCGCGGATAAATCGTTAAAGTGCATGGATATGGATTGGCTAACCGTCATTCGGCGGATCAGTTTTTTTGTTGTTTTATCCGGAAGTACAGTGGCGTATCAAGGAATAGCAAATGAAAAATCGGTTTCAGCAAGCGCGCGAGCCCAGCCAGGGTGAAATCCAGGGCCTGCTCAATCTCTACAATGCCGGGCAATTGTCACAGGCGGAGATCACCGCCAAGTCGCTGATCAAATCCTATCCCGGCGCATTGGTCGCCTACAACGTGTTGGGCGTTGCGCTCGAAGGGCAACGCAAGTTCGAAGAGGCGGCCGTCTGGTATCGCAAGGCCTTATCCCTGAACCCCGGTCTTGCCGAATTGCATTTCAATCTGGGCGTCGTGCTGAGCAATCTCGGCAAGCTGGACGATGCCATTACCAGCTACAAGCGCGCTGCCGCGCTCAAGCCGAATCTCGCCGTCGTGCATTTCAATCTCGGCACGGTATTGCAGGAGCGTGGCAGGCTGGAAGAAGCGGCAGCCAGTTTCGGCAAGGCTTTGGCGGTCGAGCCCAATTTTTTCGAGGCGCACGGCAATCTTGGCACGGTGCTGCAAAAGCAGGGCAAGCTGGAGGAAGCCGTGGCGAGTTACCGTCGCGCCCTGGCAATCCATGCCGATGCGCGCGGTCATTTCAATCTGGGCACTGCGCTGCGCGACCAGGGCCGGCTGGACGAGGCGATTGCCAGTTACCGGCAGGCGCTGGCGTTCAAGCCGGATTACGTCGAAGCCCATAACAACATGGGCGAAGCGCTGCGCGACCAGGGGCGGATGGAGGAGGCCGTAGCCTGCTTCCGTACAGCGCTGACGATCGATCCCGAAAACGGGCTTGCCAACTTCAACTGGGCGCAATTCCTGTTCGATGCCGGCAAACTGGACGAAGCGATTCCGTTTTTCGAGAAGTCACAGTTGCATGACTGGCGGGAACGTACGCTGTATTGCCTGTACAAGACCGAAAAGTTCGATGCATTCCGCGATCAGCTGCAGCACATGCTGAAAGGCAAGAACAACTCGCCTTTCCTCGCCACGCTTTCCACGCATTACGCCACTAATTTCGGTATATCCGACCCGTACAACTTCTGCCCCGACGGCATGGAGTTTGTTTACCGGAACAGCATTCCGGAGTTGGCCCAGGAAAACAGTGCGCTGTTGCAGGAAATTCTGAATGACATCAATCATGCCGAGATTGCCGAACGCAAACAGGGACGTCTTCATAACGGCATCCAGTCGGCGGGAAACCTGTTCAAGCGGCCTGAGGAGTCATTCCGCAAGCTGGCGCAACTGATCAGAAACGAGGCTGCCAAGTACCGGCAAAAGTTCAACGGCTCGCAATGCGAACTCATCAAGTCGTTCCCCCAGGACGTGCAATTCAGCAGCTCGTGGTATGTGAAGATGCGCCAGGGCGGCCATCTGACTTCGCATATTCATGAAGAAGGCTGGATCAGTGGCGCGGTTTATCTGCAAATGCCCAAGGACACCGATGGTGTCGCGGGGAGCTTCGCGTTCGGCACCGACGGCGATGCATATCCGCGCAAGCACGATAACTTTCCCGAACGCTCCATCCTGCCCAAGGTGGGCGACATTGTGATGTTCCCATCCTCGCTGTTTCACCGCACGATTCCATTCAAGTCGGATGAGGAGCGCATCTGCGTCGCGTTCGACATCAAGCCCAAGGAAGATTCGCTGAAGATGCATCTGGGACTCAAGCTGCTGATTCTGGGATGGCTGGAAATCGCCTGCCTGGAATTGGTCGAAATGGCCCTGGTGCCGATGACGCTAATGGCCTAGCGATAGCCGTACAACAGTTCTTTCGAAGTATCTCCGAACCCAGCCTGGATCAGCAGCGCCTGCTCGATATAGCGGCTGATCCGGGCACGCAGCATCGGTACCGTGTTGCCTTCAAAAAATATCTCGGGAAACTTGAAGGAGAGCCAGGCATACAGGCTCAAATCCTTGCTCAGGTTTTCCGCATCTTCCAGATGCTTGGGGCTCGTCGAATCCAGCCAGTCCGGCATGGCCGGCAACGCTCTCGGCTTTTGGTTCGCCACGTTGTTCAGGCAGGCGAGGAAGTAATCGCGCTCATGCGCCTTGTCGAGCGAAACCGGAGCGCATGAAAAAATGTATTTCTGTGCCAACGGGAGGCTCGGGGCATGCATATCGATCAGATGCCCTTGTTCGACATGCACGCTCAACGACGCCGTTTCGAAAACGGGGCTGTCGATGCCGACGCGCTCGGTAAAGTACGCCAGCAATTCGCCTATGCGGCCGCAATGCCGTACTTCGGAAAGTACCTGCATGTGAAAGAGATTCGGCGTGATCGGCAGACGGTCTATCTCCGCGGTGTCTGAAGTCGTGAGCATGTGCTCCAGATGCCGCAGTTCGTCATTTTCGAATGCGTTCACATAGCCGGTGGGGTAGATGCCGTAACGTCCGGCACGCCCGGCGATTTGCCGGACTTCGGTGGCGTTAAGATCGCGTGTCGCCACGCCGTCGAATTTATGCGTGGTGGAAAACACCACGCGCCGGATGGGCAGATTGAGCCCCATCCCGACCGCGTCGGTGGCCACCAGAATATCCGCTTCGCCGCTGTTGAAGCGCCGCGCTTCCGTGCGGCGCACTTCGGGTGAAAGTGCGCCGTAAATGCTCGCGACGCCGAATCCCCATTGGCGAAACCGCGCGCTGAGCGTGAGGATGTCCTTGCGCGTGAAGGCGATCACCGCATCGCCTTTTTGCAGATGTTTTTTCAATTTCCAGCGGCTGTAGCGGTCGCCGCTCAAGGCCTCGGTTTCCAAAATGAGCGGCGTCAGGCGCTGCAGGCGCACGATGTCATAGGTTTCCCCCATCGCTTCGACGGCCCGGACGCAAGGAGCGGTGACGGCTTCCGAGCCACACACATAGACATCCGTGGCGGGCACGCCGACCAGCGCCGCGGTCCAGGCGTAGCCGCGCGATTCATCCTGCAGCATCTGGATTTCGTCGATGACCGCTACCGCGACTTTACGCGTGGGATGCATCATTTCCACGGTGCTGGCGGTGTGCCGTGCGCCGGGAACCAGCACCCGCTCTTCGCCGGTTACCAGGTTGCACGGAATGCCGGCATCCGTCAGCCGGTCGCGGATTTCCATCGCGAGCAAGCGCAGCGGCGCCAGGTAAACCCCGGAATCGGCATTCTGCAATGCGATCAAGGCATCGTGCGTTTTGCCGGAATTGGTCGGGCCCAGCCGGAAATGGATGCGCCGCCGAAGCGCGCGGGCCACGGGAAACGTGGCGGGGTAGTCCTGCAGGTTGAGCGTCTCCGTCAGCGAGGATGGGCGCTTGGCAGCAGATGAGGGGGCTGGAAGTCTACGCATGGCCGGATGGATAAATGTTAGTGCGCCTAATCTATATCGGCAGAGTCACACTAGGTCAATGACGGCTCATCGGCCCGGCATGCCGGGCTTACTGCCTTATTCGCTGCACTAACCCCGCCATTCTACAGGGCATTGCCGGGGATTGCCGGATGCCGGAATCGACATCGCTACCGCTGCGAGCGGGCAATCAGGCAGAATGGCTCCAATTCAAAGATAGGAGCAACCATGAATCCATCCGGTTTTCTGGTGGAAGCCGCGATTTATCTTTCTGCCGCCGTGCTCGCCGTGCCCTTGTTCAAACGCCTCGGCCTCGGTTCCGTGCTGGGCTATCTGCTGGCGGGCGTCTTGATCGGGCCGTATGCGTTCAAGTTGATCGGCGATGCAGAACAGGTACTGCATTTCGCCGAGTTTGGCGTGGTACTGCTGCTTTTCCTGGTTGGGCTGGAACTGGAGCCGGATAAGGTATGGGAACTGCGCAAGCGCTTGTTCGGGCTGGGAGGGTTGCAGGTCGGCGGGACGATCGCCCTGATTACGGGCATCGCGGTGCTTGCCGGATTGTCGTGGCCGGTGGCGCTGGTAGCGGGCATCGGGATTGCGATGTCCTCCACGGCAATCGGATTGGCCTCGCTTGAAGAAAGAAAGCTGCTGCGCACGTCCGGCGGCCAAGCTTCTTTTGCGGTGCTGCTCTTTCAGGATCTGTCGGTCGTCCCCTTGTTCATGCTGCTGGCCTTGCTGGCTCCGGGCGGTACAGGCGCTGTCGATCCGTGGGCCGTGGCCAAGGCGCTTGCGGTGGTCGTCGCGATTATCCTGGCCAGCCGTACCGTCTTGCGGCCGGTGATGCGCGTGATCGCCGAGACGGGCATGCGCGAGATCTTCGTCGCCTTTTCGCTGCTGCTGGTGATCGGCGTATCGATTGCGGTGCAATCGGTCGGGCTTTCCATGGCCTTGGGGACTTTTCTCGCGGGCGTGCTGTTGGCCGATTCCGAATACCGTTATGAACTGCGCCTCGACATCGAGCCGGTCAAAGGCTTGCTGTTGGGGCTGTTTTTCATTGCGGTGGGCATGTCGGTGGATATGTCCCTCATCGTCAAAGCGCCCGTGTTGATCCTCGGTCTTGCCTTGCTGCTGGTGCTGGTGAAGGCCGCCATCCTGTATGGGTTGGGCCGTCTGTTTCACCTGGCGTCGCGAGATGCGCTGCTGTTCGCGGTCGGGTTGTCGCAGGTGGGGGAATTCGCGTTTGTCATCTTTGGTATTGGCTTATCGCAGGGGTCGCTGGATCGCGAGACCTACAATGTACTGAATGCTGTCGTCGCGGTTTCCATGCTCACCACGCCGCTGTTGCTGGTGCTGTACGACCGCTTTGCCGGGCTGCAAGCCGCACCGCCCGAGGAAGAAGCCATCAAGGAAGAAAATCCGGTGATCGTCGCCGGCTTCGGCCGCTTCGGCCAGATTGTCGGCCGTGTGCTGCTGGCCCACGGGATTCCGGCGACGTTGATCGACAAGGACCCCAATCAGGTCGAGCTGATGCGCAGCTTCGGCTGGCGCTGTTATTACGGCGATGCGTCGCGGCTGGATTTGCTGCAGCAAGCCGGAATCGCCAAGGCGAGCCTGTTCGTCATTGCGCTGGATGATCCGCACGCGGCCCTGGAAACGGCCAGGTTGGTGAAAGAACGTTGGCCTGGCGTGCCCATCGTCGCCCGTGCCCGCAGCCGGACCGATGCTTTCGATTTTCACGAACTGGGCATCGAGCCGATACGCGAGACTTTTCATTCGGCATTGGAAGCTGCGCGTCAGACGCTGGTGGCGTTAAAGGTATCTGCCAGCAGCGCGGCCAGAATCATTCGTCAATTCGAGCGCCACGACCAAGAATTGATGGAGAGCACGCTCAAGGTGAGGCACGACCGCGAAGCCTTGATTGATCTGACCGAGCAGGGGAGACAGGATCTAAAAGCTCTCCTGGCCGCCGAAAGTGGCGACCTGGAAGAGGACGAACTCATTATCCGCTAGGGTTCAGCGAACTGCCTGGACATGCGGCGGTTTCTTGTCCATTGCGACCACCTTGTCCTGGCCGGACTTGCCCGGATCGGAAGGCGGGGGTTCGGTGGTGTGCTCCAGCAGGGTTTCGATATCCGGATATCGGGCGCAGATAATGCCCTTGGTTTTCAAGCTTTCCAGAATTGCATCGAAGCCCGGGTCATTGGAAAGAATGGAAAATTTCGAATCCGGATGCTGGATCGCGAGCTCGCCCAACTGGAAAGCGATGTTGAAATCGATGGCATTGCGCCGGCTGCTTTCAAGCTGGATATATTCAGCGCGCTCGCCAAGGCCGTGCATTGCACGAGCCAGAGAGAGCGGAATCATGTTCTGATGGCGGCCCAGGTAAATCTTGATCTGAATGTTCTGCTGACGTTCGCTGATCAGGCCAATGTTACCGGGCTGGGTATTTTCGTAGTCGACAAAAACATAATGCATGTGCATGGTCTGCCTCCTGTCTCTCGCCATTGCTCTTGCTTATAAGCCTTTTCACTCCACCAAGATATTCCAAGCATACGGTATTTTGCAATAGGCGCTACATATTGTTATTGATTTGAAAACCGGAAAACGGTTCCCAAATTCCCTGCAATGCCGGAGCGGCGGGGCAAGGCGGCCCTGTCTCCCGAAAAAGCAGGAGAAGCGGGCCGAAAGAACTCAGAACGGCAGCATGGCGCGCAGTCGGCGGCCGATTTGCGCCAGCTTGGAACCCTCCAGCTGGTAATGCTTGTGCAACGGCTGTTTCACTTCCCATGTGCATTTCATGCCGGCGGGAAACGTGACCAGGTCGCCCTTGCCGAATGTCACGGGGGCGCCGTCGGTGGGGGTGATGACGCACTCGCCCTCAAGAATGTAAGCAATTTCCTGTTCGAGGAAATGCCATTGGAATACCGAAACCTCCTTCGACCATGTCGGCCACTTCGAAACGTCCAGCGTTTCGAGGCGGGAAGCTTGCGGATTACGTTCGACGACGATGTTATTCATGACGATCCTTCGTGCTAGCGAAAAGGCGGCATGGTATCAGCAATGATGCGGTCCCGGATACCGAGGAATTCAACCGGCCATTCCTACACGGTAATCAGTCGAGTCTTATATTGCCGAAGCTCCTTGAGCGCTAATCT
>Ga0208125_101017_pt1 | contig 11490 bp, 12 predicted proteins | sample LakWasM128_HOW14_2_FD_183938 | JGI IMG/M metagenome (GOLD analysis project Ga0208125, IMG submission 183938) | Freshwater sediment methanotrophic microbial communities from Lake Washington under simulated oxygen tension - Sediment Metagenome... | ecosystem: Environmental > Aquatic > Freshwater >... | reverse complement strand
CGGATGAGAAGTTTTTAGGCCGACAGGGTTGCAAGCGCTTGTGCCAGGTCTTCTATCAGGTCAGATACATCCTCTATGCCGATGGACATCCGAATCATGGTATCGGAAATGCCGCGACTGTTTCTTTCTTCCACCGGCATATCATGATGCGATGTCGTGACCGGCATGGTAACCAGGCTTTCGATGCCGCCAAGACTGGGTGCCAGGCTGATGACACGCAAACGTTCGGTGAACCGTATCGCTTGTTCCCTGGAACCGCGAAGATCAAAACTCACCATGCCGCCGAAGCCGGACATCTGCTGGCGGGCTAGCGCATGGCCGGGAAACTCCGAAAGGCCCGGGTAATACACTTGCCGCACGTCTTTATGCTGTTGCAGAAACCGCGCGACCTGCATGGCGTTGGCGTTCTGCTTTTCCACCCGGATAGCCAGCGTACCCAGACTGCGTGCCAGCCGGTGTGCCGTATCCGGGGCGAGCATTTGCCCTAGATTCTTGCGCCACCGTTGTACCGGCTCCAGTAGCTCCTTGCTTGCGCACAGCACTCCTGCCGTCAGATCGCTGTGCCCGCCCAGGTACTTCGTGGCACTCTGCATGGCAATATCGGCGCCGAGCGCCAGTGGCAACTGATTGACTGTGGTTGCGAACGTATTATCCACCGCGACCAGCGCGCCATACGAATGTGCGATGTCGGCGACTGCACTGATATCGATCAGCTCAAGCCGGGGGTTGGTCGGGGTTTCGAAAAAAACCAGCCTGACGCCTCTGTCGAGCAACTCTTCCAGACGACCCTGCTCGCTCAGCAGGAGCTGATGGGTCTGGATCCCCAGCTCCGGCAATTGGCTACCCAATAATTCAAGCGTTCCGCCATATGCGTCGCCGATGCAGACGATCCCGCGACGGCCATGCGCCAGAAAAAGCGATGACAATGCCGCCATGCCTGAGGAAAAGACCATCGCGGATTCAGCACCGTCCAGCGCGGCCAGTTTCGTTTCGACACTGCGGATGCTCGGGTTCATCCCATACCGGGTGTAAAGATAGCCATCCTTGCGGCCTTCGATGACATCGAGCAGATCAGCTGTCGTTTCGAATTTGAATGTCGTGGTGTCGTATAGAGGTAAGTGAGGCGACCCCAGCGCATCGTCGATTTCACCGGCATGTATGCATTGGGTTGAAAAAGCGGCTGGCTTGCGGTCCATCTCATTCTCCTCTTTGGTTATTCATGTTGATTTTCTGAGCACCATTCCAGCAGTAAGGCCATCATGGTGCGCAAGAGTGCCTGTGCAGGTTCTGCACGTGCTGCATCGAATTCCGGAAAATCCGTTTCGGCCATGTAAGTGCGTATTGCCATTTCCATCTGCAAGGCATGCACCCCGCTTGCAGGTTGGCCGTAATGTCGCGTGATGTACCCGCCCTTGAAACGCCCGTTCATCACGGATGTAAAGTTGCTTTTGCTTCGCATGATGTCGAGCAGGCGCTCGGCCAGCGCGGCATCGCAGGAGAGCTGGTCAGCCGTGCCGAGATTCAGATGGGGCAATTCCCCATCAAAAAACCGCGGAACGCGGGAATGTATCGAATGTGCGTCCCACAAAACTATTCGGCCGTGCATGGCCTTGAGTCTGGACAGCTCGGAAGCGAGTGCGGCGTGATAGGGTTGCCAGTATGTGGCTACGCGATCATGAATTTCCCGGGAATCGGGCTCTTCTCCCGGATTGTAAAGTGCTTGTTCGTCGAAATTATCCAGCGGACACAATCCTGTGGTGTTCTGTCCGGGATAAAGGCTGACATTGTCAGACGGCCGGTTCAGGTCGACGACATAACGCGAGTGCGTCGCCATCAGCACGGTAATATCCAGGTCGCTTAAAAAACTATACAGTTGGTCCAGATGCCAATCCGTATCGCCGAGGCTTAATGCGGCCGGCGTCAGTCGCGGCAGCAGCCAGGAGGGCAAATGCGTGCCGACATGCGGTATCGAGACCAGCAGCGGGCTGTTTCCCCGCTGCAGCCGAAATACGGGCATCTCGGCATTCATGTGCGGCGATCCATCACGTTAGAGCTTGCCGTCGAGACCCATCTGATAATACTTGTGCGTGATTTTGTCCTGATTCTCAAGCAGCCAGTCAATGTCCGGCTTGTTGGCCATCGCCTTGTGTATCGCCTTGGCCGTGGCTTCGCGGTGGATATTGAAAAGAATCTTGTGATCGAGATCCTTCTGCTCCACGACGGCGGGGTTCAGCCATACCGAGACGATGATGCCGATATCGTTGACCTTATTCTTGGGAATATCGCCGTTCCTGACCGCATCCAGCACGCCGTTGGCAACGGCGGCCTGGACAGTACCCATCAGGATATTGGTATAGCGGCTATCGCTCACAGTAACCTTGCTGACCATGATGGTCGCCGGACGCACCATGACATCGGTATTGAGGATTGCCAGAACCCGCGTGTGGCCCTTGACCTGATCGCCCAATAGCGTGCCGAAGGCTACTCCCATCGGTCCGTCCATTTCGCCGATTGCCACCTCCGGTTCTGCCGCCGTCCCTGCCGGTCCGCCTGCTACCAGTGCCTCGCCTACGCGCATGTAAATCTTGTCGCTCATGTCCTAGCCTCCATGATAAAAAAATAAACGTAACGTGAATATAGGTTAAATAATATTACTGTTATTATACATACAACAATATCGACTTTGTTCCATCTCTCCTGATTTTTTGCAGGCTGCTTCTTATTGAGTACCACTTAGGTGTAATTGTTTGCGGTTCACGCTCCGATTAAATTGAGGCTCGCTTTTATTAATCAGCTCAATAACTTTTCAGGAGAAGAGACATGAAATATAAACAACAGGCCTTCAAGGACCAGCAGCCCTCCATGAACGTCGAAGGCGTTGCCGCCTGGCTGGGCGACACATTCGTATCCTCGCTTGCCAGCGCCAACAACAAGGACAAGCCGCTGTGTGCCGGCTTTTTCCATCTGGAAGCAGGCAAGTCGCTGGACTACACCTACGACTATGAAGAAATGAAAATCGTCGTGGAAGGCGAATTCAACATTACCGAAGCCAACACTGGCAAAAAATACAACGCCAAGGTCGGCGACGTACTTTATTTCAGCGATGGCGATCGCATCATTTTCGAAACGCCTAACCGCGCCGTCGGCTTCTTCTGCGGCCAGCGCGCACCGCTGTAATAACCCGTAATACCTGACTGTATCTGGGCGCGTCACCCATTGAATGTCTTTTCTTCAGGGCTGGGCGCGCCCTATCCGTTTCTAAACCAATGAAATCAGGAGGCAGGAAATGACAATAGTATCGTTTGGCAAAGTGGGCGCAGGCAATTCAACCCCGATCACGGCAGACCTGGAAGGCTGGAAGCCCGTCGAAGGCTCTCCCACCATGAAAACCTGGATTGAACATGCAACGGCTGACGGCAAGTATCTCAATGGTTTTTGGGAAGCCACGCCCGGTACTTACCAGGTCACTTACAATGTTGATGAAATGGTGCACATGTTCGAGGGCAAGGCCACGCTGACCGATGCGGGCGGCGAATCCAGGACCTATGTCGGCGGCGACAGCTTCTTCGTTCCAGCCGGCTCCAAGGTCACCTGGAAAACGCTAGAAACCGTCCGCAAGATTTTCGCGATCAAAGTTCCCCAGGATGCAACGAAGCTTTTTGGAGACTGAGTACGCGCCTGCGGCGACCCTAAAAGCCACGTAGCTACGTGGCTTTTTACTTTGGCATCACATGGGAAGTGTAATTTATCCCTTGGGCGTGTTCTGATGCTTCCATACCGCCGCTTCCAGCCGGCTGGTCAGATTCAGTTTGCGCAGCAGGTTCTTGATATGCACCTTGACGGTGGTATCGCTGATGCCCAGCTTACGGGCGATGGTCTTGTTGTTCATGCCATCGGCCAGGCATTCCAGGATTTCGTGCTCGCGCTCGGTGAGCGCCGCATCGCTGGTGGTTTTACGCACGGTAGGTTCCAGCAGCGCATGCTTCAGCACTTCCGTCAGGCTATCCTGCAGCACCGTGACCCCGGTGGTTGCCTTGAGCAGGCTGGCGCACAGGTCTTCCGGCTCCATGTCCTTCAAGAGATAGCCATCGGCGCCGGCACGCAGCGCTTCCAGCAGATCATCCTCGGCGTCCGATACCGTCAGCACGATGTAGCGCGCATTGAGCGTGGTTGCCTTGAAACGGCGCAAGGTTTCGAGACCGTTCATGCCTTTCATGTTGAGATCGATCAGGACCATGTCGGGCAATAATTTCTGCGCCAGGTCCAATCCTTCCTGACCGGAGGCCGCCTCCCCTACTACCTCGAAATGCGGGTCAGCAGAAATCATTTGCCCCACTCCCTTGCGGAACAGGGCGTGATCGTCTATCAGCATTACTTTTATGATGTCGCTCATGGTCATATCCTTTTTTATCCTTGCGGCTTTTATCCTTGCGGCAGCTTGGGAGTGAAGACCAGCCTGACCCGGGTGCCCCCGTTGCGTCTGGACATCACCTCGATGTCGCCTCCCAGGCTGTATGCCCGCTCTTTCATGATGGCCTGGCCGTAATGATCCTGACCATCGCTCGTTGGTTTGTATCCTACTCCATCGTCGTCGATAGTCACCATGACCGTGCCATTCGACTGATAGACCAGCGCAATCGAAACATTGCTTGCGCCCGAGTGCCGGACGATATTCGAAAGTGCCTCACGCACGACATGCAGGATGTGGAATTCTTCGTTGACGGTCAGGCGGCAATTGATCAAGCGGTTATCGAGGGCGATGGACAGGCTGGAGCGCTGGGAAAACTCGTCGATCGCCGACTGAATGGCGAAGCCAAGGCCGCGCACATCCATATGTACCCTGAACGTCGCCAGCAATTCGCGCAGCTCGCGATAGGCGTTGTCCAACCCTTCACGAAGCTCGGCGATGACCGCGGAACTTTGATTTGCCGCGTCGGGTTGCCCGGAGCTCGATTGCAGACGGGCAATCTGAATTTTCATGAATGAAAGCGATTGCGCGAGCGAGTCATGCAATTCTCTGGCAATGGCCGCCCGCTCTTCCAGCAAAGCGATGCGGCGGCCCTCCTGGTCTCGCCCCTGATAGCCGATTACCATGGCGAGAAGTTGGGTCGTCAACTCCAGCAGCTGGATCTCGCCCTCCTCCAGAAAACGGTCTCGCTCGGTCTCGATCAGGAGAACGTCCATGGCATCGGTAGCACTCGAAAACGCCAGAGCCAGGCATCTCACTTCGGCTCTGTCGGTGCTCAATTCCACGAAATTCATCAGGCCGGACTGGGATAGCTCATACAAGACTTCCTTGCTCAGAGGCATGGGCCTGTGATGGGAAAATACCACCTGATGCGACGAAATCTGGGTGTTGCCCTCGGCGAAAATGACAGCCGCATTGTTGACGTTAAGCGCCTTTTCCAGCGCATGGAGAAGCTTGCGCAAGCTCATCTCGCTCAGCACCTCATGCGTCACGGTTTCGACGAATCTGAGCAGGAATTCCTGGGCACGCATCATGCGTCTCAGCCGTTCACTGGTCTGATCCGCCCATGTTCTGCCTGCAACCAGCCCCTCCAGGCGCGTCATGATGCCGAAAAGCTTTTGCTCAAGCAGCGAAAGCTCGTCCTCCCTGGCGGTTGGGGTAATTTCGATGAGGCTATCGGGAATGAAGGAGAGCAGCCGATCGATTCTATCCACCATCACTCTGCGCCCGCCCAAGGCAATGGCGGCAATGCAGCACATGATCAAGAGCAAGGCTACCAGTTGCAATAGCGAAATAACCGATTGCTTGATCTCCAGATCCTGCGCAATCGCTTGCGCCATGACATCGTATGTCCGGTTTACATGACGAGCCAGCTCAAACCTCATTTCGGGGGAATCTTGAGCGACTCGCGAGGCAACAAACGCGTTCTGAGCCTTCTGGAACTGCCGCGAAGCCTCGATCAAATCAGGATTGTCCTGCTGGAACAACCAGGTAAGATCCGCATCCGAAACATCCAGCATGGACGCATCGAGATTTTGAAGGATTCCTTGCATATTCGATGCATTTTCACGTTCTGCGGCTTCAATGCCTGTTGTCCACAATAATTGCTGATGATTGATCTTTTTCAGCGCGGACTGACTCACAGGAATATAATCGACAAGAAACAGCGATCCCGCCATGATCAGCACGACGCCCATGGCAACGCATAGCAGCAAGATGAGCAAGCGCAGGTAAAGCGTATGTTTGCTGAGTTGATGGACCTCATGCATCCAGTACTCGATCGGTTTTGTCCAGAGGCTCAGAGCCTGCTCCTTAATGGTTAAAAATCAGTTAATTGCCTAAGGTTGTTCAAGATGAGTTTATACATTTTCAGCATGGCCGTTCTAAGCCTCGTATTCATGCTGGTATTCGGTACATGGTGGGACGGCAGCGCCCCTTTCAAAATCCATGTGGCCTCACTCTTTGCCATCCTGGCCGTTCTTCTGTCGGCAATGCTTATGATAGCCGTTTATCCGATCCTGACCACACGCATTACGAATGGACAGAAAAAAAAGGAACTGGACAACATCACGTGGGGGCGGGACGTCTCCGCCAACCTTGCCACTCCGGCCGCAGTACTGGATGGCTACAATCTCGTTTTTGCCAACAAGGCCTTCCTTAACGAATTGGGCATGTCCGGCATGAGCGATCAGATTATCGGCATGCCGCTGACAAATATCGTGCATCCCGGAGATCACCTCAACCTTGCCAAATTCATTGCAGGCAATACCCATAACCAGCAGCAAAGCGAAACCATTACGCTGCGCATTCTTTGCTACGATGGTACAACTCTTCCGGTTCAGATGGCTCTTTCACCCTTGCGGGAAGATGGCAGCTCAAACTACAGCCTGCTGCAGTTTTCATCGACATCCAGTTCCTTTTCCCAGACCAACCATCTGGGCGATCAATCCGATTACCATTTATTGATTGATCGCATCGAGCAGATCGTTTTTCATGTCAACGCCAATGGGGATTTCATTTTCCTGAATCCCTCCTGGGAGTACCTGCTCGATCATGCCATCAAGGACAGCCTCAACAAGCCGCTGATTTCATTCGTTCATCCCGAAGACAGGCCCATGGTGGAAGCACGCATCAGCTCGCTGACACTGGGCAAGCGGGCAAGCTGCCATCTCCAGGCTCGCCTGATCGCCAAGAACGGCAACTCGTTCTGGGTTGAGTTGCGCGCGAAGGCAACCTCTACCCACAAGGGAGAGCGCACCAGTGTGATCGGCACCATGACCGACATCAACCGCATGAAAACCACCGAGGCCAGCCTGCGCGCCAACAGGCGCTCCCTCAGTACCTTGTTGAGCAACATTCCCGGCATGGTCTACCGGTGCAAGAACGATAGAAACTGGAGTTTCGAATTCGCCAGCGACGGATGCCTCGAAGTGACCGGTTACGAGCCCTATGAAATGGTGAATGCACCCAATTTTTCGTTTGTCCAGATCATTCACCCGGACGATCGTCAACTTGCCTGGGAGAGTGTGCAGCAATGCGTTTCCTCCCAAAAGAAATTCCAGCTTGTTTATCGCCTTATCACCCGCTCGGGTCAGGTCAAATGGGTCTGGGAACAAGGCAAGGGCGTCTATTCCAGTGCCGGCGAGCTGCTCGCGCTGGAAGGGTTCATTACCGACCTGGCCAACGAGGGCGATGTCAATAATATGATGGCATTTCAGACTCTGTTCAGCGAAAACAGCCTCAGCTAACGTTAAAAAGGGCGCCAAGGCGCCCTTTTCTTCTGTCTTATTGCCCCTTAGAACGTGCGCTTCAGGAACAGGATTACGTGATCGTCGCCGGTTTCATGGCCCTTGGCATCGACCCAGATATCATCGTCCGCGTCCGTCGTCGTGTAGTTGACGCCAACGTTCCAGCCAGTACTGGATCCGACGGAGAAGTTCTTGTTTACGCCGATCAGGAAATCCGTGTAATCGAAGTCCGAGCGATCCTCGACGGTCTGGTGACCGACGTGCAGTGCCAGGTTGATATCCTTTGGGAGCACGTAATTGAAATTCAATTCCCAGTAATCGCTGCCCTTGGTATCGCCCTTGCCGTCGCCCAGCGAGACGCTGTTCAAACCGAAGAAATCGGTCACGGCACGGGAGTACTTCAACGTGAACCATTTATACGACAACGCGGCATTCAGTTCGGTTGTATTCGGGGATTGGCCGGCAATCTTGTCGTTATCCGGGTAATAGAACTGGAGGAAACCCAGGTTGTAACCGATGCCGGTATCACCGATGGTGTTGGCGAAGCCGCCGTACAGGTCGATTTCCAGCGTATTGCCATACAGACCGGCGTCATCCACGTTGGTGCCCCAGATGCCGAGATAGGCGCCGCTGGCATGCGCGTAGTCGAAACCACCCTGCAATGCCGGACGCTCGTTGGTATAGGTAATACCGCGGAACACATACTGGCTGAAAAGGCCAACGTTGGCGGTCAGCGTATGCGGCGATGCCGGTTCCGCCGGCGCTGCAGCAGGAGCTGCCGCGGCTGCCGGTGCCTCTTCGGCGTATACCGGATGGGCAACGGCCATGGTGCAACCGATGAGGCTGGCGAGGACAAACGATTTTCTTGCTTGCGTCATTGTGATCTCCCTAAAGTGAATGAAACCGCTTTTAAAACATGTATATCTTAATGCAATTTAATTTCATATTATTAATAATGAGTAACAAAAAATTAAATAAAATGAAATAATGTTGCATTAAAACAACAATCACACTTCCCGATCACCGGTTCACAAGCAAATCGGCCACCACGGTGAAGTTGTGCATCAATTCTTTCTTCAGCTCTGGCGCGTAACCGACTTCATCGATCGCCATGTCCATGCAGGTCAGCCAGGAATCCCTGGACTCCCGGTCGACTTCGACATGCGCATGAATCAGCCTGACATTGGAGTGCCCGTACCGTTCGGCATAAAGCTTGGGGCCGCCGAAGAATCCGGAAAGAAAATTGAACTGGTCGATGCGCGCGTGCGCGATGCCATGGCCGCGTAATTGCAGGAGATTGACCGGCCTTCCGATCGGGTGTGTCTCGACGAGATCATAGAATGCCTTTACCAATCTCCGGATTCCCTCCTCGCCGCCTACGCGCACGTAAAGCGACTCGGTGCGAGCGGAGGGTGCGGATTCTGCAATCGATGCCATGGCGATCTCCTTACTCCGGCTGAGTCCCAAGCTCCAGTGGAGCGCCGTCGTCATAGCGGGACAACCACTGAATGGCTGATTCACGATACTTGGTCAGGCCTTTGTACTCGACCAGGTCGGGATGCAGCCCTTTCAGTATCCGGTGCATGCGCTTGGCCCAGCGCGGGTAGGTTGCAAGTTCTTCCAGGCTGATCAGGTAGCAGCGGATGCCAAAGACGATCCCGTTGCTTCGCGGCAAGCGATACAAGGTTTGAAGCTCGACCCGCAGATGCACTTTTTCGCCGGCGTTCTGCGGAGTGACGGTATTGCGCTCGTGACCCCACTGTTCATAATTTTCGGGGGAGGTGTCGAGGCGCGGATTGATCGTCATGGTCCAGTTGAGGCGGCGCACCGGGCTACCGTACTGCATGTTGAGCAAATACTTCAGGGCGCGCTCGAACACGCCCATCTCATGCGCCTGTGGCACCGGGCCGTGCCATTGCATGAACGACATGCCGGCATCGAACATCAGCGACCAGTCGGCCTGGCTGGTGACGATGCCGGCATCGGCGTACAGATCGTTGTCGCGCTGGTCAAGGATCACCCAGTCGCCCTGCGACTGACGTCCGATGTATTCGAACGGCTCCATGGGCAGCGTGCTGCGATCGCCGAAGGTGAAGGTATCCTTGATGCCCAACGGCTTGTTTTCCCAGGACCATTCGTTTCCGTTCTTGGTCAGCTTGAACTGATCAGGGTAATCGCGCGACATCGCATCCATGATCAGCTCCAGCGTGTCCCACTGCGCATCCATGGTATGCGGCAGCGCAGCGTAGCGGCCCGGGTCCTTGGATAGCGTGATCGCCTTGTCCATGCATTCGGCGACATAGTGCTCGTCGACGTCTACCGTATGTTCGACCACGGAACCAGGCGCGCCGGACGTATGCGGCTCCATGTTCACGGAGTACATGTAACGGTCTTCCGCGAAAGGGAATGGGAAACGGCGAATGGCCTCCGGCGAGTTGCGGTAGGTGTAATCGTCGCGGAAAGTTTCCTTCTTGAATGCGTGCGCCATGATAGTTCTCTCTACAGGTTGACCAACAGATGCGTGCAACGGGCACGCGAGACACAAGGCATCATCTTTTTGCCCGATGCTTTTTCGGCTTCGCTCAGGTAGTCGTCGTGGTGAAGCAATTCGCCGTCGGTCTCCAGCACTTCGACCATGCAACGGCCGCAGGCGCCTCCGCGACATAGCGAATCGATCTCGGCCCCGGCCTGTTCAAGCGCCTGCAACATGCTGGTATCGCCTGCCACTTCAACTACCAGGCCGGATTTGGCCAGCGTAACGTTGAAAGGCTCGCCGCCCGGAGGGGCGCCGAATTGCTCGCTGTGGATATGGCGTTGAGGCCAGCCTAGATCGTGTGCCGTCTCAAGCACGGCCGTCACCATCGGGCCGGGACCGCACACGTATACATGCGTGCCCAGCGGCTGGCGGCTCAGCACCGCGCGGATATCGAGCTTCTGCTCCTCGCTGTCGATATAGTAGTGCGCGCGTTCGCCGCAGCGCGCCTTCAACTGGTCGGCGAAGGCGCCATGCTCGGGCGAGCGGAAGGCGTAGTGCAATTCGTAGTCGAAACCGTTGCGCTCGATATCGTGCAACTGCGACATGAACGGCGTAATGCCGATGCCGCCGGCGATCAGGATGTGCTTGCGGCCCATGCGCGAAATCGCGAACAGGTTGGTCGGCAAGGTGATCTGCAGCACGCTGCCCTCTACCACCTTGTCGTGCATGAACAGCGAGCCGCCGCGAGAGCGTTCCTGACGGCGTACCGAAATGTGATAGGCGTTCGTATCAGCGGGCGAGCCCATCAACGAATAGGCGTTGCGATATACCTTGCCGCCCGCATCCATGGACACCACGACATGGCTGCCGCCGGAAAATGGCGGCAGCCGGGACCCGTCCTCGCGGACCAGCGTGAAATGCTTGACCAGCGGCGTCACGCGCTCGACGGCCGCCACCCTTACATTGACTGAACTCATGGGTAAATCTCCTCGATTTCAGGCACTTCACCCGGATCTTCGGCATCCACCTGGAGGCCCATGTAGGCTCCGAGCAGCCTGGAAAAATGATCACGTACAAACAACTTGCGACCGCATTTACGGCATGTTGCGATATTGGTGGTGATATCGGTCGTCATACCCTTGCAATGCACGCAGTAAACCGGGCGCGACAGCGAAGCCATCATCTGCTTCATCACGTCGTCTTCCTGCACGCCATGCAGCTTGGCCAGTTTGACGGCAGACCAGATGAAACTTTCCGTGCCTGACATATAGAACTGCGTGCCCATGTGGCAGTCGGAC
>Ga0208125_101016_pt1 | contig 11490 bp, 10 predicted proteins | sample LakWasM128_HOW14_2_FD_183938 | JGI IMG/M metagenome (GOLD analysis project Ga0208125, IMG submission 183938) | Freshwater sediment methanotrophic microbial communities from Lake Washington under simulated oxygen tension - Sediment Metagenome... | ecosystem: Environmental > Aquatic > Freshwater >... | reverse complement strand
ACGGCGACCCGCACGCCGTCGCCAGCTTCGACGTTCGCTTCTCCTCGCCGGTGTACCCGGGCGAGACCATCCGCACCGAGATGTGGGTCGACGGCAAGGAGGTGTCGTTCCGCGCCCGCGTGCTCGAGCGCGACGTCGTCGTGCTCAACAACGGCCGCGCCACGCTGCGCTGAGCCGCCCTTCTCCCTTCCCATTCACGAAGACATTGCGATGACCTACGACGAGTTCCAGTTCCTGAAGTTCGAGCACCGGCCCAACGGCGTCCTGCTGATCACCATCAACCGCCCGGAGGTGCTGAACGCCACCAACGGCCGCCTGCACTGGGAGCTGACCAAGGTGTGGGGCGTCGTCGCCGAGGACGCGAAGACCAAGGTCGCGATCATCACCGGCGCCGGCGACAAGGGCTTCTCGGCCGGCGGCGACCTCGAGTGGGTCGCGACCATGGTGCATGACTCCGCGGTCGTCGCCAACGTGCTGCAGGAAGCGGGCGACATCGTCTACAGCATGCTGGCCTGCGACAAGCCGATCATCTCGGCAATCAACGGTGTGGCCGTGGGCGCCGGCCTGGCGGTGGCGATGCTTGCCGACATCAGCATCATGGCCGAGGAGGCGCGCATCACCGACGGCCACGTGAAGCTGGGCGTGTCCGCCGGCGACCACGCGGCGATCTGCTGGCCGATGCTGTGCGGCATGGCCAAGGCCAAGTACTACCTGCTGACGGCGGAGTTCGTCACCGGCAAGGAAGCCGAGCGCATCGGGCTGGTGAGCCTCTGCGCGCCGCGCGCCGAGCTGATGGACAAGGCCTTCGCGGTGGCCGACAAGCTCGCCGCCGGCAGCCAGCAGGCGATCCGGCTCACCAAGCGATCGCTCAACGGGTGGTTCAACCAGGCGCGGCCGGTGTTCGAGAGCTCGCTCGCGATGGAGATGCTGTGCTTCATGGGCGAGGACGCGCCCGAGGGCGTGGCCGCGGCACGCGAGAAGCGCGCGCCGAAGTTCCCGTCGGCCAACCGCTGAGGCGGACCGCACGCTGCCCCGCACCGGGGGCGGCGTCGGGCGGCCGGCGAACGGCCGCCCTGGGTGTCAGGCCGCAGGCCGCCGAGCGGCGCCTGGGCAACACGACGCAGGTGGCCGAACGGCCGCCCTGCGTGTCAGTCCGTCAGTCGCGCATCTCCTGCGCGATAACCGTGCGCTGGATCTGCGAGGTGCCGGCGCCGATGGTGGACTGCATGCCTTCGCGGAAATAGCGCTCCATGTCGGCCTCCGGCAGCGTGCCGTGCCCGCCCATGATCTGCATGCCCATGCGCGAGACGTTCTGCAGCGTCTCCGACGCGAACAGCTTGGCCATCGACACTTCCTTGCGGCAGTGCTCGCCCTTGGCCGCCATGTCGGCGGCGCGGTAGACCAGCAGGCGCGCGGCGTCGGCCTGCGTCTGCATGTCGGCCAGCATGTGGCGGATGACCTGGAACTCGAAGATCGGCTGCTTGAATTGCACCCGGTCCTTGGCATAACGCAGCGCGTCGTCCACCGCGCCCTGCGCGTTGCCGGCGTAGCTGGCGGCCACCGCGATGCGCTCGAGCTGCAGGTGCTCGCCGGCGATGATGTTCCAGCCGTCGCCTTCCTTGCCCAGCAGCTGGTCGGCCGGGATCTTCACGTTGTCGAGGAAGATCTCGGTCGTCACCACCGAGCGGCGCGCCAGCGTCTTCAGCGGGCGGATCGTCAGGCCCGGCGTGGTGTTCGGGATGATGAAGGCCGACAGCCCGTCCTTGCGCGCGCCTTCCTTCGAGGTGCGCACCAGCATCAGGATCACCGCGCCGTCGTTGCCGGCGCCGCTGCACCACAGCTTCTGGCCGTTGAGCACGTAGTGGTCGCCCTGGCGCTCGGCGCGTGTCTGCACGTTCGCCACGTCCGAACCGGCGCCCGGCTCCGACATCGAGATCGGGAACTGGATCTCGCCGCGCATGAACGCCGGCAGGTACTTCTTCTTCTGCTCGGGCGTGCCGTGCAGCGCGAGGTTCATCGCGGTGTAGGTCGAGCCGGCGATGGCGACCGAGAAGTCCACGCCGTAGCGCGACAGGCTCTCGCACATCAGCGCGTACGCAAAGATGTCGCCGCCGTCGCCGCCGTCCGCTTCGGGGATCATCAGGCGGTGCAGGCCGAGGTCGGCCGCCTTCTTGTACGCGTCGTACGGAAAGACGCGGTCCATGTCGCATTGGCGGATGTATTCGCGGCCGATCTCCTTGTCGACCCAGCGGTCGATCGAGGACTTCCACATCATCTGCTCTTCGCTGAGGAAATTCATTGACTTGTGCCTCGCGTAACGTTGGTGATTCGTCTGTTTACCTAACGTCTGTTAGTTTATCACCATGGATGGGCGAACGCCGCATCAATCAGCCTCGCCCATCGGCTCGGCGATGCAGCGCGTGACGACCGGCGGCTCCGCGCCCACGTGGAAGGCCAGGCGGCGCTGGCGCAGCGATTCGTCAGCGACCGTGACGCGGTCGAAGCGCCGCAGGTGCGCCGCCCACGAGTCGTCGACCACCACCTCGAGGTAGCGGCCGGGCGTCGCGGCGTCGCGCAGCAGCGACCACGAGGCCGCGCCCTGGCGCAGGCGGCTGCGGCGGCTCTCCCGCATCACCGCGCGGAAGGCGGCGGCCTGCGCCGGGTCGATGGTGTATTCGATGGTCAGCGTGACCGGGCCCTCGTGCATCGCGATCGGGGCCGCGGACGACGGCGGCGTCCACAGGCTCGACGGCGTCAAGTCCTCGACCACCGTGCCGTCCACCTTGAAGCGCAGCATCAACACCACCGACACCAGGCCGAAGACGGCGGCGACCGTCAGGCTGGTCGCGACGTCGGCCATGCCGGCGATCTGCCCCCACACCACCGCGCCGAGCGCGCAGCCGGCCATGATGACCACCTGGAAGATTGACATGCCGCGGGCGCGCACCCAGTCGGGCAGCGAGAACTGGGCGGCGATCATCAGCGGGTTGCTGACCGAGATCCAGCCCAGCCCGGCGGCCGCCATCGCCGGCGCCGCCACCCAGGGGTTGGGCGCGAAGGCGACGACGACCATCGCCGCCGACAGCAGCAGCGTGCCGTTGCGCACCAGCTCGTCGAGCGTCATCCAGCGGCGCAGCCGCGGGTTGGCCGCCACCCCGACGACGGCGCCCAGGCCCATGGTGGCGAGCAGCATCGTGAAGGTGCCGGCGCCGCCGCCGTGCATGTGCTTGGCCACCAGCGGCAGCAGCGCAATCAGGGCGGTCGACTGGAAGAAGAACACGCACACCCGCAGCAGCACGGTGCGCATGCGCTGCGAGTGCCCGACGTACTGCATGCCGATGCGCATCGCGCCGAGCATCTGCTCGCCGGGCAGCGAGCGCGGCTTCGCGACGCGCTTCCAGCGCAGGATGAGCAGCGACGCCGCCAGCGACAGCGCCGCATTGAGCGCAAACACCCAGGCGCTGCCGGCGGAGGCGATCACTGCGCCCGCCACGGCGGGGCCGACGATGCGCGTGACGTTCATCGCGATGCCGTTGAGCGCCAGCGCGGCCGGCAGCCGGGCGCGCGGCACCAGCTCGGGAATGATGGCGGCGAACACCGGCCAGCGCATCGCCAGGCCGACGCCGCCGGCGAACATCAGCACCAGCAGCACCGGCGCCGTCATCGCGCCGGCGAAGGCCAGCGCCGCGGCGATCGTCGCGACCGCGGCGAGCCACAGCTGCGTGACGATGAAATAGCGGCGCCGGTCGACGGTGTCGGCCAGGGCGCCGCTGGGCAAGCCCAGCAGGAAGACCGGCAGGGTGGCGGCCGACTGCACCAGCGCGACCATCACCGGCGAGGTGGTCAGCGAGGTCATCATCCACGCGCCGGCCACGTCGTGCATCCACATGCACAGGTTCGACACCAGCCACGCCGCCCACAGCATGCGGAACACCGGATACCGGAACGGCGCCCACGCCGATTCGTGCCCGGCGTGCGGGTCTGCTGTGGGCGGCTCGGGGGACAAGGGTCTCAGAACGGCTCTCCTCTGGGGTGGTTATTGGGCAGTGCGCCTGGTGTGGGCGCCCCGCCGAGCGCGCGCGTCGTTAGGTCATACCCTCGAACTTCCCTGCTCGCTATCGACTACCTAACGGTTGTACGATAGGCTAACACCTTCAAGCGCTTGCGCAAGACATCGACGGGTCCCGCACCCCTCGATCACACCCCACGACGGAGACATCGGACATGCGTGCCCTCAAACCCCTGTTCACCTTGCTGGTCGGATGCCTCGCCGCGGCGATGGCGCCCTCTGCAGCGGCGCAGGCTTATCCCTCCAAGCCGCTGCGCATGATCGTGCCGCAAGGCGCGGGGGGCAGCACCGACTCGCTCGCCCGCTCGCTGGCGAAGGCGATGTCCGACGCGCTCGGCCAGCAGGTCATCGTAGAGAACCGCGCCGGCGCCGGCGGCATCCTGGGTGTCGACGCGGCCGCCAAGGCGCCGGCCGACGGCTACACGGTGCTGTTCGGCTCGAACACGACGATGGCGGCGAACACCTTCCTCTACAAGAACGTGCCTTTCGACCCGCTGAAGGACTTCGCCCCGATCTCGGCGATCGCGAACGTTCAGTTCGCCCTGCTTGTCTCGACCGCGGTGCCGGCCACCGACGTCCACGAGCTGGTCGCGCTGACGAAGTCCAAGCCGGGGCAGCTCAACTACGGCGCGGGCACCGGCTCCGCCCTGCTGTGCATGGAGATCTTCAAGAGCGCCGCGGCCGTGGACATCACCAAGGTCCCGTACCGCAGCACCGCCCAGGCCCTGACCGACCTGCTCGGCGGCCAGATCCAGGTCGTGTGCGAGCCGCTCACCACCTCGGCGCAGCACGTGAAGAGCGGCAAGCTGCGTTCGCTCGGCGTGATGAGCGCCAAGCGCTCCACCTTCCTGCCCGAATGGCCGACGGTCGCCGAGGCCGGCGTGCGCGGCGCCGAATACGACGCCTGGACGGCGCTGTACCTGCCGGTCGGCACACCGAAGGACATCCAGGCCAAGCTCGTCAACGTGGTCAGCGAGATCCTGCGCAACCGCGCCTTCCAGGACAAGATCAAGGCCGACGCCTGGGAACTGATGCCGATCGGGCCCGAACCGCTCGACCAGCGCATGCGCAACGAGATGGACCGGCTGGCCAAGACGGTGAAGGCAGCGAACATCACGCCCGAATGAGCCTCGCTTCCGATCTCCGCCGAACCGGGTTCGGCTTTCCCAGCAGCAAACGATCCTTCCGATGAGCGGTACACTTTCCCACCTCCGGGTCCTCGACCTGTCCCGCATCCTGGCCGGCCCGTGGTGCACGCAGATGCTGGCCGACCTCGGCGCCGACGTCATCAAGATCGAGCGGCCCGCCGAGGGCGACGACTCGCGCCACTGGGGTCCGCCCTGGGTCGCCGACGACGGCGGCGAGCCGACGCACGACTCGAGCTACTTCACCTCCGCCAACCGCAACAAGCGCTCGCTGGCGATCGACATCGCGACGCCGGCCGGCCAGCAGCTGGTGCGCGACCTGGCCCGGCAATGCGACGTGTTCGTCGAGAACTTCAAGGTCGGCGACCTCGATCGCTACGGGCTCGGCTACGACGACATCCGCGCCATCAACCCGGGCATCGTCTACTGCTCGGTCACCGGCTACGGCCTCGACGGCCCCTACGCCAAGCGCGCCGGCTACGACTTCATGGCGCAGGGCGAAGGCGGCCTGATGAGCATCAACGGCCACCCCGACGACCAGCCGGGCGGCGGCCCGGTGAAGGTCGCGATCGCGGTGACCGACGTGCTGACCGGCCTGAACGCCACGGTGGCGATCCTGGCCGCGCTGGAGCACCGCCACCGCGACGGCAAGGGCCAGCGCATCGACGTCGCGCTGCTCGACAGCATCGTGCACTTCGGCTCCAACCAGATCGTCGGCATGTTCGCCAACGGCAAGCTGCCGCGCCGCTGGGGCAACGAGCACCCCAACCTGGCGCCGTACCAGGTGTTCCGCTCGTCCGACGGCCACTTCATCGTCGGCACCGGCAACGACGCGCAGTACCGCCGCCTGTGCGCGGTGCTCGGCCGCGAGGAGCTCGGCACCGACCCGCGCTTTCGCACCGTCGCCGACCGCAACCGCAACCGCCCGATCCTGATCGAGCAGCTGCAGGCCGTGATGCAGACGAAGCCGACCACGCACTGGGTCGACCGGCTCGGTGAAGTCAACGTGCCGAGCGCGCCGATCAACGACTACCAGCAGGTGTTCGAGCACCCGCAGGTCAAGCACCGCAAGCTGCGCGTCGACCAGCCGCACGGCGCGGGCGGCACCGCATCGACGGTGGCCAACCCGATCCGCCTGTCGGAGACCCCGGTCGAGTACCGGCTCGCACCGCCGCTGCTCGGCGAGCACAGCGTGGCGGTGCTGTCCGAGCTGCTCGGCAAGAGCAGCGCGGAGATCGAGGCGCTGGCGCGCGACGGCGTCATTGGACAGCCGCCGCGCCACGCCCGAGACCAGGACCGATGAGCGCCGCGGCTGCGACGCCGCCCGCTCGCCCACACCGCTGAGGAGTCACGCAACGATGGATACCGTTTCACTGCGACCTGCGCGTTCCGCCACGCCGCCCATCTCGGACGCGGAGCGGCAGGCGCGCCGCGAGCTGGCGGCCTGCTACCGGGTGGCCGACCGCATGGGCTGGTCGGACCTGATCTCGGCCCACATCTCGCACCGCGTGCCGGGCGAGCCGGACCACTACCTGATCAATCCCTACGGCATGCTGTTCGACGAGATCACGGCCTCGTCGCTGATCAAGACCGACGCCCGGGGCACGCTGCTCAGCGAGAGCGACTACCCGCTGAACCCCGCGGTGCTGGTGATCCATGCGGCGATCCTCGAGGCGCGTCCGGACCTCAACTGCGTAATGCACCTGCACACGCGCGACGGCACCGCTGTGTCGATGCAGGAGCACGGGCTGCTGCCGGCATCGCAGCACGCGCTGGTGGTGTGGGACAAGCTCTGCTATCACGAGTTCGAGGGACTCGCGCTGGACGACGAGGAGAAGCGCAGCCTGGTGCGCGACCTCGGGCCGGAGAAGAAGCTGATGCTGCTGCGCAACCACGGCACCCTCAGCTGCGGTCGGACGATGGGCGAGACCTTCATGCTGATGTACCAGCTGGAGCGCGCCTGCCGCATGCAGGTGGCGGCGCTCGCCGGCAACTCGCGCCTCTATCCGGTTTCGCAGGCGGTCATCGCCAAGAGCGCCGAGCAAGGCAGGCAGATCTTCGGCAAGGACGGCTTCGTGCCGCTGGGCCGCAAGGAATGGGCGGCGCTGTTGCGCAAGCTGGACCGGGACGACCCTGCCTACCGCGACTGACGGCGCCGCGCATGCCTCTAGACCAGATGCTCCACCGAACCCCGCCTCATCATCAGCTTCTCGGTGAATTCGAGGGCGACCTCAGCGCGCTGATTGAACACGCGCACACGGCCGAACATGATCCCGCGCTTGCCATCCGACAGGTTGGTCTTGTCCTCGATCGTGACTTCGGTGCGCAGCGTGTCGCCCGGGCGCACCGGCACCTTGAACAGGAAGCTGCTCAGCTCCAGCGCCGCGATGGTGGCCGGGCCGAGGATCTCTTCCATCATGCCCGCCGCGATCGACGCGGTCAGCAGGCCGGGGCAGATGCGGCCGCCGAACGGCGTGTGATTGCGCGCGAATTCCTCGTTGATGAAGATCGGCAGCTTGAGGCCCGCGAGGGACGTGAACATGACGATGTCGGTTTCCGTGATGGTGCGGCCGTAGCTCTTGTAAACGTCTCCGACGGCGAGATCGTCGAGTGATCGATTGGACATGCGTGTCTCCTTGTGTGCAGCAGAAGTGATGGATCTCATCGTAGCAACATGTTGGCATTCCGTCGCCAGTGAATATGATGAAGTCGCCCTTCCGACCTCCTTCAAAGGCAGTGAAAATCGATGAGCAAGGGCTTGTTGAGCGGGCTTCGCGTGATCGACATGACGCGCATCCTGGCAGGGCCACTGGCCTGCCAGACGCTGGCCGACTACGGCGCCGAGGTGATCAAGATCGAGCGCCCCCGCAGCGGCGACGACACCCGCACGATGGGCGGCCCGTGCCTGAAGGACGCGAACGGCGAAGCGACCAACGAGTCGGTCACCTATCTCGCGTTCAACCGCAACAAGAAGTCGGTGACGCTCGACATCTCGCGCCCCGAAGCGCAGGAAATCGTCCGCAAGCTGGTGGCGGTCGCCGATGTGCTGGTCGAGAACTACAAGGTCGGCACGCTGGCGCGCTATGGCCTCGCCTACGATGATCTCAAGCACCTCAATCCGCGGCTCGTCTACTGCTCCATCACCGGCTTCGGCCAGACGGGCCCCTACAGCGCCCGCGCCGGATACGACCCGATCTTCCAGGCGATGGGCGGCCTGATGAGCGTCACCGGCGAACGCGACGACCGTCCCGGCGGCGGCCCGATGCGCGTCGGCCTGCCGGTGGTCGACCTGGCCACCGCGATGCACGCGAGCTCGGCCATCCTCGCTGCGCTGCACTACCGCGACCGCGTCTCGGGTCAGGGCCAGTACATCGATGCGTCGCTGCTCGACGTCGAGACGTCGATGATGTCGCATCTGCACATGAGCTACCTGCTCAGCGGGAAGGTCCCGCGCCGCTGGGGCAACGAGAGCCCCTTCCTCGCGCCCTACGAGGTGCTGTCGTGCCGCGACGGGCAGATCATGGTGTCGGTCGGCAACGACGGGCAGTTCGCGAAGTTCTGCCGGGTGCTCGGCGCGCCGGGCCTGGCCGCGGACGCGCGCTTCAGCGCCAACGCGCAGCGCGTGGCGAACAGGCAGCAACTGGTCGCGGCGCTCGAGGAGCTGCTCGCCGCGCGCGACGGCGCCCACTGGAGCGAGGCGCTGGAGAACGTCGGCGTCGGCTGCGGCCCGATCAACGACGCCGCGCAGGCGCTCGCCGACCCGCAGGTGATGCACCGCGGCATGCAGATCGAGGTGCCGCATCCGGTGGCGGGACGCATGCCGATGATCGCCAACCCGATGCGCTTTTCCGGCGCCGAGCTCGCGCATGTCGCACCGCCCACGCTGGGCCAGCACAACCGCGAGGTCCTGCAGGGCCTGCTCGGTCTCGACGACGACGAACTCGCCGACCTGGCCGCGCGCCAGGTCGTCTAGCCCACCCCAAACACGCCCTGGAGAAGACCATGACCCCATTCCGTTGGCTCGTTGCGCTACCGCTGGCCCTGCTGATGTTCGTATTGCCGTTGGTGGCGAGCGCGCAGGCCTATCCGCACAAGCCGGTCCGCCTGATCGTGCCCTACCCGGCCGGCGGCGCGTCCGACGTGATGGCACGTGCCATCGCGACGAAGATGGCCACCGCGCTGGCGGTGCAGATGGTGGTGGAGAACCGCACCGGCGCCGGCGGCAACACCGCGGCCGCCGCGGTCGCCAAGTCGGCGCCCGACGGCTACACGCTGTTCTTCGGCGCCACCGGGCCGCTGGCCGTCAACCCGGCGCTCTACGACAAGCTGCCCTTCGACCCGGTCAAGGACTTCGCACCAATCGGCATGGTCGGCCTGATGCCTCTGTTCATCACGGTGCCCGTGACGCTGCGGGCGAATTCGCTGAAGGACCTGGTGGCCCTCGCGAAGGCCAGGCCGGATGCGTTGAGCTACGCCTCGTCGGGCGTCGGCGGCACCACGCACCTGGCGATGGAGTTGCTGAAAAGACATGCCGGCGCGGAGATCACCCACGTGCCGTACAAGGGCACGGCGGCCGGCGTGGCCGACATGCTGGGCGGCAACATCCACGCGATGTTCGACGCGTGGCCCACCACCGGCCCGCACGTGCAGAGCGGCAAGCTGCGCTTTCTGGCGATCAGCACCGCGCAGCGCTCGGCGCTCGAGCCGCAGGTGCCGACGGTGGCCGAGTCCGGCTTCCCCGGCTTCGACGTCAGCGTGTGGTACGGGCTGCTCGCGCCCGCGGGCACGCCGCCCGAGATCATCGCCAGGCTCTCCGCCGAGACGGCGAAGGCCATGGCTTCGCCCGAACTGAAGGAGCGCTTCGCCGCCCTCGGCATGGAGCCGCGGACCAGCACGCCCGAGCAGTTCGCGAGCCACATCCGCAGCTAGACCGCCAAGTGGGCCAAGGTCGTGCGCGACTCCGGCGCCAAGGCCGAGTAGCCGCGGCCGCGCACCGCATCAGACAAGGAGAAACAGGAACACCATGAGCCTCAACGTCAGACGACTTTCGTACGGCATCGGTGCCGAGATCCTCGGTGCCGACCTCAGGCGGCCGCTGGCCGACGACGACATCGCGACCATCCGCCGCGCCTGGGTCGACAACGGCATCCTGCTGCTGCGCGACCAGGACATCACGCCCGAGCAGCACATCGCGTTCAGCGCGCGCTTCGGCGAGCTCGACGACCACTCGGCGCTGTTCAAGTACCGCCATCCAGAGCACGCCGAGATCTTCATCGTCAGCACCAAGCCGAATGCCGACGGCAGCCCGTCGGACACGCGCGAGACCGGCGTCAACTGGCACTCGGACATGTCGTACACGCTGCGCCCCGCGATGGGCTCGCTGCTGTACTGCCGCGAGATGCCCGAGGTGGGCGGCGACACGCAGTTCGCCAACATGTTCCTCGCCTACGAGACGCTGTCCGAGGGCATGAAGAAGATGATCGAGCCGCTGCAGGCGGTGCACGACTACGCCTGGGCGATCCACGACACCGAGAAGGGCCGCGACTCGGCCAAGGCCGAGGCGCACAAGAAGGTCAACCCGCCGGTGAAGCAGCCGATGGTGCGCGTGCACGCCGAGACCGGCCGCAAGGCGCTATACGTCAGCGAAGGCATCACGACGCACATCGCCGGCATGACGCACGAAGAGAGCCGCGCCATCCTGAGCTACCTGTTCGAGCACGCGGTGCGGCCCGAGAACATCTATCGCCACCACTGGCGCACGCAGGACCTGGTCATGTGGGACAACCGCTCGGCGATGCACAAGGCGCTGCGCGACCGCGTGCCCGGAACGCACCGCCACATGCACCGGACCACCGTGCTCGGCGAGCCCTCGGGCGAGCTGTACCAGGGCGATCGCTGAATCGTGCACCAGAAACCAAAGGAGACAAGAATGCGACCGATCCTCAAGACCCTGCTGGCCTGCGTGGCTGCCATCGCCTCCTCCCTCGCCTCCGCGCAGGCCGAGAACTACCCGACCAAGCCGATCCGCTTCATCGTGCCCTACAGCCCGGGCGGCAGCACCAGCATGGTCGCCCGCCTGGTCGGCGAGAAGATGACCGAGAACTGGAAGCAGCAGGTGCTGGTCGATAACCGGCCCGGCGGCAACACCATCATCGGCACACAGGCGTTGGCCAAGTCGCCGCCCGACGGCTACACGATCATGCTGGTCGTCAACACGCATCTGGCCAACGGTCACCTTCTGAAAAACCTGCCCTACGACACGATGAGCGACTTCAC